>WLWD01001770.1_pt1 | contig 77307 bp, 80 predicted proteins | sample 6712731 | NCBI WGS metagenome assembly WLWD01 (sample SAMN12718690, study PRJNA576275) | sponge metagenome | isolation source: marine sponge | host: Mycale hentscheli | place: New Zealand: South Island, Marlborough, Capsize Point | collected 2014-11-01 | reverse complement strand
AAAGTACAGTGACCATGAATTGGGTAGAGTACAGTGACCATGAATTGGGTAAAGTACAAGGATCATGAATTGGGTAAGGTACAAGGATCATGAATTTGGTAAAGTACAGAGACCATGAAGTGGGTAAAGTACAGTGACCATGAATTGGGTAAAGTACAGTGACCATGAATTGAGTAAACTACAAGAATCATGAATTGGGACAGTGACCATGAATTGGGTGGATTAAGTACAGTAACCATGAATTGAGTAAAGTACAGTGACCATGAATTAAGTAGAGTACAGTGACCATGAATTGGGTAGAGTACGGTGACCATGAATTGGGTAAACTACAAGAATCATGAATTGGGTAAAGTACAGTGACCATGAATTAGGTAGAGTACAGTGACCATGAATTGGGTAAAGTACAGTGACCATGAAATGGGTAAACTACAAGAATCATGAATTGGGTAAAGTTCAGTGACCATTAATTGGGTAAAGTACAAGGATCATGAATTGGGTAAAGTACAGTGACCATGAATCGCGTCAAGTACAGTGTCCATCAATTAGTTAAAGTACGGTGATAATGAATTGGGTAAAGTACAGTGACCATAAATTGGGTAGAGTACAGTGACCATGAATTGGGTAAAGTACAGTGACCATGAATTGGGTAGAGTACAGTGACCATGAATTGGGTAAAGTACAGTGACCATGAATTGGGTAAAGTACAGTGACCATGAATTGGGTAAACTACAAGAATCATGAATTGGGTAAAATACAGTGACCATGAATTGAATAAACTACAGGGATCATGAATTGAGTAAAGTACAGTGACCATGAATTGGGTAGAGTACAAGGATCATGAAGTGGGTAAAGTACAGTGACTATGAATCGCGTCAAGTACAGTGACCATCAATTAGTTAAAGTACGGTGATAATGAATTGGGTAAAGTACAGTGATGAATTGGGTAAAGCACAGTGACAATGAATTGGGTAAAGCACAGTGACCATGAATTGGGTTAAGTACAGTGACCATCAATTAGTTAAAGTACAGTGATAATGAATTGGGTAAAGTACAGTGATGAATTGGGTAAAGTACAGTGACCATGAATTGGGTAAAGTTCAGTGACCATGAAGTGAGGAAAGTACAGTGACAATGTGTTGGGTAAAATACAGTGACCATGAATTGAGGAAAGTACAGTGACCATGAATTGAGGAAAGTACAGTGACCATGAATTGAGTAGAGTACAGTGACCATGAGTTGGGTAAAGTCAAGGATCATGAATTGGGTAAAGTACAAGGATCATGAATTGGGTAAAGTAAAGTGACAATGAATTAGGTAAAGTACAGTGACCATGAATTGAGTAAAGTACAGTGACCATGAATTGGGCAGAGTACAGTGACCATGAATTGGGTAGAGTACAGTGACCATGAATTAGGTAAAGTACAAGGATCATGAATTGGGTAAAGTACAAGGATCATGAATTGGGTAAAGTACAAGGATCATGAATTGGGTAAAGTACAAGGATCATGTATTGGGTAAAGTACAGTGACCATGAATCGCGTCAAGTACAGTGACCATGAATCGCGTCAAGTACAGTGACCATCAATTAGTTAAAGTACGGTGATAATGAATTGGGTAAAGTACAGTGATGAATTGGGTAAAGTACAGTGACCATGAATTGGGTAGAGTACAGTGACCATGAATTGGGTAAAGTACAGTGACCATGAATTGGGTAGAGTACAGTGACCATGAATTGGGTAAAGTACAGTGACCATAAATTGGGTAAACTACAAGAATCATGAATTGTGTAAAGTACAGTGACCATGAATTGAACTAGAGCACTGAAGTGCAAACCCTCAGCGCTAGTTAGCTAGTATGATAAAGAAGAGGAATGAATGAAAAGTACAGTGACCATGAATTGGGTAGAGTACAAGGATCATGAAGTGGGTAAAGTACAGTGTTTGATGCCGCTTTCAGAGCCTGGCTGGTTCCTACCTTCCAGAAGTGCCTGTTGACAGACAGAGTGACAGAATGAACTACTGTAACCCTCTGGGCGCATGCGCGCTGAGGGTTAATAAACTACAGGGATCATGAATTGAGTAAAGTACAGTGACCATGAATTGGGTAGAGTACAAGGATCATGAAGTGGGTAAAGTACAGTGACCATCAATTAGTTAAAGTACGGTGATAATGAATTGGGTAAAGTACAGTGATGAATTGGGTAAAGCACAGTGACAATGAATTGGGTAAAGTACAGTGACAATGGATTGGGTAAAGTACAGTGATGAATCGGGTAAAGTACAGTGATAATGAATTGGGTAAAGTACAGTGACAATGAATTGGGTAAAGTACAGTGACCATGAATTGGGTAAAGTTCAGTGACCATGAAGTGAGGAAAGTACAGTGACAATGAGTTGGGTAAAATACAGTGACCATGAATTGAGGAAAGTACAGTGACCATGAATTGAGGAAAGTACAGTGACCATGAATTTACAGTGACCATGAATTGGGCAGAGTACAGTGACCATGAATTGGGTAAAGTACAAGGATCATGAATTGGGTAAAGTACAAGGATCATGAATTGGGTAAAGTACAGTGACAATGAATTAGGTAAAGTACAGTGACCATGAATTGGGCAGAGTACAGTGACCATGAATTGGGCTGAATACAGTGACCATGAATTGGGTAAAGTACAAGGATCATGAATTGGGTAAAGTACAAGGATCATGAATTGAGTAAAGTACAGTGACAATGAATTGGGTAAAGTACAAGGATCATAAATTGGGTAAAGTACAGTGACCATGAATCGCGTCAAGTACAGTGACCATCAATTAGTTAAAATACGGTGATAATGAATTGGGTAAAGTGCAGTGATGAATTGGGTAAAGTACAGTGACCATGAATTGGGTAGTGTACAGTGACCATGAATTGGGTAAAGTACAGTGACCATGAATTGGGTAAAGTACAGTGACCATGAATTGAATAAACTACAGGGATCATAAAGTACAGTGACCATGAATTGGGTAGAGTACAAGGATCATGAAGTGGGTAAAGTACAGTGACCATGAATCGCGTCAAGTACAGTGACCATCAATTAGTTAAAGTACGGTGATAATGAATTGGGTAAAGTACAGTGATGAATTGGGTAAAGCACAGTGATGAATTGGGTAAAGCACAGTGACAATGAATTGGGTAAAGTACAGTGACAATGGATTGGGTAAAGTACAGTGATGAATTGGGTAAAGTACAGTGATAATGAATTGGGTAAAGTACAGTGACAATGAATTGGGTAAAGTACAGTGACCATGAATTGGGTAAAGTATAGAGACCATGAAGTGAGGAAAGTACAGTGACAATGAGTTGGGTAAAATACAGTGACCATGAATTGAGGAAAGTACAGTGACCATGAATTGAGGAAAGTACAGTGACCATAAATTGGGTAGAGTACAGTGACCATGAAATGGGTAAAGTACAAGGATCATGAATTGGGTAAAGTACAAGGATCATGAATTGGGTAAAGTACAGTGACAATGAATTAGGTAAAGTGCAGTGACCATGAATTGGGCTGAGTACAGTGACCATGAATTGGGTAGAGTACAGTGACCATGAATTGGGTAGAGTACAGTGACCATGAATTGGGTAAAGTACAAGGATCATGAATTGGGTAAAGTACAAGGATCATGAATTGAGTAAAGTACAGTGACAATGAATTGGGTAAGGTACAAGGATCATGAATTGGGTAAAGTACAGTGACCATGAATCGCGTCAAGTACAGTGACCATCAATTAGTTAAAGTACGGTGATAATGAATCGGGTAAAGTACGGTGATGAATTGGGTAAAGCACAGTGACAATGAATTGGGTAAAGTACAGTGACCATGAATTGGGTAAAGTACAGTGACCATGAATTGGGTAAAGTACAGTGACCATGAATTGGGTAAACTACAAGAATCATGAATTGGGTAAAATACAGTGACCATGAATTGAATAAACTACAGGGATCATGAATTGAGTAAAGTACAGTGACCATGAATTGGGTAGAGTACAAGGATCATGAAGTGGGTAAAGTACAGTGACCATGAATCGCGTCAAGTACAGTGACCATCAATTAGTTAAAGTACGGTGATAATGAATTGGGTAAAGTACGGTGATGAATTGGGTAAAGCACAGTGACAATGAATTGGGTAAAGCACACTCACCATGAATTGGGTTAAGTACAGTGACCATGAATTGGGTATAGTACAGTGACCATGAATTACGTCAAGTACAGTGACCATCAATTAGTTAAAGTACAGTGATAATGAATTGGGTAAAGTACAGTGGTGAATTGGGTAAAGTACAGTGACCATGAATTGGGTAGACTACAGTGACCATGAATTGGGTAAAGTACAGTGACCATGAATTGGGTAAAGTATAGTGACCATGAATTGAATAAACTACAGGGATCATGAATTGAGTAAAGTACAGTGACCATGAATTGGGTAGAGTACAAGGATCATGAAGTGGGTAAAGTACAGTGACCATGAATCGCGTCAAGTACAGTGACCATCAATTAGTTAAAGTACGGTGATAATGAATTGGGTAAAGTACAGTGATGAATTGGGTAAAGCACAGAGACAATGAATTGGGTAAAGTACAGTGACAATGGATTGGGTTAAGTACAGTGATGAATTGGGTAAAGTACAGTGATAATGAATTGGGTAAAGTACAGTGACAATGAATTGGGTAAAGTACAGTGACCATGAATTGGGTAAAGTACAGTGACCATGAAGTGAGGAAAGTACAGTGACAATGAGTTGGGTAAAATACAGTGACCATGAATTGAGGAGAGTACAGTGACCATGAATTGAGGAAAGTACAGTGACCATAAATTGGGTAGAGTACAGTGACCATGAATTGGGTAAAGTACAAGGATCATGAATTGGGTAAAGTACAAGGATCATGAATTGGGTAAAGTACAGTGACAATGAACTAGGTAAAGTGCAGTGACCATGAATTGGGCAGAGTACAGTGACCATGAATTTGGTAGAGTACAGTGACCATGAATTGGGTAGAGTACAGTGACCATGAATTGGGTAAAGTACAAGGATCATGAATTGGGTAAAATCATGAATTGAGTAAAGTACAGTGACAATGAATTGGGTAAAGTACAAGGATCATGAATTGGGTAAAGTACAGTGACCATGAATTGGGTAAAGTACAAGGATCATGAATAGGGTAAAATCATGAATTGAGTAAAGTACAGTGACAATGAATTGGGTAAAGTACAAGGATCATGAATTGGGTAAAGTACAGTGACCATGAATCGCGTCAAGTACAGTGACCATCAATAAGTTAAAGTACGGTGATAATGAATTGGGTTAAGTACAGTGATGAATTGGGTAAAGTACAGTAACCATGAATTGGGTAGAGTACAGTGACCATGAATTGGGTAAAGTACAGTGACCATGAATTGGGTAAAGTACAGTGACCATGAATTGGGTAGAGTACAGTGACCATGAATTGGGTAAAGTACAGTGACCATGAATTGGGTAAATTACAGTGACCATGAATTGGGTAAAGTACAAGGATCATGAAGTGGGTAAAGTACAGTGACCATGAATCGCATCAAGTACAGTGACCATCAATTAGTTAAAGTACGGTGATAATGAATTGGGTAAAGTACAGTGATGAATTGGGTAAAGCACAGTGACAATGAATGGGGTAAAGCACACTGACCATGAATTGGGTTAAGTACAGTAACCATGAATTGGGTAAAGTACAGTGATGAATTGGGTAAAGTACAGTGACCATGAATTGGGTATAGTACAGTAACCATGAATCACGTCAAGTACAGTGACCATCAATTAGTTAAAGTACAGTGATAATGAATTGGGTAAAGTACAGTGATGAATTGGGTAAAGTACAGTGACAATGAATTGGGTAAAGTACAGTGATGAATTGGGTAAAGTACAGTGACAATGGATTGGGTAAAGTACAGTGACAACGGATTGGGTAAAGTACAGTGATAATGAATTGGGTACAGTACAGTGACAATGGATTGGGTAGAGTACAGTGACATTGAATTGGGTAAAGTACAGTGACCATGAATTGGGTAAAGTACAGTGACCATGAATTGGGTAAAGTACAGTGACCATGAATTGGGTAAAGTTCAGTGACCATGAATTGAGGAAAGTACAGTGACCATGAATTGAGGAAAGTACAGTGACAATGAGTTGGGTAAAATACAGTGACCATGAATTGAGGAAAGTACAGTGACCATCAATTGGGTAAGTACAGTGACAATGAATTGGGTAAAGTACAGTGACCATGAATTGGGTAGAGTACAGTGACCATGAATTGGGTAAAGTACAGTGACCATGAATTGGGTAAAGTACAGTGACCATGAATTGGGTAGAGTACAGTGACCATGAATTGGGTAAAGTACAGTGACCATGAATTGGGTAAATTACAGTGACCATGAATTGGGTAAAGTACAAGGATCATGAAGTGGGTAAAGTACAGTGACCATGAATCGCGTCAAGTACAGTGACCATCAATTAGTTAAAGTACGGTGATAATGAATTGGGTAAAGTACAGTGATGAATTGGGTAAAGCACAGTGACAATGAATGGGGTAAAGCACACTGACCATGAATTGGGTTAAGTACAGTGACCATGAATTGGGTATAGTACAGTAACCATGAATCACGTCAAGTACAGCGACCATCAATTAGTTAAAGTACAGTGATAATGAATTGGGCAAAGTACAGTGATGAATTGGGTAAAGTACAGTGACAATGAATTGGGTAAAGTACAGTGATGAATTGGGTAAAGTACAGTGACAATGGATTGGGTAAAGTACAGTGATAATGAATTGGGTACAGTACAGTGACAATGGATTGGGTAGAGTACAGTGACATTGAATTGGGTAAAGTACAGTTACCATGAATTGGGTAAAGTACAGTGACCATGAATTGGGTAAAGTACAGTGACCATGAATTGGGTAAAGTTCAGTGACCATGAATTGAGGAAAGTACAGTGACCATGAATTGAGGAAAGTACAGTGACAATGAGTTGGGTAAAATACAGTGACCATGAATTGAGGAAAGTACAGTGACCATGAATTAGGTAAAGTACAGTGACAATCATGAATTGGGTAAAGTACAGTGACCATGAATTGGGTAAAGTACCGTAACCATGAATTGGGTAAGTGGTCATGAAGTATGGTTTGCCATCAATTTGCTTAAGCATTGACTGAGTTAAGTTAGATTTGAGAAGGTATTAATTCAATTGAATTGGGTGTAGTACAGTTGATTTGCCATGGTTGGTCTATGCTGCACGAAAAATCTTTCAGGGTTCACCAATAATCTTAACTGTTTATATTGTGTATATTACACCACCAAAGAGAGTTCGACCTCAGTTAACCCTTTCGTTCCGGATCCCGCTTTGAAGCGGGTGAAGACCGATTGACTTCTCCGAATTTTTAAAAATAGTTACTTTATAGCTAGAACCTTCAGATTGCATACACAGGTGCCCAATGCATTGGAGAAGCATCTAAAATAGCTTTCAGCCAGGATTGCTTCGACAGTACCTCACAGCAGTTGCGTTTATTTCTTCCTCGGCAAAAAAAAAAAACATCGGTTCTCCGTCGAATTTTAAAAAAGTTACCTTCTTCACAGCAGCTTCATTTATGGATCCAGTCATCTCCAGAGCTTTGTAGAAGCAGCAAAAAATTGCTTGAGCTCAGTAGCCTTCCATAACACATTGAAACAACCGCTTCTTTGCCGACCAAGACTTTGCGGTTTGACTTACTGTCTTCTCCATTTTTTATAAAATCGCCAGTTCAACTGGGGACCTCCCTATTACGTACAGTCTTAGGTAATGCTTATTACATCATAGGAAAAAAGTGAGCGTGTCGTGTGACCCCGGTAACTATGCAAAAAAAATTTTTTTTCAAAGTCATTTTTTGGAAGATGGCGTCTACAAGTTACAATGCGGTGCAAGTTTTAGACTTGCTTGATGCTGACTCTAGCGACTCGGGATCAAGCGGAGAGAAGGGAGACGACATCTAGGGCTATAGGAGGCCCTGTATCAGGGTTGGTGGACCAGACCCCGTCAACTCTGATACTGAAAATGGGAGTCAAGAAGATGATCGAGGTAAGCTTGTCTTTCTCTTGTCTTTCTCGTGAAAAATAAGCAAGGCTTATTTATAGCTATATTGAGATAGAGTAAGCTGTTTAGCTATAATATATATATATATATTTCATTGAGTTTTGAGATTTGAAAGTGGCTTGTGGTTTTTTGAACAAATTCAAATTTTCAAAAAAAATTTAAAAAGTTTTTACCACATATACTACTAAGACCAGATGTGAATGCAGTCACTGACCCCGATTACGCAGATGAGGCGACAGGAGCAGAGTCTTCCAGTCATGAAGGAGAGGATACGCAGATGAGGCGACAGGAGCAGAGTCTTTCAGTCATGAAGGAGAGGATACCGGACTTGAGTCTTCCAATGATGAAACACGAATAGGCAGCAGGTTCCAGTGATGAGGAAGAGGAAGTGGCTCCTCCTGCTCCGAGTTCTGGACGTCCTCGCGGTCGGAGAAGGCGGGAATCGAAGAACAAGAGTCGGGTGGATGAGGTAGGGGGAGAGTGGAAGAAAGATGACAACACACCCATTGATATTCCATAATCTTTTGTGTGAAGGACCACAAACTTTGATATTTGTGGCTGCCCCCCCCCCCCCTGAACATCCCAAAAGTTGTAATATGTATTGTTATTGTCGTTGTCGTTGTCTGTGTTTTTGTGGTGTTGTAGTGGAGCTTCACACTCGATGTATATGTGTGTGCGTGGAGTTGAAATGTTATTCTGGCGCTTCCAGATCTAACCGGGGAGGGAACGAACTCGGGGGGGGGGGGGGGGGGGGCTTTTCCAATCGGGGCTACTATGCCCATGTAAGTTGAATTTCATGTATGTGTGTGTGTGTACACCAGTCAATTTATATTATACATTTATTTTTATGATCTGTATTCACCTGTATCTTCTTTTTTCTAGTGTGTGTGTATGTGTGTGTGTGCATTTGTGGAATGAGAGAGAGCAACCGTGGACAAACAGTATGTGGCACTTCCGTATACAACCTGGGAGGGAACTCTGGATCTTTTTGGATCGTGACTACTATGCCCATGTAAGTTGAATTTCATGTGTGTGTGTGTGTACACCAGTCAATTTATGTATAATAAATTATACATTTATTTTTATGATCTGTATTCACCTGTAGCTTCTTTTTTCTTGTGTGTGTGTGTGTGTGTGTGTGTATGTGTATGCGTGCATTTGTGGAAAGAGAGAGAGAGCAACCATGAACAAACAGTATGTGGCACTTCCGGATCCAACCTGAGAGAGAACGAACTCGGTGGTCTTTTTCGGTCTGTGACATCATCCATGCCGGGTAAGTTGAATTTCATTTCAACTTACTGATATTTGGGTGTCCAGCTAGGGCTGGGGGGGGGGTTATGGTACAAGAATGTCAGTGAAAAAGTAATGACCTGGGAGGGGAGGGGGGGGGGCAATTCAGCGAGGCCAGCAGTTATGTTACAAATATCATTGTTGTCTTGTGTTTTTTTGTTATTGTATGGAGGTTCCGGATCCTATGGGAGGGATCGTTCAGTCTGTGCCACCATCCATGCCGAGTAAGTTGAATTCCACGTGTGTGCTTGTACTGCTTTTCATTTTCAAATTACACTTTCTCAATACAACGATTGTTTCTCTCATGTACAGTGTGGAGTATGCATACCAGGGTTCATACAGTTAAAGGCTAGCGCTGGGTTCCCCCCTCATAAAACAGATGCGGTATGGGCCACGACGTTGCGTTGGACTAGGTTTAAGTGACGGTGAGAACATGGAAAGGCTTTGGTCTAACTTGAGGCGATTTTCCAAGATGACTAAAGAAATGAGGCCATCTCATCGGATAGATGTTCTCTCTAGTGCACTCTTGTTTTATGGTTTGAGAACCATTAGAAAACTCGGCAAGTGCTGTTTACGTTTATCATCTGTTATCCAAATAATAAATAGATCATACTTTTTTACAATCCTTATTTATCTGAAACTACGCTTGGTTAATCTTTTCATATTCTATAAAGAAGGCAATGTTGTTATTATCACCAAAGTGACACTCTCCCATGAATAAGCTAGGGAAATTGTTATTGTGTGACCCTTACAAAAACAACTTTAATTGGCTTTTATTTTAGTATCAAAGTGTTTGCCATTCTAATATCCCTTACCTATTGTAACTATCACTTAAATCTAATGAATATGATTACATGGTTTTGGTTGCCTAGCGACTGTACCAAGGCTTTACAGGTGGTTATTTTGCTTGTTTCAATTTTTTTAACTGACTCATGAGAAATCAGTGATTCTTCCTTTTTTTTTTCCTTCATACAATTTATATTTATTGACAAATAATGTGTATAAATGTAAATATGGCTATAGAATAATAAATTTTTTGGTGAACAAGTCAGAATAGTATCACTATCACTTCCGCTATTCTCAAGAACTTGGAGCTATCCTTCTAAAGCTTCCTGTTCTAACACTCTTAGCCCTTCTGCTACCACCACAGACCCCTTCCTACAAATACCTGTTATAAATAGACTACAATTTCTACTGGAGTTCTTGAGGCTACATCTTTACTTTCTCATGCATTAATTATAAAGATAACTGCTGCGTAGGTAGCTGACTATCTGCCCTCGCTGCCTTCTTCTCTGGAGAGACCGAAATCTCTGTTATTCAAAAGCCCTGGAAGTTGTAAAACGAGTAGCCATAACTCCAGATCGAACGGTCCAACAAATAGGCAAAGATTCCATAGTAAATTGAGTTCTCTGCTATTTTTAAGTGGCTAATCCAAAAGAGCTATTTTTTAAGCGTCTTTCGATTACCATATATCATACATAGCTTCAATATTGTTTTTTTTATAGTCGTCAACTACTGTGGGCCACATTATTGCAGATGCAACACTTAAGGGACCCCTTCACGACTGAATTTTGAGTATTTAATTTTTTTAATTATTGTGATAGGGATAATTAGCTAGTTATAACCTTCTTGCACATGCATGTTGAGGGCTAAACGGTGCGAGTTTATTATTTCTGTATATTTCTATCCATAGCCACTTTAATCCAGTCAAGATACCAAAAAGCTATCAATACCAAGAGAGTAGCTGAGGAGTTGTTGCTTCAGCACTCTGAGTTTTCACAACGTAAGAGCAATACATTGGTGTCTAGCCCTCTAGTCTCAGTTCAGCTAATGTAAATATAATGAATATCAGCAATATCTTCAATATTAGTTTATAGGGTTTACTTTTGCTGAATCAGCAAATATATAGTGAACTACAATTGTATTTTTTGTTGATATTTTACTATATTCAAATGCTATGTATTCTGCATTAGTTTTCGTTTATAGGTATAATGGAACAAATCATTTTTCTTCTTTATCTTGCTTTTTTACATTCTATGACTTACTATTTAGAAGATATGGCATTTCTGATGTATTTATTTGTTTTCTATGGTGGCCTTTTTATTTTAGAAGAAATTGAGAAATGGTTAAATGAAGAAGCTGTAACGTGTACTATCGATTCTCGTCGAGCAAGTAAGGAATTGAATGATTACAACACCTGATATTATAAATTATGTGTTACTTCACCTTATTTTATCCTCAGCATGCATGAGTGAGTTGCCAATCTGGCCATTGGTGAGTTATCGGCATCCACAGATTGAGCTCTCTGAGTTTTATTGTTGTAGCTTAAATCATTGCCGATAAAATAGACCTAACCATTTTCTACCATAGGCTTATTTAAGTTATAGTTAAAGCATGAGCGCTTAGTTTCTAGTCGATTTATTGCACGACAGCCCGAGGGCCGTAGGCCCGAGGGCTGAGTGCGATAAATCTACTAGGCACTAAGCGCTCATGCTTTAACTATTTTAAATACCAGGCAAGTGTTATTGCACACTTGCCAAGTTATTACACCTGACAACAATATAGCAACGGTATTTAATACATTTTTAAGAAATCGGTCGATCTTTTCTCAACATTTATGCACGCCATGTTGTGCCTGGTTTTCCCGCAGACGGTCACATATACAATAACACGCTTGTGTGTCATTGACAGTAACAAATACAATTGTTGTGTATTCATGAATACTTCATTAGAGGAATCGACCACTATCTTGTAGCTAAAAGCGGATGAGATTGGTGTGGAAAGGAGTAAGGTAAGATGAGATGAGATGGCTCAGGAAGAGAAGCAGCGAGGCAATGGAAAAAAATAAGAGCTAACCACCAAGAAACAAAAAAAATTGGTGGGACATGAATTTATGTAGGATAACCTGTAGGGCAAAGCAACTTGTTCGTTTGTATTTGTTATTTAGTAGTGAAACAAACTAACTAGGGTGCGCTTCAACAGCGCAGTGGTGGCGAGAGAGCTATGCTCATTTTTGCATGAGTTAATTTGTTACACACCATGTGTCGTACTTGAAGCGATACTTTACCATTCATGGACATTTTTCATACGAGCTGTTTTAACCAAAGCCAAGGGCTACAGCTTGCTTTTGTTATTTATTCAGTTATACCCGAGAGTGTCTCGCTTGCTCGCCAAAAAGGAATTGTAGCTGGCAGATTAAATGCCCATTGTTTGTTGTTGTTTGTTTTTAGTTTTTTTTTTGTTTATACTTTTATTGGAATCATATAGGACCAGCCGAGTGGCAGATTCAGTATTTTCATTCATTACGTCTGTATCATTCAATAAAGTAAGTCTGGGTATGTAGAGTTCAAAATATATTTTTGAGAAACGGGAGATTGGGGTATGGAGCAAGTAAAGGAGAGAATAATGATAATCAAATTAAGCTATTGTGAACATTATGTGATGTTGCAGAAGTCAAGTGGCCTTGGGAAGGAAAGAGATGAACAGTAGTGGACAACTAGCATGGTAGGTTGTTTTATTTTGGTAATAATGAGCAGTTATAATTCATAAATGAGTTAACTGTAGGCTTGAAGCACGACTTTGTGAATATGAGTTGAAGTATTCATTGACTCGATGGCTTTCTTCAAGCAGTGAGTACAAACAGCTGGAATGTTTTCTTTTGCTAGACAAGAAAGAACAGTTGTTGCTGGACCTTTGGAAGGGAAATCAACGTAGACTATTTCTTCTTAAATTGAAAAGAAAATATGCAGGTGAGTGTCTATCTGTCTGAGAGATTCTAGTAATTGTCATCTCATCCCACATGATGACCATCTACCTCACCTACAGATATGTGTAGGTCTCACCGTCCATCCCTTAGTCCCATAAGAGCATTAGATTTTCACCATTTAACTGTGCTGAATAAAAATGGTGTCAAAAAGATGATGATGATGATGTTTATAATAATTATGGTGGGGATGAATTATGATGATAGTGGTGACTAGAATATATGTAGCTTGGTTGAACTACCAGGTTGAGGAGGGTGGGCACTAGTAGAGTAGGCGTCAAATACAAAGCAAGGGTGTTTGAGGTGTGTCTGTCAACAATACATGGTCTCTAAATAACTTTTAATGATGTGGAGAGAGCTAGAGTCACTTTGCCCTCCTACCCCTTATATTTCTCCCCCCCCCCCTTATATTTCTCCCCCGATAATAATATTATATAATTATACACACTACATACTTATACATACACTTATTTAATATTTTAGATGGGCAAAAAATAGCCAAGAAGATCATTGTTCAAGTGTCGAAAGAGATGAAGTCATTGAAATCTTTGCTAGAAGACTACAACTCTTGTTTGGAGGACTCATCTAAAGATGTCTTATCATTGGATGAGGTATTGGATGTGGCTGCATTGGAGGCCAAGCTTCAAGATCTGGGGGTGTGGTGCCAAAAGACTATGCCAGAAAAAAGAGAGGTAATGGATGCTTATCTTCTTCTGTGTAGAAGTCAAGAAGAGATATTGATGCTGACAGAAGACATACCGAATTTTATTTCATTTTATAACTCAAAAGCGTCATGTGTTATTCAGATACAAGGCCGGGTGGAACCAAACACTCCATATAACCGGGGAATCAAGTCTCTTTTGCACTCGCTTTGGTTGGATGTTTCGTCACTATTAGAAAGAGCAAAACAGACCTATTCAAGTATGCTGCAAGAAACTGATGCAGATATAATACACAAGTGACAGTGATGATGACAGTATTAGTAGTGATGATATATACGTTTTATAAATTCATCTTTCTCTGCACTCGTATATCATTTGTTATTGATCTGATTATTTGGCGCACATGCACAATTGAATTGCCTAGCTCGAATGCATTTACATATTTTAATACATTTTTAAAAATCTTATTAACACCTACAATTGTGTAAGATGATTGATTATGGAAATAAATAGTTAATAAAGTTATGCAGTTAAGAGTCTGTGTGCTGCCTATTACTGAGATGCCATTCCTCCATCGCACTGCTACCAGAGTGCATGAGCTATTAGGCCATGAGCCAGGGGGGTCCGCCGGTATCATTTTGGGGGACTAAGGTTCATGATGATTTTTAAGAAGATATGCAACTTTAGAGTTGGGAAATTGGTGATAGCATTGCTCTGGGAGTAGCTCTTGGTTTCTATAGTTGAATAAAATGTGCAGATGTCAGCAATTATTCGTTACAGGTTTACAGGGCTAAACAAGTAATGTAAAGAGATTTTGAAGAAGATATGCAACACCAGAGTTAGAAAATGGATGCTAACATTATTCTCGAGGTATCACAGGTTATTCTACCTGATAATTATGCACGTGTCAGCATTTATTAAAAAACAACAACATAATTACAGTGAAAAAACTAGTATTCACAGTCATCTTCCTGTTCATCATCTAAACTAGTCTTTACTAACTAGTAAGGCTTGGTTTTCACAGTCTGGTAATCTGCACATATCAGTGCATTTAAGTCCATTTGCTAAACATTCACAATTCGGCAGTACACACTTTTTTGAGCAGTTACAAGCCAATAGATCAAGAATGGCCTGAGGTGCTGGCTGACCATCCATCCAGTGTATTATCAATGTTCATCAGCTCCATCCTTCTCGATCTTCCAACCTCTTCCAACAGGACTTGGTATTTGAGGATTCTGCTCCAGACATCTTCTCCATATGCCAGCTTGGTAGTTGGCTCTGAAGAAATGATTAGCCAAGCAGTCCTTGCACGGTGGAAGTTGGTGACTCAATCTCACCCTTCTTAGCACAGAACAGATTGTACCTGAGATCATTGACTTTGGTTGTTGAAGCTTTGGGAGCATAGAGGAGACATGTAAATGCTTCCAGTTTGTCCAGCAGAAAGATCCCATTCCTGGCAACTTCAAGAAAATGTTCTGGTGTTCTTTGTTGCTAGTTAACAACTTCAGGGCCTTTACTTTACCTTTGCCTGCAAATGCACTGACTGCATCACATCCAGTGTATGCATGCATGCCAACAAGGGCTCTACAGACATCAATACTAACAGTAGCAGCAACTTTCCGGATATCAACGATTCTTCTCCGGGTTTTGGTACCACACTTTTGAAACAATGGTGCCCTAATCCTATCATGGAAGGTCAAACACAAGATGAAGACATCTGTGTCCTCTGAACATACTACCACAGCTTCACATTCCCTTGCAGCATAAACAGCATGCAGAAGTAATCGCCCATCAGCTTCTTCCTGGCTACACTGGAGAGCAGGAACTTCAACACTACCCTGAGATGTGATTCTGTAGCACTTGTCATCCACAGTTACATAGAGAACTTTCCCCTGTAGCTTCTCCCTATATGGTACTTTCTTCCATTCACTCACCAAGAAAGTAATCAAACTGGTCTTGTTGACGATCTTTGACAAGAATGACCTCCACTGCCTCACAATCTGTGCACTTGTGATACTGTGTAACTGATGTCCAGTCTCTTCACCTCGAACTGATCGCTCGCTATTCTTGATTGAGTTCTCCTGGTAAGTGTCAAACACAATATCTATCCGTCTGCCCTGGCTTCCTTCTCTCAGTGCCATCAACAAAATAGAAAAAGGTGGCCTGATCAGCCTTGACTCTCTGGACCAAGTTCATCCCATCAACTATTAAAGCACATTCTCCAGGTGTTCCTCTGCAACAGCCATACCCTTCTGAAGGTGGGTTGCTAAAGAAGCTTTGTTAGTCTTCCTCAGCAGTCCATCTGATGTGGACAAGGCCCATGGTAAAGGACCAAGGGGATGAGATAAGATATCTTCCATTTTGAGGCTTCGTCCTTGTGCCATTACTATAATCCAACCAAACAGAGTTCTATCTGCTTTCAGGATGATCATTCTCCCACTTGATTTCACTGCCTTCTTCTTGCAAAGATTACTAAAAGTTTTCAGCTTGTTTGCAGGTAGTATGTCGTGAAATTTCACTGTAGGTACGTCCTTCTCCAGTCTCTCACTCCTGAATGTGGAATAACATTTCTCACTAATAGAGTGTGCCTTCATAAGGTCAGAAGTGATATCCCTGGGGGCTATCTTAGCAGTGGAGATGCTAACAAGATCTTGGTTCTCTGTAAAGCGGTTGATCCATCCTTGGATGAGCTGTACAACTACTGACACTGCTTCCTCATCCTTCTTTATTCGTGTCTGCCGTAGCTCAGCATGGTGAAGTTCCGAGGTCTTGCCTAGTGCGATTTGTCTTATCTGGCCAAGGAATGCACTGCGATGCTCTGCTGTCCATATAGTACCGCTTGATAGCGCCAGCTTTCAAACTAAATCGGGCAGTACCACCAGGAGTCTGAGTGTCCTTGTTAATTGTAACCTCGGTGGTCTGATCTACAGGGATCCGACCAAAGGGGTTATTACTGGACAACTGCACTGAGAATTGACCTGCCTTGAAAGCCTCATAAACATCTGGCTTCTTCTCTGGGAGATTAGTCATCTCAGCAAAGTATGGTGAAAGATATCTGGCATAGTTCACCTTGTCGTAGGCAAAACACCATAGGAGCATATACCGAGTGGCATTGAGATGCAGACTCCAGTTTCCCTCACGAGAAGCACGAAGAAGGCCTAAGACCACTTTCTCCATCATGTCGATGTAGGACATCCAAAAAGCTGATAGCTCTCCATTTTGATGACAGAGGTGTTCCAGAAAATCCATCCACAGTGTCACCAGCTTTGCTAAGACTGAACTCTCTAGCAACTTGTCAAAATCCTGTTGGTTTAAATCATCAGCCATAATGTTGACTTTATTCTTTAATGCTTTGTTCATGGTAACTGCTTCCAGGTTGTCCTCCACCCACACCACAAACTGTCCCCATGCCAATCTCATCAGGGCCTCATAGATGTGCTTGTGAACTCGTACACCACGATTGTAGTGTTTACCATCAAGGACAACATTGATAGATCCCTCGGCAACTATCCCAGCCTCTATGCAGATATCTTAGACCAGCATCCCCAAATCGCTTGCCTAGAATGGATAAGGCATTGCAAATAGTGTGGAATGTACCCATCCGAAGGACAATGTTGGGAAACTGTTCTCTTTGCTTCCAAACAATTCTGCAGCTTTTGCATAGAGTGCCTGATCCATGACTACCACAATACTTTCCAACAAAAGCTCTTTTCTGATCAGTTCTGATCTGTTCAGAATTTCGAAAACCGTATTCATCTCTGTTGCTGGAGCATTGATGGTGGGCAGATACCCAACAACATCTTCTGAGATTGAATGGTCTCTGGTTCTGATGTTGAACCCAGTCCAGCTTGGAATTGCCTGATTCTCTTGGTTAGCTCTCCTTGCAAGGATCCACACGAGGTTTTTCTTGCAGGCAACTTGAACTGCTTTTTGGGATTCTTGCACATAGCCCTCTCTAGTTAGGAGACCTTGTGGGCCCACACGTGCACATGCTACATAGACGTCTAGCTCTTCATGCTCAATCTGACTGATCTCTGCTTTTTCTTTTCAACACGTGGAAGTTCAGTAGCAGGTATATAGGGTCCATAAACATTGGTCTGTACAGCTATACCATTGACCCGATGTGAAGTGCCTTTACCAGTAAGAGTCTCCTCCAGTCGATCAATATTGTCCCATGAAAGGTTTGTGAAGACATAAGGTTTAATCGATGCTGGTAGTGCAACTCGATGGTTGAGACTAGTTGCCAATTTCTGGAGACAAAGAGCAGTGTCATTCTCCTCCAACTGAGAGTATGATACACCGTGCCCAAACTTGTTAAGCAGTCGGATAGCTTCAATGTTTCCAGTCAGTGTTTTGACTGCATAAGGGAGCAGTAGATGCTTTGGTGGCTTGTGTTGACCGTGTGACACAGCATATATCATATCCTGACTAAAAGACTGCACAAGAGTGCTGACCCTGTGTGATCGACTCTTAACATCAGGATCTCCAGTCAAAAGCCCAGTGAGAAAGCGCTCTAGGTAGTGCAGAGGCGGCTCTGGCAAATTTTAGGTGGTCAGGCCAGGAAGTGGGTGTGACTTGAGGTTAAAATATTTTACCTTAATTGCTACAGAGAACTGTGGAGGTGGTTGGCCCGGACTTACTTCACTTTTTGTAGACGCTGGAAAATCAACTGAGGCAGTAGTCAGGTGAAGTGAATTCCACCAGTCATCTTTTCCAGAGGCTCTCTGTATATCGCAGGCAACAGGGAAATGCAGTAGCAACTCTGGGCTGCACCACCAGCAAGCTACTCTATCTGCACATTTTCATTTTTCTTCTTCTCACTTTTACAGTACTTACTTACACTAAATTGAACTATTGATATCATTCTTTTTCATTTCTTACTTGTATTCTGGTATCAAGTTATATAGTTGTAATAGTAATGATATAACAACAATAATTAAGAGAGATTAACGAACAACTACAATGTAAAAAACAAAAATAATGTTGACCATTTAATAAAATAGTATAATGTCTAGGTTCAAAAAGTGTCCAAATAGTTGAATTCTTCAATCACTTCTGCTTACAAAATCATTGGCAACTTCTGTCAAGTTGATGTTGTCAGTACATTCTTTGTGAACATGAAGAATCAAAGATTGTTGCTGATGTGGGGATTCAGGTAAATCTTCCACCAAGGTTGAAGAATGAGCAGTAATAGAGCTGCAGGATGGTAGCAGTCAGTGTGCGCAGCGCAAGCGATTTCAACCTAGTGCGCAATAAATTGACCACACCCACCTATACAAAAAAGTGGTCCGGCCATAGCCGGAGTGGCCGGACCGTCCGCGCCGCCTCTGTAGTGCGGTATGCATGTGCTGTTAACGTCAGATGGGTGGTAAGGCCAAGGAGTGGGTTTCATGTCTTCTTTGATGACATATCTGAATTTTGTTGAAACCTGATCAATCTGTTTGAGGTTAGTCACCTTTGACTTCCAAATTTCAAGCTCCTTCTGTAGACTTTGATTCTCCAAGACAACATCTTGTAACGTTACACTGACAGGAACCATCAACAACCACCCCTTGTCATCAAGAAATATATGCACTGAATTCTCAAACTCTAATTCTAGTCTCCTGCGGATATTCTTCCTAGTTGACTCACTTATTTCACCTGATGGCACAAAGGATTTAAGTTTTGCAATTAAGGAAGTGACTTGAACAATCTTCTTATTAGGTCTAATGTCAGTTCTAATGTACTCAAAGAGGCTACCATAAGCTTCTTCCAACTCATTGTCACCTTCTTTCACATCTTCAGGCCTTGGCTTTATTCTTGTGTAATTCTTATAACATGAATGATGATAGTGGGCTTCAGCAGCAACTATATCTCTACTGGCCACTGAATGGCACATTCTCTCAGGGTTTTATTTGCTCTCAGTTGAACAGCCTGTGTAAGCTTTTCACGAGACTTTGAACCCTTCTGAAACTTCACCTTATTACAGAAGATGCAGACTGCATCATAAACCCTTGATTCTGAAGATCTCCTACATAACCTTTTAGAAGAGCAAGCAGCACCATCACCAAGGCTTTCACTTGATCTTTTCTTTACAATAGTTTCCAGATCTCTCTTCATGGTGAAAACGCTTCTACATTTCCGGTGATAATAAATTTTAGGCACTTCTTTATCTACTTGGTGCTTGGCAACTTCCATAATAGGGTCATGGCTTCTTATTCTGGCAGCTTCAAGTAATGCTTGCCATGACACATATGTTTGAGGACTGACTAAATGGTCATCCTTTTCAACCATTTGGGTGCATATGATGCACTGTTCCATTTCTGATTACCAAATCACAGATATGTAGTAGTACCACACACAGATTGAGTACCTGAAAATGTTAATAGAAAGTGTAGGACTAGCTTTAATTGTGATTGTGAGCATCTTACTTGTTTAAGATATATCCCAGTGAGAAGAACAGCTTCCAATTCTACCTTCTAAGAGACATGTGCTCATGCAACTCAATCTGATGATTCAGCATTAGGTACTGGGTGTGGTCTAATGACATGCACTATGTGTTCAGCATTAGCATTATAATGTGACAGTTCCATAAAAAGCAAATGGTAAGCCTATACACCTAGAATTAATACTCAAACTGAAAGCCAGGGGGTGCAATTAAAAAGGTGGTGATAAAAACCACAAGCTACCACTTATGCAATGCTATCACATATTTTCCAACTCCAGGAATATATATCTTCTCAAAAAATCACTATGAACCTTAGTCCCCCCAGATGATACTGAGAACCAAAATTTGAGCCCCTGGCTCATGGCCTATATAACAAACACCTGAACTATTGGCTAAATGCACCAACAGTCTCAATTGCTTGTGGAACAAAGACAAGACCAAGAGGGAGACCTTTTTATGTTTCAAATTTCCTTACTGCTGCCACGTACACTTTCCCAGGTGCTAGGGTGGCAAGAACTCTGCATGTAGGTGCAAGAGTGTGTATAATAAACTTGTCGTATGGCTTTAACCTGTTATTGAACTGCCATGTATATTACCTGCGTCAAATGTGAGTTAGTGAATACTTGTATCTCACAAAGTTTTAGTACTACTAGGTATTGCAAACTGTTTTTGGCTTCAACCTTTTCTTTGTCCGATCATGTCTTTAAAGGTTTGGAATTAGCGTACATTCCATACAAGAGATACCTCTAACTGCTACATTGCAAGATGTTGGGTGGTGTATGGTTGTATCAGTTTCACAGAGAGTGTATGCCACCAGTATGCAAGTAAAAGTTGGGTGCATAGCTGTAAGAGAGCTCGAGATCAGGGTCTCCTTGCTTGTATTCAGAAATCGCTAAGAGCACATGACAATGTACCAACACTCTTTTTGCTATTAAAATTGTTCCTCACTGCTTCTACTGCTAAAGCATACACAATTTGCAGTACCAAAACATAAGTTTTAACTGTGGTAGTTAAACCACAACCCATAGCTCTAGCATTACAACTTGCTCAATAAAGCACCCTTAAACATATTCAGGTATTTCAAACTCCCTGCAAGCTTGCAATACAGTGCACTGACTTTAACTTTGATTAAATATAATTTTCAATTCTTAGCATACATATGTAAAACAATGATGACCACAATTAATAAAAAATTATAAGTTCTGAATGAAATTAATACAATCTTGACATGTCCATTTTATGTTTTCATGAGAAAATTTCGATTTTAAACCAACACACACTAAGTGATACCACTCCCTACAATTCCCACATTCTATGTAAACTTCACCATCATTTGGCATTCGGCAATTACAATCAATAGGCTCTTTAAAACTGCACATAACTCGTTTTCCGAAGCCCAATCTCCTCTCCTTCTTTTTTGGAAATGGAAGAACACTTCCTGTCTTTAATGAGGTCAATATGTGATTTCTCATATCACCTACACTCCAAAAGAAGCTTGCAGGATCGCCTCCACGAGCCAATTCTGTTGCAAATGCAAGAGCATAAGCCCCACAGTTAAAAGAGTCCTTTTGCCGCTCCACATTAATGATGTCAAAGTAAATCTTCTTCGCCTTCGATTTAAAAAAAGAACAAATTTGGCGCTTAGTAGCAAAATTCATCGGCATCTCAGTTGACCAGTTACTGTCGTAGATGCAAACTGTGTCAGGAAAAATTGAGTCGCTATGTGGTTTGACATTAGAGACGGTAATCCAGTGATTCCTGACATGAAGTACTTGGATAAACGGTACTCCAAGTGGTAAAGGTTTAAACATATCTTTCAGTTGGCACAACAAAGTGCTTTGCCAGCCCCAAATCTTTCCATTCGTTTGCTTTTTCAGTAAACTTTGTATTGACCAAATAATGGAATCGGTCAGCCAGTGAGTAGAATTCAAAATTTCTATATCTTCTCTTCCTAAGTGAAAGTGAGATGAGGGTGCAATGGAAGTAGATTCATTAGGAGGAGACGGTGCAGATGAGATAGAAGGTGTCAGTAATGAAGTTGTGACGGATAGAGGTAGTGAAGATTGGACAGATAATTGTAACGAAGATTTGACGGAAGGTGGCAGTGAAGATACGACAGTAGGAGGCAGTGAAGATACGACAGTAGGTGGCAGTGAAGATACGACAGTAGGTGGTGGCAGTGAAGATACGACAGTAGGTAGTGGCAGTGAAGATACGACAGTAGGAGGCAGTGAAGATACGACAGTAGGTGGCAGTGAAGATACGACAGTAGGTGGTGGCAGTGAAGATACGACAGATATCCAATGCTCTCCAATTCATCAAACTGAAAGTAATATTGTAGACAGTTACAATTGCATAGATTATATTCATGCACTTATTGTGACGAAGCCATTTATTGGCCAAAACTGAAGTATGTAAATGTACGTAAATACTGAAAAATGAACATCCAATTATTAACGACAAGATAGGGTTAGATATAAAAAAAGAAGAGGGTGAGATAATAATGAAATTTGGCAGTTAGTAATTAATACTGACAATATCTTACCGTATAAGAAAAACACAATATCGGCCAACCATATCAGTCACAACTAAATCCTTAACAAACTTTCTCTGTGAGAATTGGAATTTTGTAGGTGGATTGTTCACTAGAGCATACAAGCAGCTATAAGCCGTAATTAACCCTCAGCTTGCTGAGCAAGAATGTTAAAGTATTAATTACTATTATTCTGTCATACAACAACGGATCTCGAAAACACATGGCCTCCCAAAAACCTAGTTATTTTTGGGTGATATGATCGGTATTACCCCTTTAGGTAAAGATTTGTAGGAATAGAGCCGGACACTCACTTCACTTTTTCAAACACTGAATGTTACGAATCATAGTGGCTTACAAGTACGGTTTACAAGATTCCTTGAGAGCCACTAAAAACGTAATTGTTCAGCTTAGTCGTAACCTGTCCATGGCATGGGCATTTCTGGGAAACCCACCCACTTATATGAGTGTGTTTAATAGTCATGTTCATCCAAAATAACAGTATGAGCATCTGGGGGTGGATAGCTCTTTGAATATCAAATGGGCGTTATAGGGGGAAAAGACGACGCCCTGTGAGAGAGGTCAAATTAAAATTTTTGAAATTTCAGGGGGAGATTTCTCATTTCCATAAAATTGATGAAAATTTGATGACAAATGTCACAATGAAGGTCATAATAATCTTCAAGGGGGGAGGGCAAACTATTTTCAGTGGGGGCAAAATGCCTCCCCTAAAAAGGCCTGGTATAATCATTAACACTCTAATTGAATTCGTAAGCTTCGACCTAAATACATTTGGGCCTTTTCCTGTCATCAGCATTGGATCTTCCCCTGTCCTGGTGCATTGTTGGCGCAATAGTACGCGAAGAACAGCTGAAGGTCGTAAAGAGGGATTCGGAGCTGCTACTGTCATGCAAATTTTCAGAAGTACAGGACTATGACTGTATATACATCCCATCTGAAATAAGCCCGACTGCTTTGTGTTAAAGCTTTTAAATTATTTTTTGTCTTTATGGCATAGTGAACACCAAAAGTAGTTGACAGTAATATTGAAGAATCCAGTATATCCCCTACTTTAGCTATGGCCATCACACATTCCAGTATTGCTTTGTAACCCTTCACTCAGAATATTTATATCAATATATTTGTAATCATTGTCATCCATTATTTATTTTTAATATTAAATATAAATTATTTTGTAATACATTATATATTTGACACAAGAGACATTACATATAAGGCATAAATAATGGCATATTATACAGTCTATTAATGATAAATCGTTTATTCTTGTTCAATAAACTGCAATTGGCTAATTGAACTAGTAACAAAAATCTGAGTGGATGATTACAGACTTGCCTCACATAGCAGCCTGCTTTTGCTCAATACCTACTGACACCAACAGCCTAGCACATACCAGAATGTTAAGATGAAGGCTAGAAACAAAGGTATAAGTAAACGACTGCTTTTTGTTTACAGGCGATTCGGGTACTTTGCACATGGTCAACTGGGTTAGAGCGTGTGACTAAATACGGGCACATGTAGCACGGGAAAAGAATGGTTTTATTTATTCACACAAATTCTATTGGATTTTCAAACAGCACTTTCCTGCCTGCTCAGAAGTTTTTAAAGGGAAGTTGGACCACTTCGGAATGAGCTTTTGAATGGTGCAAACCCTGGAAGTATAGCTACTTCTTTTTAAAAATTCCGCGCCAATTCAACCTGAACAGACTATAGCTATTCTTGTGTAGCCAAACCGTTTAACAATGAAGAAGGAAAGGGTCTGGGAAAACGACTTGTTTTTAGCTCTCATAGAGTGTGCCCCAATTATTGACTTTCCACATTTGTGGTAGCTGAACATTACAACCACTTTCGGGTGGCAGACATCTCAAACAAAATGCATGGTGATTTCCCACTCTCACGTAATGTGTTGTCACACTTTTATACAGCAAGCTTGTTAGAATTGAAATGCTGTGAACATGTTGTTGTATTGCACCCTTTATTTCCTTTGTGTAGCAGTTAGTAGTTAGATTATACATTCTAGTATGCATGTACATTATATTAATCCAGATATGACCATTGTATTAAGACAACCAAGTCACTCAGGGATCACTAAGAATATTACAAACACCAAACTAATTCACCAAACAGTATTCCTTCATAAATCTGACCTGGGCTTTAAAGAACCTTTTCTGAACAGGATGTGATTCTCCAACTTGCTCAGGGACATCAACCTCCATTTCTTCAGTGTCATCTCCCATTCCCAGTTTGCAACTTTCTAGCTTCTACGGCTTCTTAAGTCTCCACAAGCTCACTAAAATGGCTTCTCACTCCAAGGCCACTCGAAAAGCCACCCACGCGACTTTGAGAGACGCATGCGCATAGACTAGTAGCTCCCTCTCACCCACTACTAGTCTGCAAACGCGTAAAAAAAAAAAGCGTGTAGTTCCAAGTTTCAAGCACTTAAAAATTGTGCGAGTTCCGTAATATTTTCACTAACCGAAGTGGAAAAAGTTCCTGAACCGGGTGACAATAAATTCTTATACAATATAAGCTGATAACGTGACATTTAATTTTGTTACTAGCGGCGTGCCATACGCCCGGGCCAAATACGGGAGGGGACCCAATATGCTGTGACACTGGCAATAGTTTCATTACGTTGCTGATGCTATGCACCTAGCAATTAACTACTCCGGCACAATGTTCTTCACCACAAAACTATTTCCAGCACTGTTTGCTTCAGACATCCCGAAAAGCTCAAAATAGTTAGCTAACAAATATGTCGCTATATGAAAGTATAAAATACACAAATAAACAAAAAAATTGAACGCCTACTTAGTCCTCTAATAATAACAACAACAACTTCTGTACTATTTAATATACGCTGTCATATTTGTAATTGCTTCTTCAATGGTACAGATTTCAATTTTCTCCTTCACAGGAACCATCATCTAAATATGAATGGCTTGAACCATTCAATGTTGGCATTCAGCCTCTTACTTCCAGCAATAATACATCCAATACATATGCAAAAGTGCATTCCTTGTCAAACTCCTTTGCTATAGTCAGAATTTCTTTCATGAATGCTGAACCCAAACAAATAGCATCTATTATTGAAGTACTTTTCATTGGTTACCTGATCACTGGGCCAGTCTTTTATTGGTCCAACCTTGTTGGCATACATACGTTTCTGTTTCTGCGTAGCTATTTGTGCCATGGTGATACACAAAACGATGAGAAGATGGGAGCTTCCCAGCCATTATTTCTACCATTATAGGCTATAAAGAGATTGTATTAAATAATTGTATTATAACTAATGCTTATACCCCTCATACCTTCAGCAGTTTAACCTCTTCAGCTATTTGTCCATATGAGACCCCCCTTAAACTGCTAATTGATTTTCTTTCAACACTCCTTACCTATTTCTGTAATCACACATTGCTGCACCGTTTACATTCACTGCCTGAAGTGTCCATTGACAACCATAGAAAAATCATAAATTAATGTATAAGTGTGTTGAAAAGTATAGTTTGTTATCCTCTTAAATCTTCAAAAAAAGTTTGTCTACTCAATTTATTAGGACCATTTACCAATTGGTTATGGTTGTCAAAGAACTAAATCAGCCTGTGATTATTCCACATATATAACTATTTTTTAAATCCCAATATTTGTTTTATTCCAATCCATTACTCACTAAAGAATAACCAAGGTTAAAGGACAAGATCTTAGCCATATACCTATAACAATTCTATTATGAACTACTTAAACTGTGAACAATAAACCTTTCATTAATGGAATTAAATAATGTTATGGTGACTGGACTAACTTATAGTCAACACATTTTTGTACATTTTTGCCAGTCTTTGTGCTCTGTACTCAAATAGCATTATTATTAAAATAACTAAGCTAATACATAAATAAAAAAGGAATTACTATTATGACTGTTTATGGCCCAAATTTTTCAATTTAGGCAGAAATATTATTAGTTTGCATAGGATTATAATAAATCATTTTCCCAATTAGTGAGGTTTTAACTTAGAAAACTTCAGGATTGATTAATCATTTTACAGATTTATAATACTTTCAGTGGACATGAATGTATGTATTTTTGTGTATAGATAAGCATCGTTGTATTTCTAATTTTATTTTAAGACTTTTTAACTAGCTAATGTAGAAGATTAATAAGTAGTATCATAAATAGCATTAATATATCACACCTGGCAATCAGTGTATAACAAGTTTACTTTTAATATACTTTACAAACATTAACTGATAATTGCCTTACATTTATTATTATTCAACATGGGGCGATTGCAATAGTGTGTATTATTGGCGAGCGAGCGTAGCGAGCGAGACACTTACAGGGGTAACACAATTGAAAATCGGGGATGTTAGGACGTACGCATGTCATTTTGTACTTTGACCCTCCGTATTTTTGTGTTCGCTCCGCGTGGACACCGTCCCAAACTTCACTAAACAGAATCCTCCGGTTTAGCGACCATTACCCGTATCACCTTAGAAATTGAATTGTTTACCGCTTTGAATTCTTTAGCGGGTGCAGTTAAAACTTGAAAACTTAAGGGACTTCCATTTCTATTCGAGTTAGTGGCGGTGGTAAGTCAATGCGCTCTTTGTCTAGGTTATAAGCCGTGCGCAACAGTATTTACTTGAAAATACATTGTCCACTAGACTACTGCGAAGGTAAGTCTGTGTAGGTGCATGTCCAGTTGTGTCAAAACATTGTGTGTTACAACCACTACTTAGCTAAAGAGTATCACAAAGAAAACGTTTAAATAACGTGTATTGTTTTGTTGTTTTTTTTCCTTCAATTCAAGCAGTTGCAGAGAGTTGTTACTATGGCACTGAAATCCCTTTACCGTGTATGCGAAATTTAAAAACTGGACCTTATTTTCAGTAGCTTCAGTGTTAGAAGTCAATAGGCTCGCTGCCATTTGTGCTCAAGCACATCATCTAGTATATAAAAAAAAGATATTTTATAAGTATATTGAAGCAACTCAAAGTTAACTTATTCATGACGATTGTTTTTGTGTTTCATACAGTGCTTCCAGCTTAAAGAGCAAACTTTTTGAAACACTATGATATGATCAATATTATCTCATAAAACTGTAGTTACAAATTTCTTGTCACTTAAAATACAAATACAGCACCACAAGGTTCCTCAGAAACTTCAAACCAGACTTCTCCCATAGACTCTAATACATTATCGCCATTTTATTTTGTCGTCATTATTTCTACCGTGTCGTCACCGGATCGTCATTCAATCCTCACCCGTGTTGAATTCGTCATTAGGATGGAACGGTGCTTTCCCAATTAATTTCTTGTCCGCGTGTAGGTACTTTCCCCTATTGGAAATTGCTGCGTGCTAATTAACTTTATTCAACTGCGATAACTCACACAGCTAACGAGAATAGTTTAAATTACTGGTTGATATTGCTAAAACTATTAATACCGGAAGTATTTTCCAGCAAAGATAATGTAGCAGGCCCTGCTGACCCTCTCCAGGTGATGCTCAAGGTCATGTAGTAAGTATTAGTCATTGTTGAAGCTGTCTGTAAATGATGCCACTGGTAAACTTGGACTAAAGAACTGGATATTACCTCCCACACCAAGCCTACACTATGCCAATGCTGACCAGTCATTCTTCTGGAACACATAATTTATATACCTTTTCTTTATTATAAAGTTGCTATATCAGATTTTTTATTTAAACGTCATGCCTAGATTTATTCATTTTTGATAATGCACCTTCATAACAGAAAACTGGTAAAAATGTAATGTAAATGTGTGACAATATAATATTATGATTAATGACAACATCAGGGGGATTCCAGAAGAGCCTGAAAAGTGCCTGTCAGAGTGAGGTGGAATCAGGACGGATGAATGTTTCACACATCAGTGTGCAGCCTAGCACAAATAGCAAAATTAGATCCAGCAATATTAAGTATTAGTTCACATTATGAACTATATTTTTTTCCTCCAGGTCTCCCAAGCTTTGTTTACAACCTAGCTAACTATTCTAAAACTACTAGTTTAGACATAACTTGTCAACTAAAATCTAAATCACTGATTACTCACCTCTTAGCTACTAATCCAGAGGCAGAATAGGTGCTACAATCACTGTATCCTCTCATCAAGGTGCCTCTGCGCGTCCATTCTTGGCAGGCATTTTAGGAATGCTTAGTACCTGTTTTCGGCTTCACCTGGTTCTAAACAGCAGTACCCCAGTCCCCTCCTAGTGCGTCCTCTAGATGGACGATAAGAAACTTATTTCCCGGCCAAAGTGCAGAAACTAGCTACCACTTCCAAGAACGCCTTAGCTTGCACCGCAGAAAGAAACACATTAAGTAGTGTCGCTTTTTTGCCGCTGGCAATAATTGATTTGAGTGAGCCTGCGCTAAGATTGTACGCAGCGATTACTTAGAAGGCATACTGCTAAAGCTGAATAAACGTCATCTGACGTCATCAAATGGCGACCTCTGCCGCAAAAGCTGATAGTCAGCCAAAATTTTCCAATTTTTTCCACTAAATATAATATTTCAACACACAAAAAATTATATATATGAAACTTCAATTATTACTCTATGTTCTGTCAAGTCTAGAAAGGTCCAAGTATAAAAACAAAGAAATGCTGGCTTAAACACTTTTGGCACTTTTTTGCTACATTTTTGGCCATAAATTTCGAAATTTTTGAATTATGAAATTAATTTGGTGCACCAATTTATTTTTCCTATAAACTTCACAGGCTATATTTCATATGTGCTAAGTGAGAAAGGTCCAAGTGTATAAAATTGTTTTTTTCCTGGCTTAAACACATCAAATTTTGAAAATGATAAAATTCAGCCAGCCACCTATCACACATGTAACCACAAAACCACAAACTAATTTGATGAATCTATTAACATAGCCTTAGTATATCTCCATACAAAAAATAAAACTTGTAGAGCTTTTGCTTTCCCTGCAGTGGAATAAAAACCATGGCACAGTCAAAAAGTTTGCTCTTTAAGGGTGCCCTGCCACCGGGACCTGTGGTCGTTTAATCATTCAGTATAATACCGCAGAACCGCCCGTAACCCAACCCTCGCATGCAATCTATTCACGCGTGGCCAGCTCTCAATTTCTACGCGGATCAATTAACTTTGGCGCCAAATTACCGCGAAGCAGGAGGACAAACTGGTCCCGAGCTATAACTTTATAACTGTAGTGTACTAGTCTGAAACAGTCACCTCAAATAACATCCTTCTATTATACTTTCAGGGTACGGAGTGAGGCTGTACTTGTGAAGCCATTGGAGCAGCTTAAAACTCTGTCTCAACGGTACCAACTCCATCCTGACTGGTACCAGCTCCTACTATTCCACCAATCTTGTATTCAGACTTGGCTGCGTATAGACTCCGTCATCATCACTTCAGTTCTTTCTGTCGGGATTGCTACCGCTATATTCTTCAGCCATATCACCTACAAGTCTGAAATTTGTGCTGAACTACCCCGCTCTAATGAGCAACCAACTCCAAGCAACATTGGGAATACGCCGTCACTTCTGCTCGGGGGACTAACCTTTTGCAAAGTTACAACGGCCATCTCTCGGCTCATTATTGTATTTCTTATTTTTGTTTACAAATGGGCTCTTTTTAGACCTACCACAAGTCAATTGATTATGCTCTTACCAATAAATTGCGCGTTCCGGAGCTCAACGTTATGGGGGGCGGGGTAAAATAGCGAATCAGTAGTGAACTTGAAAATATAAATCGATATTTCTTGGAACTGTATCATTGAATTGAATCCAAATTTTGCGCACAAGCAGCATACCCCCCTTAGAATAAAGTTACAGAGAGATTTTTTTAGAATAACGCAGGAGTAAAACGGCACGAAAAATTTACTATTTATAAAAAAAGAATATAGATATTAGAAATATGGCTCTGTAATGTTGCGAAGAAGCCCGCTAGCTACCTCTGGAAAAAAATGAGCACGCTAGTTCCTTCGGCCGCTTCGAAATAACACCGAATAGTAGCCGGTGTGCAGAGCTGTATCGCCGTCCCAGACGGGTCTTCATTCTTCAAATTTGGCTTGCTGGAGTCCTCTATTGGTGCTCATTCCATCTGTAACAACAAAGTAAGCCCACAGTACACAGAAAATGAAATATAAAGACATAGCAAAAACAGTCAATTTGCGGTTACGGGCCTCGGTTTCCGGTGGCAGGGCACCCTTAAGCTGGAAGCACTGTATATGAGTTAAGATTCCACATTGGAAAAAAATTACTTTTATAAGTATAATAATTTATCCCCCCTTCAAGGTTACAATCTATTTGTTTACATGCATGTATCTTTTATGAACAAATAGACCTATCCCCAACTCTAGACACTAATGTTTTCGATCAAAGTGAATTTTTTTCCCAGCTAGAAGTTAGTTTTACAAAAGTTTCAGCGAATTTAGTATAATTGTTTATAACTTTATTACAAAAAATAGTCAGTTGATATTTTGAACAAATTGGTACAAGATACAAACTGAAACAAGTAATACCAAATTCGATTTTTCACACCTCATAAATGTTAGAGTGGAACTGAAAGATTTGTACAGATCATCGTCCTGTTGGGGAAGTCTAATATTTTTTTCTTGTTTAATTTCCTCATAGACATCTTCACCAAACTCTTCATTCTGCGATTTTAATTGTAAATTGTTCATGTGAGCATACATATCTTCATCACCATCACTATCATTCTCTTCATCACTCTGATCGGGTAGTCCCATTTGTCTTGATGTATATAAATACTCGTCTTCATCATTAGCTGTGCCAGGCATGTTTTCTTCTTCTGAATTGTCCGATACTGAAAAATCTGAGTCTTCTGAAGGAGGATTGACGCTGCTCTGTGATTTTGGTAAATCTAAATGGTCTTCAGCAATTGGTTCTTGTGTTGGATATTGGTCTTTCGTATTTTGTGGTGGTGCTAAATCCATATACTCAGCTTCAGCTTCAAAAAATGGTTCATTTTGATTATTTTGTTTTATCTTGTTTTGAAGTTTATTGGGATCAACATAATCCTGCTCTGAAGCGCTTGAATATTCATCTGATGATAATTCATTACCATCACTTCTTTCAGTTTCATCATTAATTTTTGTTTCAATGCTTGTGACTGTACTTGAACTTCTTGCCATAGCATTCTTTTTATCTGTTAGTAATTGCTTCTCGTAGCTATCTGAATCTAGGTATATGTCTTCTGAGTCTTCCTCATAAGCATTGCCATTATCTCCATGCTTTTTCTTTGTAATTTTACCAAGATTTTTTGGCCTAGTTGGCTTCCAGCTATTTTTATCCTTTTTTTGTCCTGCACTACCTTTTATAATGGGGAAAGTAATATTTGAAAATAAATTTTTTTTAATTATTTTGTACTCGAAAGTGTGATAAATTGTAACAGTTTATTACACTATGCAATAATTGTATATTATATGATAGTGACATCAAATTCAAAGAACACATTATTATAAATGTAACTTAAGGGTGGCCGCACATAGCAACGCGCACTGCCTGTAGATCCGGACATTAATTTATTCCCCGCCAATACCCCACCATTTGATAATACGCGAGCAGAAACTATCGCGCAATAGTAGCAGAAGTATACTTTGCGAATTTGTGGTGTTTTAGTTTAGCTTCTTGTTGTCTCATATCCGTTTACAGCAACTCTCCATACGTCGTCTGAGCTCACGCAGCAAGGTGCACCAGGCTGTCTCTCCTCCTGTAGCCGTTCTCCGGACTCTGCGCACCTGAACTCAAGCGGATGGATATACCAGGCTCAATTTCTGCGGATCGAAGACTTCCCAAGCTGCGCAGATCTAATACCTTCACCTATGGCTATCTCCAATAAACTGCTCTCTCTTCTGACTCTCTTGTTATTGTTGTATTACTCTTGATATAGGCGGGCTCTTTTTAGAACCAATACAAACTAATTGAAAAAAAATTGCTCGCGTACTCGTAGTACGAGATATGGGGGTGGGGCTATTTCTTAAGAATTGCGAGTGGAATAGAAGTATCCAATTTTGAATCAGTTTTTCTTGGAATCAAATAATGAGAACGACTATATTTTTTGCACACGTGTAGAACACAAAAAAAGAAGAGCACCACAATTTGAATTTTTCAAAATCTTATAAAAGGAAAAAAATGTAAATAAATCATAACTTAATATTGAAATGGAAAAAAAACTCGTTGTCTTGCCCTAGAGTATAGTCTTGGCTAGCGGCGTAGAAAATTCTGGAGCTCCAACTTGCCGCATCGCTCCAAAAAGTTGTTTCAAAGTTTTAAGGGCCATGATATTTCCTTCAGATTCACTCCAAAGTCGGTGTGCAGTATTTTCGGCAGGTACTTTATCCTTCTAGTATAGTAGAGTAGCCCTGCAAATAAAGAAAGTAGCAGAATCGTGCTTAGCAACCAACCGGGTAAAAATTGCGTGGGCGGTGTGCGGCCACCCTTAATGAAATAAAAAAAGTTTTAATATTATGTAACTTTTTTAACACATGTGAGCGGGTCTGGGAAAGGGACCTTATGGCACAAAAATTGAAATTGAGATATAGGCTCCAGAAGTAAGTCATCTGAAAAAATTTTTCTTTCACTTATTTTTTCTATTAGTCTTAGTGACCCTTACTCTAAGTCTATGCCAAATTGCAAATGTCAAAACGACTTAAAAGACCCCAAGCGTGCGGTGAAAAGACAAGCTACTTTTTATTCTCTTATTCTCGAAGTACAATAAACGAGGAGTGGGCTGAATTTCAAACTACCAGCTAAAAAAAACGGCATAGCGTTGAGACTATTGCATGCAATAGTTTACCGCTACAGTGAATAGAGTAGCCAAGGTTTCCGACAGGATGGGCCATGAGATGCTTTGAAAGCTAAAAGGAACTCTAGCAAACTTCGTTAGTAGCCGTTAATAAGCGGCTGCATGATTTAATTGCGTATGCGGAGTACGCAGTTAAGTATACGGAAACGCTAATTATACCGGAAGTGGAAATTCAATGTACGTTTTCTCGATTTCTAGTTCCAATTGCTTTGCTGAATAGGGTCCAGTTCAACTGTCAGTTTCTATGCCATTGAAGGTTTTACCCTCTAGTATTTTAGCACTAAGTTGAGATAAATTGTAACTTTTTATTAGCATAAAAAACTCAATTTTTTTGGTTGGCTCCCTTTTCCTAGACCACTCACACATTCTTTTTAAATTATCAAATACAACTTTGATATCAAGCATAATGTTAATACAGTGTTTTATGTGGTCACAAGTGTCCATAGTTGTCATACACCATTGGGTTTCTTTAGCTTTAATTAGATATTTAGATACTTGTAGTCAATCTTCAACTTGTGTCTTTTATTTCATGGACATAATATACTTCACTAGCAACTCATTCAATAAACCGAGATTGAGGCCATTCAAATTACATAAGCAATATAAAACAATGATTTGGAGTTTTTCAGATGAGTTTCCCATATTATAAGATAATTTTGTAATTAGTAGAAGGAAAGCACAGTCATGTAACCAGGAGGATGGGGAGGGGGGCATTGAGAGTTACCAGTAACCCCCTTTTGAAATTAATATTCATAGCTGAAATTGTTTGTGGCTTCACTAACAACTAATGCTTTGGGATAGCTAATTGGTAGACTAAAGCTTTATAGACATTATTTACAGATGCTTCACAATTTTTAAGCTATTTACATTCTCCCCTTGAGCTGATGTTCATGTGCAAGATGTGGCTATTAAATAATTTGAAAATGGTTTCTAGCCGTCAGTTTAAACAAAAAAAAAAGATTTAATAATCTAGCTATCAGCTATTCATGTTAATTTCTCAGACTTGAACAATGTGATGAAATATATTCATACAGAAGCATTTACACATAATGGAAAACAACTTGATTGTTGAACTTCATTATTACAAAAGAGATATGATTTATTAAGTAGGTGTGGTAGTGTGGCTATAAGTGGGTCTTATTTTGTATTAGTTAAGCTCATAATAACCTCTTTTTTTCTGGTTCTGCCCTGCAATAGTGGACATACTGTGGGGGAACTGGGAAACAACCAAGATAGGCTGCCACCAGAATGCAACAACTAGACAGTTTATCAAGCTGTTTAAATGCTTTTCCACAGCCCAAACACAGAGGGTTCAAATCTATGCTTAAGTAGTTTGCAGAAATTAAGGTTCACTGAATAGCAAGAAGGTACACTGAAGGTTGCTTGCACTGCCAAGTCATTATATGTCTGAGCAGCACAAGCTAAGTGAGTGATGACATGGCACAAAAGTAATGGTGTTAATTTGATGTGTGGGAATAAATATTATGTGATGAATGCAATATTAGTGATAGCTAATTTATAGAACATAATGTTTAGTGTTCTTATGAATGGAATATCAGTGATGGCTAATTAAAGAACATAATGTTTAGTGTTCTGGTAGAAAGTGTGGTGGTTATACCACACATACCTTGACTCAATGTTCTACCATAATTATTATAACTTGGCCTCATTGAATAAAATAATCATAGAGGTTAGAAACTATTTGAATCTCTTATAGATATTTGATATGTAAGTTCTTTTGGGGTTATTGTATTTTTCAAGATTAATTACTGATAACTACACTCATTATGCTATTCTATGATTAAAAAAAGTAATTTGACAGAATCAAGCACAGGTGTTGACATTTCTATGGACTTCTGTTTGTAAAACTAGAGTAAATGTTTTTTGTTGTTGTTTTTTACCTTTATCAAGTCTGGCTGGAAAGGGAGAACGAAATGGTGATTTTGCAGGAAGACTTGTTTTTGGTACTTTGTTTTGACTCTCTATGGCTTGAAATTCATTTGTTAATGAAGGAGAAGTTTTTGTTAGCCTTTGATGTGATTTCTGCCAGGGTGGTTCTTGCCTCATTGGGTCCCCCGGGAGAGGATTCGAAATAAATGCGGATGATGAACGACCAATATTTTTGGGAGGTAGCCTTGGTGGTTGTACAAACGATGCTGTTGCTGGTTCCCTTATGGGTGGTAAATGCAGGGGTGCAGCCCGAAAAGGTGATTGTAAGGTCGATTTTGATGAGTGACCTAGTGGTGATGGTAACTGCCTGGGTGGTTCTCTCAAAGGTGATTTTAATGGAGTTCGTAATGAGCGCCCTCGCTTGGATATTGTCTTCCTTGATTGACTTAATTGTGGTGCTTTTTGCCTAGGTGGTTCTGATTTTAATGGTGATGATCTTGGGCGAGGTAATTTTGGTTTTGTCATGTAATATTCCGGTTTATGTATTGCGTAAGTTCTGGGAGGTAACGGTGGGGCCTCTAATGGTGAAGATGCTGATGTTGATGAAGATGAAGTATGTGACTTCGATTTTTTACTGGAGAGTGCATAATCAGTAGACTCGTGTGTATTTGAAAACATATAGTTGTCATTAGATAATTCATGACCTATTGTATAAAGTACAGAAAAGGCATACAATTTTATGATTCTATCGATTCAAATTTTATTAGTTTAACAATAAAATTGTTTCCTTTAAATATCATTGCACAAAAAGTACCAAGTCATAGTACATCAGTAGTTTAAACTAAACTATAACCTTCAACTTCATTACAAGATTTATATACAATATTTAGGCTCATGAATTGAACTGAATTATCAAAATTATTGTCGAGCGAGCGAGACATTATTAGGGGTGGATAATGCAAAATCGGGTATATGTTATATGTATGGATTGCCCCTTAAACGCACTTGCGGGGAACTTTTTTCTCAAAAAATACGTCTTTTTAGGCTTGACCACAGTTTATTCTTAAACTACAGCATTAAACTAGCCTTACTTTATACTTAAGCTCCCAAGTGTGAGAAAAATCCTGCGAAAACGCTTGCTTTTCAAGAAACAAAAACTTGATTCAACTGGTTACTATGGCATTGAAGACCCTTTTCCAGACTTAATTAAAACATTTCTCCGTTTTAGGGGGATACGGAGTGCCGCTTGTTGGTTGTCAAGAGTCATTGGTAGTCAGAATGCCGTAGTATTAATGCTAAGGAAGCTACTCAGGGAAGCTGAGGTAAGTACGTAATTCCATATTTGTTAGCTAAATAAGCAAAAATAACGCTGGCGGTTCTGTTTTGTAGCTACGAGCTTGTCAACAGTGACTGGTAAATTCAAGTAGTCAGAATGGCTCAAATTTGGTACTACAAAAGTTAGCACTGCTCGAGACATTGAGGTAAGAAAGTAATTTTGTATTTGTATGCTAAAATTGATTGTCTTTTGATTTTGTAGCAGAGAGCTTGTTGTCAAGAATTCGAGGTAATTCAGATAGTCAAAGTAACTTCAATTTGATACTACAGAAGTTATCAATAGGAAATTGAGGCAAGTAATAATTCCATATTTGTTGGCTATAAATTACAAATAATAACAATGGTTTATTTTTTAGTTACTGGTAATTGAGATTATCAGAATGGTTGATGTTTGATACTACAAAAGTTACCATTAATCAGGTAAGAGAGTGATTTTGTATTTGTTTGCTGAAATAAAAGGTCATAACTGTCAGTACTAAGAGAGCTATCACTACTTCTGAAAAGCGTATGTAAGCACATAAAGTATTAATGCTAAGTGAGCTACTACTACTCCGGGGATGCTGAGGTAAGTATTTGTTAGCTAAATATGCAAAAATAACTCTGGCCTTTCTTTTTTATAGCTAAGAGCTTGTTGTCAACAGTGACTGGTAAATTCAAATAGTCAGAATGACTCAAATTTGGTACTACAAAAGTTACCACTGTTCAAGAAAATGAGAAAGAAAGTGATTTTGTATTTGTGTGCTAAACTTGATCGTCTTTTGTTTTTGTAGGTGAGAGCTTGTTGTCAAGAATTCAAGGTAATTCGGATGGCCAAAGTAACTTCATTTTGATACTACAGAAGTTATCAATACTCAAGAATGAGGTAAGTAGTAATTCCATATTTGTTGGCTAAAATTATAAATAATAACACTGGTTTTTTTTTTATCGTAGCTGAGAGCTTGTTGAAGAGTTACTGGTGATTGAGATTATCAGAATGGTTGATGTTTGATACTACAAAATTTACCATTAATCAGGTATGTTTTTTGTTTGCTGAAATCAGATGTCGAAAGCTAAAAATAGTAACTTTTTATGTTACCTAAATGTCAAGCTCGCTCGCCATTTGTGCTCAAGCACACCACTTGTATGGATGGTACGTATGCCCTTTAAACGCGCGCGCGGGGAACTTCTTTCTTCACTTCATGTGTCTGACATTTTTGTTTCAATGCTCTTGAAGTCTCAATAAATTGACAAAGTAAGACTAGTTACCTGTAAAAAAAGTAACCTTAACTAAAACTGTGTCCCTCACCTAATTCCTCCCCAAAAGATATTTTAGATCTCTCAAATATGGCTGCCATTTTTACCTGACTAGAAACAGAGAACCACTAAAGACAATAACTTACCTCTAAGGCCTCAATGAATTCTCAGTTTACTTCAGGTGAGATATTTCTACTCCAATAACTCCTTAGTGTGTCTATAGAGACACAGAGAAGAGAAATCTAGACAGCCAAAGTTACCCGCTTCTTTCCCCTAAAAATCGTTGTAGTCTTAGCCACGCCTACGTGCGCAGGAAAACAAAATTGATCCCGAAATTACGCGTGCTATTCGACTGCGTATGTCATTTTGTACTTTGACCCTCCGTATTTTTTGTTCGCTCCGAGTTCGACCCCGTCCCAAACTTCACTAAACAGAATCCTCCGGTATAACGACCATTACCCGTATCACCTTAGAAATTGAATTGTTTACCGCTTTGAATTATTTTGCGGTGCAGTTAAAACGCAAAAACTTATGGGCATTCTATTCGAGTTAGTCGTTATTTGTCACAGTTATAAGCCCTACTCAACAGTATTTACTTGAAATTCATTGTCCACTAGACGAAGCACGAAGGTAAGTCTTGTGTAGGTATGTTCAGTTGTGTGAAAGTATTGTGCGTTACAACTATTATTGAGAATGTCACAAAGAAAACTTTAAATAACGTGACTTAATTTTGTTGCTTCTTTTTCAATTCAAACAGTTGCGGGGAGCGATCCCCTATACCGCATACGTAATTTAAAAACTCGACTTAGTTTTAGTAGCTTGAGTGTTAGTTGTTAAAATCAATCATGAAACAAGCGTGTAGAGTTCAGCTTGGAAGTGGTCAGATTATATTTCACTAACTTAGCCAAATTGTCATCAAGTTGAAATATGATAAATTAATTTTTATCACAGTAAACCGATTATCAAGTGCTCAAACAAATGTCTGACACATTTTAGCTGGTGATATAACGAACAAAAAAAGAATAAACAACAACCACTAATTTCTGTCCAGAAATAATAAATGTTGGACTCCCTCTGCTATTGTATACTACGAACTTGGTCCACCATACAGAATAAAATAAAAATGTGTGTTTCATAATAAAAGTAGTGAGTTCATTTGATTTACAGTTAATAACTTACCACTAACAGAAAGGCGTACTGAATCAATGAAATAAACGTTTTCATCCTCTTCACCTTCACAAGTGTATATACCTTCATAGTCTTTAGTGACATACCTAATTTTTACGGTGTGTTCTGACACATCTGGATCATCTATTTCTATATTGTGTTTGAAATAATTGTCTGCTGGCAATACTCTTGATTTGAACTTCCATGTAACTTCATTTTCGGAGTGGCAGGTAAAAGTTGCTGTATCTCCTTCCCTGAGAAGTAGCACTCTAGGTTTGATTCTATGTTCTTGAGGCACTTTTGTACATTTACAAATGGATATTACAAAGAATATTATATGAGAATTTATGTCATTATGGCACGAATGATTATGTAATCACAATCACAGTTCATACTGATATTATTCTATCTGACAGTCTATTAAAATCTATTTTACATTTTGACTTATTTCATTTAGGGCAATAATGGGAATGTCTCTTTTGAATAATAACTAATATGAAAACAATTATTTTACTTGAACTGCTATAAATAGTTTTTTGTGTATTAGTAGCTTATTGAGTGTTGTTTTTTAGAGGAAGATATCTGTCAATGATTTATTAGTTGGTGAGAGAGGCACAACTACACTGTCCAAAGAAACCACTGACAACCATAAAAAAAAAGAAAAAAAAAAAGTAAACTGTGCCGATAATTAGAGTTGATTAAACAAGACATGACTATAGAGGCTTTTCTACGCACTATACCTTAATTTAAGATTTGTAATGGTTGTCAATTGATTCATGATGTAAGAAAATGTTCCTACATTATGACAAGAAAAATTTTACATGGCATCATAACTTTCCAACATTCAAAAGCAAACGAAATACTTCTGCTGTTGTTTTTTTTTGTTTTTGTTTTTGATAATATTGAGAATTTGGTGGTAAAACAATTTTAAGACAACTTATATTTTGAGATGTACTATGGTAGAAACAAAGATGACTCCTGAAATTCATTATTATTTTCATTATTACTATTATTATTATGTTTATTCACTATTGTCATTTTTATATTATTACAATCATTATTGATTCAGTCATCCCAGGTTGAAATAATTACAATAATACCAATGCTAATTAAAATTTAACCATGTGGTTTCGACTTTTTGCGGAAGTCTTCTTCAGAGGTCAACTGAGGTCAAACTCTTCTGTTTCTGGAAGTTACCTTTACTGCTTATAATATCCTGGAGGGTGATTTGCATGAAGAATGGACAGCCAACATTGGAAGCTCTAAACCTATGTCTCTGTTAGTTGTCAGGTGTCATCTGTATGTGTAGAGCTTCCTGGATCTCAACTCACCATTCTTACTGGCTCTATCTACAACTCTTACATCTTCCCATTTCATGGAGTAATACTGTTGCCAAGCATGTTCAGCAATGGCTGAAACCTTCTCATTACCTCTACTACAAGCATCTTGGTGTTCTTTCACTCTCTGCTCAAACCTTTTCGTAGTTTCACCAATTTATACTTTACCACAACTGCAGGGTACACTGTACACTATGGATGACTCTGTGGTAATTGGTATAGTATCTTTGAATTAAGTAAGATGTGATCTTAGTGCCTTACCCCGACTTAAATGCTATTTTGATGTCAAAGTCCCTACAAATTCTCTCAGAATACCTTCACTCGCTCCTGCTATGTATGGAATAGAAGAATCAAACTTTTCTCTTGCTCAATATCTGTGTTCTTTAAAAGGTAACCTGCCCTAATGGTTGCATTGTCATATCCATTACTTTGAAGTACTTGCGTAGGCGTTTTTCTTATTCCTTTAAGTGATCACTCATATAGTTACCTTCGTATGGAAGCATCTCACTATTCCTCTCCTTACATGATTAGGATGATGAGACTTAAAGTGAAGGTATCTATCTGTGTGTGCAGGTTTTCGGTACTGTCACACGATAGGTCCCCCCTCTGCGCGGTCCCCCGGACCAAATGCGGCAGAATTATTTGCCACGGACGGTCCCCCCTGACCATTCACGGCAAAATATAATGCCGTAGACGGTCACCCTAGGAACGTGCGTGGCACGTATCATTGCCGCACACGGTTCCCTCTTGCCGTGAACGGTCCCCCACCTAACTGAGCTATATTTGTTGCAGTAGTCCGTTGTCTTTGCTGTAAGTGTGAGTAATTGGTTTGGAAGAGTTAGCTACACACAGTAAAAGAACCTAGCTAGAATACCTGGAAGAAAAAAAAACAATTATTTTTGGCTGTAGTGTTTTAAGCTGACCTGAAACTCAGACAGTCAGCAATTCGAAAGAATTCATGATGATGGTCTTCTAAGTATCATTTTGGAACCTTGTTCATTAAGGGTGGCCGCACACCGCCCACGCAATTTTTACCGGTTGGTTGCTAAGCACGATTCTGCTACTTTCTTTATTTGCAGGGCTACTCTACTATACTAGAAGGATAAAGTACCTGCCGAAGATACTGCACACCGACTTTGGAGTGAATCTGAAGGAAATATCATGGCCCCGATGTAAAACTTTGAAACAACTTTTTGGAGCGGTGCGGCAAGTTGGAGCTCCAGAATTTTGTACGCCGCTAGCCAAGACGATACTCTAGGGCAAGACAACGAGTTTTTTTCCATTTCAATATTACTTTATGATTTATTTACATTTTTTTCCTTTTATAAAATTCAAATTGTGGTGCCCTTCTTTTTTTTGTGTTCTACACGTGGGCAAAAAATATAGTCGTTCTCATTATTTGATTCCAAGAAAAACTGATTCAAAATTGGATACTTCTATTCCACTCTTAAGAAATAGCCCCACCCCCATATCTCGTACTACGAGTACGCGAGAAATTTTTTTTTCAATTAGTTTGTATTGGTTCTAAAAAGAGCCCGCCTATATCAAGAGTAAACAAACATCAATACAACAATAACAAGAGAGTCAGAAGAGAGAGCAGTTTATTGGAGATAGCCATAGGTGAAGGTATTAGATCTGCGCAGCTTGGGAAGTCTTCGCTCCGCAGAAATCGAGCCTGGTATATCCATCCGCTTGAGTTCAGGTGCGCAGAGTCCGGAGAACGGCTACAGGAGGAGAGACAGCCTGGTGCACCTTGCTGCGTGAGCTCAGACGACGTATGGAGAGTTGCTGTAAACGGATATGAGACAACAAGAAGCTAAACTAAAACACCACAACTTCGCAAAGTATACTTCTGCTACTACTGCGCGATAGTTTCTGCTCGCGTATTACCAAATGGTGGGGTATTGGTGGGGAATAAATTAATGTCCGGATCTACAGGCAGTGGGCGTTGCTATGTGCGGCCACCCTTAAGCTGATAGAGCGGAAAACTTTGTACTCGACGAAATATAGAATATTGCTTCACTAAGCCACTTGTAAAGAACTTTCAGTTTTATTTGATTTAGCTATAGCTAATGCTATTAAAATAAAACTTAAAAATGAACATAACACTGCCCAATAAATATAACTATTTTGAACTGTTTACATCGATTCTATTCTAGCTAAAGAAAATTTGCTTTAGAACCTTGTTCATTAAGTTAATAGAGTGGAAAACTTTGTACAATTGAATCAAAAGCAGATTCTTGAAGCATAGCTTCCCAAATTGCTTTTTTTGGCTAAAAAGAAGCCTAACAATCAATGTGACACCTCGCATTAGCTGCATGCAAGTTTAAACTCTTGCCAAATGCCATCCAATTTCCCAGATGAGCATTATTTCTTTTATCATGCATTATAAATTGCTTCTTTTAAACACCAGCTGTTTCACCTTGTCTACAAGCATAGGGTGCAATCACGTTGGATGCTTGTATATAATAGTTGGAACTCTTCTGCTTTTTTTTGTGCTGAATTGTCATTTGAGCTTGTTTCCATTTAAATTGCTTTCTGTATACATACAAGTTATGGAAGTATTCATTGACACGTGTGATGGACAAGAGAATACATGAAATATTAACTGTTTCCACTCCAACATGGAGGCTACTTGCTCATGATATCCTAAGAAGTGGATATCTTTCTTCAAGCTATTCCAAGTAGCTACCTCAGTCAATCAATTCATTAATTTTATGTCACCAGCACCTCAGGCTAGAAGCAAAATTATGCATGGCAAGAAGCAAAATTATGCAAGCACAAACCCAATGTAAAGTTTTTAAGACAAATAGGTGAAGCTAGAGAGGTGGGTGAAGCTGGAGAGTTGGGTGAAGCTGGAAAGTTGGGTGAAGCTGGAGAGGTGGGTGAATAACTCTCTAAAGAAGTGCTCATCCGCTGGTGATAAGGTTTCAAATGGCATTGACCCTGTTAACTACTTTGCTAGGGTATTCAACTAACTCTAGTGAGTATAATTCTCTACCCAGAAAGTTTGTGATCTTGTAAGGACACACCCACTTTTGATCCAATTTGCCATGTGCTCGCTTTTTTCTCAGAAAATCCTTCTTCAGAACAATTGAACCAATATTGAAAACCTCCAGTTTATGATGCTTTCGATCATACTGCTCCTTTTGCTTGACCTGAGCCTTCTCTATGTTGGCTTTGACAACTTCAAGCAGCTTTTTTCGCTCTTCAGTATGCTTAGAATATAAAGAACATTTAAAATCTTGAAGCACCTCCTCTGAGCAAGGCTTTGTAGAACCAATGAAGTCTATAGGTAACAGCCTGGCGGCCAAACATCACTTGAATTGGGGAATACTTACTGCTTTCATGTTGTGATGTGTTGTATCCAGATAATCCAGCCAATTTTCTTTCTTTCCATCCACAAACTTGCTGAGCATGCTTTGAATAGTTTGATTAAAACGTTCCAGAGCTCATTTGCCTGCAATACAAATTGATTTCAATAATCACTAAAGCCATTCAATAAATCTACTTTATGAAATATTTTGATGAAAATTATTAAGCATCAAACAATGATGCAGTGACAATTAACTACGTTCAGTTTAGAAAGTAATTAACTCAGTATTTTAGTATTTCGCAGATATTGCACCACTTCTAAAATGAAGTCATTTTTTAAATCACAGACTGTAGTTTTAATTCTAAGCTTACAGAACACATTTGTCACTGCGTCATTGTTTAATTGAACATGTAGCAAACTGATAAATTTATGGCTGTACATCATGGGTGTTGTTGGCAATCAAAACAGACATTATAGCAGTTTACATTGAGTCTCATTGCTTGAAAAGGTTCTTTCTAAGACATGCCAAAATTTGTACACTGAATTCTAATGTCAAATAATGTAAACTTTATTATTTTACAAAAAATGTGATAAGTTGAAAGAAAAGTTTAATGTTTCAAAATTAAACCTGCATACTTGTTCGCTTGTATTATTTAAAACTAACATAATACTACAATTGCATTAATTTAATAACCTGAGGATGATATGGTGTTGTCAGTCGATGGTCAATACCCAACAATGACATCAACTCTTTGTCAGTCTGTTACAAAACTCTTTACCTTGGTCAGAGGTAATAACTCGAGGAATTCCAAACACCATGATGATCTATTCATTGTGATCAGTTCATATTATCACCCTAAATATTATTACACATATTTTTACCTTGAATATTGCAGCAGCTACTCCAGAAGCAAGTTTATCTTCCGTTGGAATAGCAAGAACCTACTTAGTGAAGTAGTCACTAATGGTAAGGACATATTTACTGCCTTGAGTTGATGGAATAAGTGGCCCAATAAAATCAATCCCTATATGATGCCAGGGTGATACCACAGGTACAGGACATAATTCAGGTGCAGCTATACTAATTTTACGGCTGGTTTTTTGGCATATATCACAGGTTTCAATCTAAAAGTAATTCTTGGAATAAATTTAAAAGAATAAATAAAGGCATACTCTTACCAAAGAATATACTTGGTTTGCCACACTGGGCCGCATAAATCTCTCTGTTACTCTGGCAAGTGTTTTCTTGGTACCAAAATGACCAGATGTCATTGCAGCATGGCAAGATTTTATTATGTTTTCTCTTTCCTTTACGTCCAAAATAAACCTTACCTGAAAATTGGTTATATATGATAATTTTATTATTAACCCTTTGCGTACGATCGTCACGCATTCGTGACCGCCGTAACTTAACGCGCGCGTACGATGGTCACGAATCTGTGACACACCGGGTGCGTCAAGAGAATACGGCTGTCACAAATTCGTGACAAGCTCTTTCCTGCTCTGTTATTACAGTTACAGAGTGCGTAGCGCGCTAAAACTTTCAGTAGCTTACATAGTATTCATTTTGCAATCTCTATTCTACAAAATAAGTCTTATAAAATAAGTATAACTTATATCAAGTGCACCAACTAAATAAAAAAATATTTTTTCCTACACTTTGTGTCTAGCTATTTTCAAATAGAACATCTACTAAGAAGTAAAGGCCTAAAGTAGCTAGAAATAAGCAAACTAAAACTAGAACTTACATTTGGGTGTGATTTCTCCTTTCATAAATATAAGCTAAAAAAATAGCTAACAAACTACGGCCTACTCGATAATTCCAACTAAGTTTGTATTCAAAACAACTCTATAAACTATAAACTAACGAATTACCATAGCTACAACGCTAGAGGCAGATTATTTGAGGCCTAACACAAAAGAAACACTCGCCCGTTTTCTTTTTCCACGTGTCGAACTCCACTGGTAAAACGTCGTCGTCTCGGGCAACTAATTGGTTTTACGGCGTGCGCGTATTTAATTACATAATTGCTCGCCCGCGTTCGTCCGCAAAGGGTTAAAAACAAAATACAGTGAGTTTTCTAGCTTTGTGGAGTGTTGTCCAGCAACACTGTCAACTGTCCAATGTGACTGGTGGGACCATACAAGGATTCCATGGGATGTTCACGCCAAAATTCAAATTTAACAAATCTCAAACTTTCTTTGGTAGGAAACTTTTCTTTGTGGTTGAAATGCCAAGCTAGCTCATTGTGTGTATAATTAAATGAGCAAGTAGTAGGTGGATGAAATTTTATTTATTATTTTTTATTAGTTGAAGGGGAGTACAGTATAATATAATATTAAAGAATATGGTATACTATAGATGTATATGATACTTGCGCTATCTGTTAGCTTGGAATCTGCGAACTGTTCAAGTAATTCCAGTACTTTGTGACTGACTGCTTTTGTTAGCTCAACCATCTCAATATAACAGAAATTTTAAATTTACTAGCAATTACAAAAATATTCAAAGTATAGTGATATTCATGTATAGCTCATCCAAAGTCCTATTAAGGTCATGAATGTTGGAGACACTCATGTGTAAAGCCACATCTAGTTAGAGAAGTTATGCTGTATAGCTAGGTTGATTAGTGTCTCATGAAGTATCAAGCTGTACATCCAATGATAGGGGGAGCACCCACATTATACTTGGGGTCTGTGCCCTTCAAACCCCCCAATGATGTCACAAAATGCATGTATTTGGCTTGTATGGACTAATCGAGTATTATTAGCTATAAAAAACATGCCATAAATTGATTTTGGTAATCTTAAAAGCCCATGGACATTTGATGGTGAGGTAGTAGACTATTGTGGCTTGTTGTTACAGAAAGGGGCATATTGACTTAACCAAAATTATTGTGGGGGCTAAACTATAATTTTGTACGAGAGAAAAAGAACACATTGTAAAAGTAAGCGGAGTGTTTCTAATGTTCTTAGAGAATAGGATTCCAAAGGATTAGTAATAATCAACAACAAGACAAGAATCACAGAACAATCAACTACAAGTGATGCATTAGCAGAGCTAGAATCTTCTAGCAAACTCCATATCAGTGTTGGCTTTCCAATAGTGTACATATTTTGTGCATATTTATTATGCTAAACAAAACAAGCAGGCAAAATGCCCTTCCCGCACCACTCTCAACTTTTCACAGAATGAAACTTTGGTCAGAGCTAATGCGTATTTTGGATAAAGCTCAGGCAAGAACAAGCCCAACAATTCAGTTTTGGTAGGCAAAGGGGCACACGAAGCACAATATATGCAGTATTATACATAAAGTATGATGTGCATCACAAACTTAAAAAAAAGAGTAAATTATTTGGTTGTAAGCAACAATTTTGTGTGATTAGATGTGTGATGTGTGGAAGTTTAAGCAACTATTAACAAATATAAGGAGATACAGAGCTAGGACTGATTCTGTGACTAAAATTTGATGAACTCACTCTCTTTCCATTCTTCTTTTTATAGTGTAAAACTCCATCAATCACATCCATTGTACTTGCCTTCTTTCTTATCACTCTCTTTTCGTTCTTTGTGGAACCTTCAGGGTAAATACCCCAAGTCAGTTTAATGTACGCTTTCTCAATTAAATCTACTTCACCACTTTCTGAATTCATTGTGCCTTCCATACTGGCTACTTCAATGTGAAGAGTGGTCACGTGGAGCGGGGACCGTGTACGGCAAGGGAGGAACACATACGGCAACCGTATTCGGTTCGGGGTGACCAAATATACCGGGGGACTGTTCGCGGCGTGACAGTACAACCATACCATTACAATTTATCTCAATAAGCAATCCAAAAAGGTAGCTTACTATCTTCCTCTGATTTCACGGTGAATATTATAGAAGTTCTTACAGATTTTAAATTGCCCAACAAATGTCTTTCATTTCCTTTCTTAATTATGCAAAAGATGTATCTTTTATATAATTCAGGTTAAACTTGGTTAAAAGTTTCTTCCTAAAAATATTACATGTACAAGTTGGCCACAACTGCACAAACAGGAGAATCCATGGTTGCTCATCTATTTGTTCATAACAATTCCAGTTGTACCTAAAGTTGTACCTAATAACTCTTTGATACACTCAGTATATAGACATGTTTAATAGAATTTCCAAAATTATTAAATTCCTTACTCTATTTAACTGTACTATATTTAGCAACTATCTATATTATAAGCAACCTTTTATTGAACAGATTTTGTCACTTCGGTGTTAACATTGACTCCTAACTTCTAATTGAAGCCCAGTGTACCATCACTATGTAGTAGCAATAAGTGTCAGCTATACCCCAGAAGTAGTGTCTACCTGGAGTAACTGTAACAAACTCACCACAGCTTTGAATAAATTATCAGCTGATCTTTCAGGAATCAATTTGCCATGAGAAATGTGGCTAATGCAAAACTCTGTTGGGAGATGACTGGTCTTGACTTTAATGAAACTGATGTTGATTTTTGGCTAGCATTATTCACCTTTAATTTTGTCAATGACATAAGGTAAGGCATTTACACTGGCCCTTACGCAAAGCAACAACTGTATCTTGCTGTTAAGTACTTCTGATAGCTTCCACCAGCAAATATTTTAAAGAGGCCACTCCAAGTCACTTCTTAGCATCAATAATGCCTAGAAAATGGGACCATTTCCGTAAAAAAATGAAAAATGAGTTATTCATACCACTGTGTAGAGCACATCTTATGGAGTATTTTAATACCAAGTTTGTAGGCAAGCGCTGCTTGGTTCAGTAAATATACGAGCCGCAATCTGACCAACTTGAGCACAGTTATTTCGAGAAAACTGCGATTAAAACTTTTTATTCAATATCTCGCGGAGTTAACGTTGAATTCCGTAATCTAACCGGAAGTCCGCGTTACGGGTTACGTAAGACTGTTACTTATGCTTGGAAAATTAATGGTGGCGATCAGCTGAACGGCAGTGAGTTATAGTTGGTGCCGCTTACTTCATGGGGGAGGCCTTACTCAGTTTAGACCCTACATTGTGTAAGAGTACTAGACAGGTATGGCTTTAAATAGCACTAGATGCGTATAGACATAATTTTGCAGGCCGTTTTGTGCTTCTTTTTTTTTTTTTCTCGTTTCCAACAGTTTGATAGTTACAGTAAGTCATGGTAACCATAATACAGTCACTATTTTAGAAATGATCAACTAGCTTGGTTTGTTAGTTCACTGGCTAGCTAAGTTTAGGATTATATTTGTCTTGCAGCCAGCTTGTTGCCTACTTTGGAACAAATGAACAATAGGTGTACAGACTGCCTTAGTCTGACAGAATGCAGATAGTCTTCAGTGTGAAGGACCAGGCAGATGACTTATTATGACGCGGGTGAGACACTACTACCTTCCAATGGCGCAAGCTTTTAGTCAGCTGTAGTACTTAAAAGCGAGTACTCCTTAACTTGGTTAGGGCCAAGGTTAACAGAGATCATCAACAAACAACACATAATTTCACAAGACATTAAATGATTGTGACCAAGGGCGTAGGCCAGTGGTTCTAACTAATTCATGAATATCATTAACTATTTGCGTGAGGTAAGGTATAAGGTACAGACAGGTAAGTTAATGATATAGCGTGAGGGCGAGTTCAATGATTATTGAGGTGAATGGCTAAGCTAGTGGATAGCTAAGCTACGTGGGATTGTTCATGTGCTGCCAGGGCCTGCCTGGGCTTGTCGTCTTGGGGACGTAGTCCTGGACATCCTCCGGGGGGCGGGGCTGCGACCCGGCTGTGGTGGAATAGGCATGGGCTTGTGACGGCGCAGCTGGGGCGTCCACCGGGAGGGACGGAGAGGAGGTGGTGAGTTGAGTGACATCATACAGTGGAAGTGGGATGGGTCTGTCGGTGTTCCTGGTGTATGTCTTTCCTCGGCATAAGATATCCACAGCCCTCGTTTGACCATTGTCTCCAGGGTAGGTCGCTTGGACGACAGCGATAGGCCATTGACGGACGCGAATAGTATCGTCTTTGAGGAAGATTATGTCGCCAACCTCGGGTGTGCGTTGAGGACGGATCCACTTGGCTCTGGAGGAGCAGGAGGCGAGGTAGGATCCTAGCCATAGTCTCCAGAGTTCGGAAGTCAGGCGGTTGACTAGATTCGAAGACTGGAAATATTTTCTCTGGTGGGTGGAGCTGTGGGAGGAGCTCGGATGAGTCTGCCAATCAAGAAGTGCCCGGCTGTCAGGTATGCTCCCTCGCTGATGTCGTCGGAATTGAGAGGCACGAGAGGGCGAGAGTTTAGTATGGCTTCTGCTTCCGTCACGATCATATATAACTTGTCGTAGCGGAGTGGGTGGGGTGCAACATTCTTTCTGAGAATACACTTCATGGATTTGACAGCTGCCTCCCAGAGACCTACGAAGTGTGGAGCTCTGGGAGGGATATGATGCCATTGGATATTTTGTTCGGTGGAAAAGTGGGAGATAGAGTTGCGGGTAGCTTTGGATTCGATCATGGCCTGGATTTCTCTCATGTTCTCACGGGCCCCAACGAAATTAGTTCCATTGTCTGAATACATGTGGGCAGGTACTCCTCGTCTCGCTGTAGACCGTCTCAGGGTGGCCATAAAATCGTCCGTAGAGAGAGATGCACACAGATCTAAAGGAAGCCTTGGTGGACCAACACACAAATATGACAATGTAACATTTTACAAGGACCGGTTTCCTGGTGTGCCCTCTGCGGAGCACAAAGGGTCCGGCAAAGTCCACTCCTGTAACGGTGAATGGTGGAGAGGGTGTGGTCCGAGTGGTAGGTAGAAGTCCCATCTGGTGTGAGAGTGGCCTGGCGTAGGCTCTTTGGCATTGAGGACAGGTCCTGGAGACGTGCTTGAGGAGATTTCTGAGGCCAGGAATGAGGTAAGTGTGGCCTATGATAGAGGTCATCGCTGAAATTCCCGCGTGGCTGTAGGTTTGATGAAGGGTCCTGACTAGGAGGTGAGTCAGGAGTGACTTCGTGGACAGTAGGATGAGTGTGACAGGTTGGGATGGGTGGTCGTCACGTCTCACTCGGCTGTGCACGAGCAGGATACCTGAGTCTGAGATCTAAATAAGGTAGTTCTTGAGTCGATGTCCTTTGGGAAGTGGTTGCCCTTGCTGAATGAGAGAGAAGACATCGGCAAAGGTTTCCTGTTGGGACATGAGGAGAATCTTCTGCTTGGCTCGGATGACTTCAGAAGATTGGATGGATAGAAGGAGTAGACGTTCCTCTCGATTGGGTCGGGAGTTGGAAGAGAAACGAAGTATCCATGCTAGGACACGGCAGAGATGATGGAAAGATGAGTATTGTTTCCATAGGTTTCTGAGGAAGTCAGTATCCTGTCTGTCACATGCGCATGAGACTAAAAGACAGGGCACGGATGGGAATTCGGGAGGCTTTTTCCGGAGGAGTCGGAGAGGCCATTGATCAGGCGGAAGTGAGAAGGAAGGGCCCTCCCACCAGAGTCGGGATGAGACGAGGTCCTTGGCAGGAATGCCTCGACTTGCTAAGTCAACAGGATTATCACGGGAGGCGACATGACGCCATTTGGAGTGATGGATGAGGTCGAAATAGCACGTACACGGTTGGCAACGTATCGTTGGAGCTTGGTGGTAGGTTTGGACAACCAATGGAGGACTATTTCGCTGTCTGACCATGCGTAGCAACTTGAGGGGGACACATCAAGGAGATCAGCATTGTGAGACAGGTGACAGGCTAGGAGCAAGGCTTCTTGCAACTTAGCTCTTGGGATCGTGAGGGGTTTCAGAGGAAGTACCCTAGCTTTAGCAGTTACCAGTGTACAGGTAGTAGTGCTGTCAGAGAAGACTTGGCGGATGTAAACAGCAGCTCCGTAGGCTACTTGAGAGGCGTCGGAGAAGCCTTGTAAATTTTGGAATTGTACTCGGAGATCATTGGAGGAGAATCTCCTTAGGATGGGTAGGGACGTGATGGCTGGTAGGTGTTCCAACCACAAGGTCCACTTGTCTACAATGTAGTCGGGGACGGGTGCATCCCATGATACGTCTAGTTTCTATAAGTCCTGGAGGAGTAGCCTCGCAGGAATGATGGCAGGTGAGAATAGGCCAAGAACGTCAAAGACGCTGGCCGTCCCAGAAGTGATCACACGCTTAGTGATCGATTTGGGGATGGAGATGTTGATAGGTGTGGCAATGTGGAGTGTGTCCTTGGCAACATCCCAGTGGACTCCCAGAGCTTTGGGTGTGTTGTCTGGAGATAAGATGATGAGAGGACTGGACTCCTGGAGTTCACTCGGAATGAGGTTTCGAAATTTGGCAGAGTTCGTTCTCCATTTGCGAATGGTCATGCCTGCTGACTCGAGGATGTCACAGGTCTCGCGTCGAAGTTGGTCTGCTTCTTGGACTATGTCTGCTCCGGAGAGTAGGTCATCCACATAGAAGTCTTTTTGCATCCTCTTAGCTGTAAGGGGATAGGAAACAGATACAATGTTAGCCAAGGTTCTGAGTACCTGGGTTGCCAAAAAAGGCGATGAAGTGATGCTGAAGGTGACCCTCTTCATCCGGCAGTCGATCAGAGCACCTGCTTCGTCTCGGAGGATGAACCGGTGGAGATCTCGATCCTCAGGGTGAAGGAGAACTTCCCGGAACATCTTAGAAATGTCAGCAGACACCCCAACGCGATGCTTTCTGAATCTGATGAGGATGTCGGAGAGTGGCGGGTACGGGCAAGATCCTGGCAGCAGAATATCATTGAGACTCACACCGGAAATCGTCTTGGCTGAGGCGTCAAAGACTGGGCGGAGTTTCGTTGTCGTGGACGAATCCTTAAAAACTCCATGGACTGGGAGATAGTGTGGTGTGACATCAATCTGGTGACGTGGAATTATCTCAGCATGATCAAGAGAGATGTATTCACGGAGCGCATCATTGAAGGTGTGGAGTTTGTCCTTTCGTCGTAGGGTTTTCTCGTTGGCAAGAAGGCGTCGGACGGCTTGGGGTCGAGATTTGCTGAGTTTGGCAGGAGAACAACGTCCGGGCAGCTTGACCATGAATCTCCCATTATGTCTGGTGTAGGAGCTTTGGAAATCCGTGATGACTTGATCGTCGTCCACGGCAGCTGGAGAGTCTTGGACTTGGTCTAGTGAGATCCTGGTCTAGGTTGTCAGGAATGACTGTGGTAGTGAGCGTTGGAGTAGGGACGTGGCCTAAAAGGGGTCCGGCGATGCTCCATCCGAAGGGAGTGTTGACAACTTTCAGACCGTCGAATTTGAGGTGGCCTTCATAGGTGCAGTCGTCGAGATCCATGTTGCCTAGGAACAGATCAATCTGGCCACCCAAGTCTGGATCTGACAGGGGCAGCTGGCGGAGTGAAGGCAAGTTAAGAGTCTCTTGGCGGTTGGACGGCATGGGTGAGGACTTCAGCTTAGGAAGTACAGAGAAGGAGATCGGTCGGGTGGCGAAATCCTGTTGGATAGAGTGTAGTTGAGTGACGACACAATAGGTACTTCGGCCTTCTCCGAAACTCCCACTCAAGGAGAGAGATTGCGAGTACGTCGAAGGTTGAGTGATGAGGCAAGGGAGTGGCTCATCAGAGATACGCCTGAGCCCCAGTCGAGGATAGCTCTGGCGCGAACTGTACGTTCTCGGTTCTGGGGTTGAACAATGATAGTGTTTGGGAACGTAGGTGTCACCTTGGGGACCACGCCTGTCTCTGTCTCCTGTCCGTGGGCTACGAGAGAGAAATTGGCAGTGGCTGTTTCTGTGGGAAGCCTCTCTTTGTGGAGGAGGGTGTGGTGCTTCGACTTGCAGGTTCGACACGAGAACTTGGAGGGGCAAGTACGGTAACCGTGGGAATCAGAGAAGCAGTTGATACAGAGTCGTCGTTCTCTGACCAACTTGTTACGTTTGTCTACATCCGTGGCGATGAATGAAGGACATCGAATCAAAGGGTGTGATTCGTCACAGACGTGGCACTTGGACTTTCGCTTGTCCTTGGGCCTTGTCGGAGGAGAAGACACGGTGTAGGAGGCGTGTCCAGATGTGGAGAAAGGCGTCGACGGGGCATCAGTGGGTGACATATGGAGAATTCTCTTATCCACATATGTGCGAAGATCATCTAAGGTAGGCTTGTTTACTTTGTCCGTCACGTATTTCTCCCAGTCGTCGGATAGCAGTTTGGAGAATGAGAACTTGGAGAAGTAGAGTAGGAATTGTGACAAAGAATCCCCGATGAAAGGTAGCAGGGAGTCATATCCACGGAGTAGTGTATCGTTCAACTTCTGGAACCCGGCATAATCGTTCGTGTAGGTAGTGGGTGCTGTCATTTTCTTGATGATGAGAGGAACGACTACTTGTGGTCTGCCAAACCTGAGTCTGAGTTTGGCAAGAATCTTGGAGAGACCTGTATCATCTTTGGGAAACGTCCTGACGATTTCCTTGGCCTCTGGTGTTTGGAGAGATTCAAGTAGAAGACATTTGATGTCCAGCGGGCTGAAGCCAGAAGCTCGGGTGGCTATTGCAATGGTGAATAGATTCTCGAAATGTCTCCACTGTAGAGGGTCCCCGTTGAGTTTAGGGAGCTCCACAGTAATGGGAGCAGCTCTGCACTTTGGCTTTTCAGGAGTCGAGGGGAGTGGTGTCAGGTAGGTCTACTCCTTCCAGGACCAAATAAAACTTGTTTACTCCCTTGCGGAGGTTACGTATCATGTCGCCAATCTCAGGGTCCGTCATAAAGGCGGTGGCCTTGCGGCTGAGGGACGACACCTCTTTGGCATATTGTGTAAACGTATCCCGGAAGTGCGGTTTGGATGGATCTGTAAGGGCCGAGAGGTCGTCTAGCTTGTTCAACAAATCGGCACCATACTCCCAGACCTGGATCCGTTGACCCAATCTGGTTATTTGGAAGGTAAGAGTGACGTGGGCGTCATCTCGATGTTCTCGCTGTGTTTGGGCTTGACCCGTGAGCGCGTCTTCGATGAGCTCATGGAGGGCATAATGGCGCTCGATCTCATGGGCTAGATCTGTTTGGAGTGAAGCACGTCCGTCCTTGGTGTTTCCCCAAGCGGGCGCTCGAGGAGGGCGTTGACTTTTCGTTGAATTCTGGTGATGATACCTCGTCTGTGGCCTCGTTTCCGGCGGAGAGATTAGACGTAGGGGGCTTCTTTCATGGCAGTGAAGTCGAACAACTAGTAAGGAAAACAAACTGATCAAATAGCAAACAAAGACAGGGACTATGGCTGTCCAGGACTGAGGTGGCAAAATCGAAGTGACCTTTCGACTTCTCCAGTCAACTTAATAGTGATGCAAGTAGGCTCTTGCACCAAGGTAAGTACAGAAGGGAGATCGTTTAGCAGCAGTTGAGGTAAGTTCAGGCGTTGGCTCTCGAGTAGGCTCGAAGGACCATGTACAGACTGCCTTAGTCTGACAGAATGCTGATGGTCTTCAGTGTGAAGGACCAGGCAGATGACTTATTATGACGGGGAGAGACACTACTACCTTCCAATGGCGCGAGCTTTTAGTCGGCCGTATACTCAAAAGCGCGTACTCCTTAACTTGGTTAGGGCAACAGAGATCATCAACAAACAACACATAATTTCACAAGACATTAATGATTGTGACCAAGGGCGTAGGCCAGTGGTTCTAACTAATTCATGAATATCATTAACTATTTGCGTGAGGTAAGGTACAGACAGGTAAGTTAATGATATAGCGTGAGGGCGAGTTCAATGATTATTGAGGTGAATGGCTAAGCTAGTGGATAGCTAAGCTACCTGGGATTGTTCATGTGCTGCCAGGGCCTGCCTGGGCTTGTCCGTCTTGGGGACGTAGTCCTGGACATCCTCCGGGGGGCGGGGCTGCGACCCGGCTGTGGTGGAATAGGCATGGGCTTGTGAAGGCGCAGCTGGGGCGTCCACCGGGAGGGACGGAGAGGAGGTGGTGAGTTGAGTGACATCATCCAGTGGAAGTGGGATGGGTCTGTCGGTGGACAATAGGAATCTCTTTAAATCAATGAACAAAAATGGACTTTCAAAATGTGTTGCCTTCTCTTGTTGCAGTGTGACAGAAGTCCTCATCATCACTGAAACCTTTGTCCAGTCAGATTCTTCTAGTGTCTTCACAAAAATAGTCCCAGGAGTCTCCAGGTCTGCAGACTCCAACTACATGACTCCATAAATAGCAACATCAACCTATATAGCTTGATTTTTCACATTTATTATTTCTATTCTGTTGCTGCAATGCTATAATGTTATAACAAAAACTTTAAGAATTTACCCGCGATTACCCGAGGTAGGGGTAATTTGTTGCTAGGCGCACGGAAGGTCAAAATAAAGAGTAAAAGGTGACTGTGTTTAAACGGGGCGCTCGGACCTTTAACTACGGTTTAAGCCACTCAAATTTGGTGTCAGTGTAGCTAAAGGGTAGGAGATACCTGTGGGCCAGTAAAAAAAACAAAACAAAATTTTGGTCGGTGTTTGGGCTATACTGTACATTTTTGATTTTACGGAAATGGTCCGTTTTCCTAGGCACTGTCACAAATGGTGGCGATCGATTCTTTGTTGCTAACGCTAGCAACGTAATACTTACAAAGAAAGGGAAAGTAAAGTTTTCTATTAAAAAAAAAAGTGTTAAATCACCTATTACTTTGAGTGTCGTCCGAGCAAAGAATGCTCCAGATTTTTTATAACCTTTACATTCATAAACTCCTACATTTGAGAGACCCACAGAACGTATCATGTACACCTTCTTTGTGTAAATGTACCCGTTAGCCGGCCTGGTGTTCGTCTCCAGGTGTACCCATTCAGAACTATTGTCAGTATCACATTCAAAGTATGTATCGTGGTAAAGTCTTACAGTCCTAACTGGAGGATATAATCTGTCATTATCTACAAAAAAAATTGATATATTGAAAAATATTGTATGCCATTACAATATTGAAACCAAAGATTTAGCTAATATATGGAAACATGTAAAGTATAACATAGTTCAACAGATATCTTGTAAGATTTTAAGGCTGCATAAATTCAAGTATTTACAATTTAAATTGTAGACCTGAAATTGGGACAAACGAATTTCAATTGTATTTTGAATGTATACAACTAGGCTAATTTTATGCATTTTTATTAGTTAACTTTATCAGAAAATTTTGAATACAAAAAGTGGCTTTATTTTGAATACAACAGCAGTGGAAGAATGAAATAATGATCTGGTTGTCGGTATACTCTCTCGGCAACCTCACCTTTATCTACTGGGGAAGATCGGGGCGAAATTCCAAAGGCAACACTAGCGCTATTTAGCCAGTGTAAAGAAAGTGTGATTAGTAGCAAAACCAGAATGAAACATTTCTCTTTGACTACTATACAGTGGGCTGCAAGAAATTAACTGTCACCTTTGGCTATAGTGTTAACCTGGGTAGCACAGAATACTGTGGCTTACAGATTAATGGCACACACATAACGAGAAATTTCACCCCACTATGCCACCCGATTATTTCCTGTTTGGGCAAGCTCTAGTTATCTGTAGCCACAATTTTGTAAGCATTTCGCCCACTTTTACTTTAATATGATTTAATGAATTGCTGATAATATAAAAATGGCAAACAGTATCGGGAAAATTCAATGAGTTTAATGTGTAGTACATTAATATTGTAATTCAAGGCTATTAGTCTCAAAATCTGTTTATACGTCTCACACACCATCAATGAATTTCATTAAAACATTACGGTTAAACTTACCATATACTTTCACATTTATACTATCTATATATCGTTTGTTTATCTTTTTTCCTATGCCATAACAGTATATTGGGCCTGATAAAGAATAATCAGTTGCCTTTATAAGAAACTCAGTACCGTAAGCCAATGGTGGCAATTTCATAGAACGAAACCACAAAATACTTGATGGTTTTCCTCTGCAGGAAACTGTTGTGCGGTTATACAGGTTTATTGAAATTTCTCTCTGTTTAATTCTGGAATTATCCTGTTCTTTGAAAATACATCGACCAATTACTTACGTTCAAATAATATAACATAAATTTATTACAATTATTATCGTACTTTGTATTAACTTATTATGCTGGGCATGTAAGTTTATATAAATTTTCACCACACAATAACTTTGTTAAAATTCCAAGGAGTAATTATTGCTGAAGTACAGTTTGCTTCCTTTAGGGGAAGGTGCAGATTATGGCCAAAAAAAAGAAGCAATAATAATTTTGTACTTTATCATAATATAATTATATTTCCAGTTACAGGTAAGAAATACAGTAGCTAAAAATGAGGGCTCATTGTGAAAGAGGGGGGCTGGTCAGATACCACTCAGCCCTCCCCCCCCCCCCCCCCCCCCCCCCCCCCCCCACTCTAAATCAGCCCCTGCAATGTTAATTACCATACAACTAGAGTTTTATATTAATATAGATGCAATTGATTATAGTTACTTACTGCCTACCAGGAGTAGCGAAGTTACCTCAAATGATAAGCCACTGTTCGTTCCCATGCAAGTATAGTTACCACTGTCCTTACCTTTAACTTTATTAAGAGTTAATACATTGCGATTGATCTGACTACTTGGTATTTTTTTTCCATTGGGAAATTTAAAGGTTACAGCAGTGTCACTATAGCATTTTATTTGTACGCCTTCAGTACCAGAATATACTACTTGCACCTTTGGCCTTACAATTCCAATACTCCTGTGTATGTTCTTTGCAAGGCTGTTATATGTTGCTACTGATATTATTACTAAAAAAAACAACGTAAAGTTGTAATAAAAAACATACAAGGTAATATTATGTTTAACCACATTACATAAAGTTATTGTCTATGTAATTGTGATATAAAAATCCATAGTAGTTTATATCCTTCACAAAGTATAGTCACATAAAGTTATGAATTTAATATTGCAAATGTGGTATAAAAGAAAGACATCACTCAATAAAAGTTGTTAGTTAAGAATTAGTTTTAAAAAAATTAATGTAAAAATTGCTTCTTCAAGTTTGTTACGAAGTACGTAACCATGTTACGAAGTAGGTAACCAAGTTCCAACGCAACCTTACGGCACTATAGCTTCGTAATCCATCTCCACCAAAAAAAAGTATTCGAAACTGCCCGTTTTTAATAGGGAGTTTTCATCGTACGCCCGCGCTCACGTGACTCGCAGTAGTGGTGTACAGTTGCGTGATAGTCGACTGTGGTCCTATGTGTTGTTTTTGGTTGTTCCAAGAGATCTGGACGGGACAAAGACATATCATTCTACAGAATACCTAAGATAATCAAAACTAAAGGTGAGAAAGGTGAACAGCTAAGCAGAAAGAGGCGATTAGGCTTTTTGTCAGCTATTGGAAGGGCAGACTTAACCGAAAAAATTCTGATAAATGACAGAATAATGTTCCAGACATTTCGTATCGGGGAAGCCAGCTAACCTTTTGGATACCATGAATCCAGACTGGTTTCCTACTCTAAATATGGGAAACAGTAAAGAGAGGAGTGAGAATGAAGCACAAGCAGCAAAAGTGAGATGGGAGAGAGCCAAGCAGAGAGAGGTCCAGAGGAATCTAGTGGAGAATGTAGCTAGTAGCAGTGATAGTAGTGCAGAGATTGGTACAGCGGAGGCAAGTACACAGACTGAACTTACTTCACAAATACTGGATAATAAAGACAGTTACAAAAAACAGATTCAAGAACTGGAAACTAGAATGTTAGCAAACCACAATTTTAGTGAGGAGATATTGGAGAGCAATGATGAAATGATCAAGTTTTATACAGGCTTACCATCCTACAGCATACTGAAAACTGTTTTTGAGTTTTGTGCGCCTCAGATATCTAGAGGTACGAAATTGACACAATTTCAGGAGATGATGCTAATTTTTGTGAAGTTGAGACTGAATCCTCCTCATAAAGATCTTGCCTACAGATTTGATTTGTCTGTGTCATCTGTTTCTTGTATTTTTGCTAAGTGGCTCTCTATAATGGATGTCAGATTGAGTTTTTTGATACAATGGCCTGACCGTGAGAGTTTGTGGAAGACGATGCCTCAGTGTTTTCGTGAGAATTTTGGAAAAAAGTGTTACTGTCATAATCGATTGTTTTGAAGTTTTTATTGATCGACCATCCAATGTACTTGCTCGAGCTGCTACATGTTCCACGTATAAACACCACAATACTGTCAAGGTGTTGATAGGCATCACACCCCAAGGCACTATTTCATATGTGTCAGAGGCGGCATGGGGAGGGAGAGGAGTAAGTGACAGTACCTGACTGAATTCTGTGGCTTTTTACATAATCTGCTTCCTGGAGATGTAGTTCTAGCCGATAGAGGTTTTAATATTTCAGACAGTGTGGGGATGTTGCAAGCAAGGCTACATATTCCAGCTTTCACTAAAGAGCTTGATGCATTGGAGGTAGAAAACACTCGTACCCTTGCCAATGTGCGTATTCACGTAGAACGTGTAATAGGGCTTGTACGCCAAAAGTATGCTATTTTAAAGGGAACTCTGCCTGTGGATTATGTCACCAAATGACCTGATCAAGATTGCCCTCATGTTGATAAAATTATTCGTGTGTGTTGTTCTCTTTGTAATGTGTGTGACTCACTTGTGTCTTTTAACTAATTGACCATTATTTACTATTTTTGTGTCTTCAAAATATATTATCACTTTAAAAAAAATTGTACAAATGCAAACACAATGATACTACAAAATTTAGTTTCCTTTCTTCTTCTTTATTTTAAATTCAGGAAGTACTCTGCATTTAGGACAGAACCATTTCCCTTTTGGAACAGTTTTTATTTTTAAACAGTCTACATGAAACCATTCAATACTGCACGCAGGATCGTCACATGCAATCATTTGTCGCTCATCCTCCGGTTGCTTGCAATAGCAATAGACTTTTAATCATATCTGAAGATGGTTCTGGTGAGTTTATTGCTACATTTCCTGATGAAATGGTCTAGAATACCATCTCCCTACAAGTTCTGGTAGAATACACAGATTAAAAAACTCCGATGATTTCTTGATACAGACAGACCAGAATTCACTGTCAGCATATAACCGCTCAATGTGAATATTTGGTTCATCTTGATTCTCAGGAAAGGTGCAGACTACAAAATCACAATATTCTACCTCGCAAATAAAATTTGAGTCTGCACCTGGTAGTATAATAATAGTGACTTTTGTCTAAAAAACAGGAATCATTGGCCCCTTTTTTAAGACAGAACTTCTTATCCGTAGACTCGATTATGTCGTCATTGCATCAGTTACAGTATACCACACCATCTGGAGATGCACCTAAGAATGGCCATTCAGGTTTAATTGTCAGTCCAGCATCAGCAACAGAGAATTTATGATGACTTTCTAACATCTTTTCATGATAAGCTTGCCGAGCTTGCTTCTCATGTTTGCAGCCCCATGAAGTAGATTTAGAGTTAAATTTAAAAAGTTCTGGATAAGATATTGCCTTAACTAAACTTTGGGAAGGATTGGTTGGGTCGTATGACAAGCTGCCTTCATTCTTGAGGCAGTTACTCTCCCAGCTCTGTATGTAAACCATAGATTACAACTACTCTGTGTTCGGGTCTCTCGCTCAACTGCTACTGCCATTTCCTTGGTGAGTATGATACTTTTTTCTTCACAGACAGCCAATAGTTGTAAGTAATCAAGCTTAAGGTACTTGTCATCATATAGCTGTTGTAATGGTTTAAGAAAATTAGGTTGAACCACTTTGGGAATGTAATTGTTAGAATATGGAGAAACTATAGAAAGAATTGCTGGCCTTGTTTCAGATTCACTTAATTAAAAAAAAAAAAGTTCATTTCAAAATTATCAGGTTTTACTCACACTACATCCTTCTTGTTTCCATCTGACGTGTTGTACTAGTGGCTTGTGCTTTATGTTTTTTCTTTGCCGAGGAGAAATCAAAATCTTTGATGGGCAGGTATGGTATTTCTTTTTGGTAGCTTGGAATAAGCCACTGACATTTTGACTGAGTGCATGATTGTTCACTACTTCTCTTAGTAGACGCTTCCAAATAAAACAACACTGCTCCTATGTGTGTGCATGCTTCACCTAAACCGGCCATACAGTTGCAATGGGCACAACTAATTTCTCCTGTTGACTCACAAATGATCCAGCAACTCAATGGTGTGTCACTACATCTTTGGGAGTGTCTCACCTACAAATCAAGTAATTCATCATTCAAAATGATTTAATAAATAATTAACCACTTACTCGACCAGTGACAGTAATTTTTCCATGAGTATTCCAAGCTTCTACATCCTTCACCCATTCATTCACAAATTGGTTATAAGATTCTAATGATTTATAAGCTTATATTGCCTGGTTGTCAAGAAACTAGTCCGGAGAACTAAGTCTGGCCCAGCGGAAGCAATAAATTGATGCAAAGGCCAAAAATGACCACACCCCTTATAATAACCTGATGCAATATTGTAAAACTCCTTTAATTAATTGAGTGAACATAAGAAAAAGTATTGATTGGAAAAAAAATTATATATGAAATAGCTATATAAATGATCCAAAAACATTGATTCTGTGATCAGAGCCCAAATAAAATCACTGGCTATGTCTTTCAGATCAAACTATCAGTCAGCTCGTTGTGCACATGAAGGACAAGCAAATGATTTAGTCTCTCTTGCTTCATTGTTGCTCTGAGATAATCTTTAATGCGTCGAAGTGCACTAAATCTTGGTTGCTGGCATTACTAAAATCAACTGCACAACCCTCACAACTTGATCCAAAAGGCTTCTTTGAGCAATAGAGTATGCCTTGAAGTGATCCAACAAGTCAAAAAAATGACGTTGCTCCAGTGCTTGTTACTTTCTTCTGCTGGAATTCAACACCAAATGTAACAAGTTGAGCTTTCAGATTATCTGAATTGAAATCATCTTTGTAGAAGTCGCACACAATTTTTAGTTCATCCTCAAAATCTGACTGATTGCTGGCTTTGATTAAAAGCTGTTCTAAATTACAATAAATTTTATAACCTGACTGATCAAAGCGGTTAGCAATACAATTAGTAGTGTTCTCGATAGTTTCGTAATATATTTGGCGAAAATGATCCTTTGGGGGGAGCTCAGGTAATGAAAATCTGCTGCTCAATAATGAAGCCATACAACCTGCTACGAACACCCGCGGCCAGTCAGAGAATGTTTAACGGATATTAAGTAAGGTGTCTTCACGCTATATTTGCTCCGTCCTCCCTACTTCATTTTGGTTGTCTTTGGGATGTGTGTGGCTACATTTTAAGCGTAAGAGTTAGATGTAGTTATGGTTTAATTGTTGTTGCATATTTAAGTTTTAAAGTCTGTACTTTTCTTAATGTTGTAACTAGCTAGCAAGATTATAGCTGGCCAATGATGCTACGGCCAAAACCGTTGCAACCGTTGTGCTTCCGCCTAAGTATGATACTATATCACTAGCTTCCACAGGAGGCAGTGTTGATGGATTGGCTAAGCCTCGATTAGCAGGTAGCAGGAAGGGATCCAATGAACCTATTAATCTAATTTTCTCCTGGTATCTAGTCTTGGCTTGAACTGGAAGTCGGTCACAATACGACACTAAATAAGCCATTCAAAAGCTGAGCGGTCCACCTGTACACCACTAGGAAATTACGTCATAAAAATGCACGTGACGATAACTCCCTATTCAAAGTCACGGAAATCCACACCCCTACATAAGCAATACAGGGCCGGTAAGGTTCCCCAGGAATCCAACGTAATTACACGAAATGAGAATGACACGAAATGAGAATGACACGAAATGAGAATGACACTAAATGAGAATGACACGAAATGATAATGACACGAAATGATAATGACACGATTGTTTAGCAAAAATAAGTTTAGCAAAAATACATTAGAGTTATAGAGCGCTCGAGGCTTCTGCTACAGCTTCCGAATTTGAGGGGGCATCCAAAGGTCCCATGCAACCTAGTGGTAGAATAAATTAGAAAACTTTAGATGTTGCGTTTAGGCAGGACCACAATTCTTATACTGGCATGAAGCGCAACATTAATTCTCTCCCAATCAGTCAAATAAAACTTATTTAAACTTTCTATAGGAAAAGAAGCACATTATATTTACCTCCCTAGAGGAAGACAGAATTATAACAAACAGGTACAAAATTACTCCTAAAACACCAATTACAGCGCTATTATATAAGTGTAATTTTCATATTAAAATATAGAGGAATTAAACAGTTAGAAAAAAAATCCTCAATAAAGAAACAGAATTCAATATTAGGATCGAAAATGAAGCATTATAAGGTAACAGTAAAAACAATTAGACAATGTTGTCTAAATAATACCTATTGAGTATAATTTCAACCTCAGCGGTCCGCCTAACATAGCAATTTTAGGCCACTTTTTTAACCCATAATATATCAAATTTTTGGCGTGTGTAACAGCGGGACCAGGCACGCATTGTTATCATTATTCTGAGTAATTATTGTGATAAGGATTACCTTGGACAATATTTGCGGATTTGGTTTTAGTTGTGATCAAACACTACCCCGAAACTGAATTTTCTACACTCCCACACTGTAGGAAATGCACATTTTCATATACCTATACAGGGTATAGGATAGGTGTAAGATAGCTAAATTACCTACAGTGTGGAACGTGGGTGGGACCTGTGAGAATTTCATTTTTGACCTAGTGAAATGTTCTGAGGCTAATTGTGACAGTTACCATTGTAGTGTGACAACAAAACATTATTTTCAATGTAGTGAGTAAGAATCTTCATCAAGGTATAGATTACAATAAGTAAAAAAGAATTCATCAATTAAGAATAGTTTACTGAAATGTCAGGTGAGCAGGGGGACACAATGAGCAGGGATATGGTCTGGAGTTGAATGACACAAAGTATCAGATATCCTCAAAGACACCACACTATTAAGAATACAATCATCAGTAAACACCAAGTATAATATGCAATTAAGGAAAGATAAATTAGTACCTTAGAATTTGGCCAGCATGCTAGCCAAACACTATCCCTGAACATACATCTTATCTATATCTTACGTGCTATTTATACATGCGCCGACAGTCCAACACACACCAAAATACATGCAGGCACACTTTATAATTTTATAGCTTTCATTACATGTAATTTAACATGCGTCAGACAGTCTGACTTACACCAAACATGCCATATATTTTTATTATATTTTAACCGGCACTTTTCAGAGCCACTACAAAGCAAAAGATTTCACTTCAAACCATTCAGTTTTCCCATTATAAACCACAGAGTTTAGAGAAGTATTAAACATTTGCTAATGACATACCTGGGTGTCAATGGTGACGAGAGTAGAAGTTGTGTACCACCATCAGCGCAACACAGTATGTAGGCACATAAAGTTTAAAAAGTTTTCATTTTGTTAGTGGGTGTAATTGTATTCGTTTGCGTATTCGTAATCGTCGTTTACACTTGTTCGTAGCAGTTTGTTTTAGTTTCTGTCTAGGTAGAGGTGGAGTTATGTTATGGTCAGTCCGTCTCTGTAGCGGTGGAGTGTGACAATCACGTGAGCATGTAGGGGAGAGGTACTGGAATGTATTGTGTGTAATGGTGGAGTGTAAGTTAAGTGTTGCATACTACAGTCGGGTTCGCTAAAAAGTTCAGGAGTGTATGTATAGTCTACGTCACTTAAAAGTTCAGAAGTACGGTCAATATTGTCAATGTCATCAGGTAATACAGTCTCGTCACTGTCATAAGGTAGTACTGTTTCGTCACTGTCATAAGGTAGTACTGTTTCGTCACTGTCATCATAAGGTAGTTTTGTCACTGTCATATGGTAGTACTGTTTCGTCACTGTCATAAGGTAGTACTGTTTCGTCACTGTCATAATGGTAGTACTGTTTCGTCACTGTCATAAGGTAGTACTGTTTCGTCACTGTCATAAGGCAGTATTGTTTTGTCACTGTCTAATAGTCTCGTCACTCTCATAAGGTAGTACTGTTTCGTCACTGTCATACGGTAGTACTGTTTCGTCACTGTCATCATAAGGTAGTACTGTTTTGTCACTGTTATATGGTAGTAGTACTGTTTTGTCACTGTCATATGGTAGCACTGTTTTGTCACTGTCATTTGGTAATACTGTGTTGTCACTGTCTTATGGTAGTACTGTTTTGTCACTGTCATATGGTAGTACTGTTTGGTCACAGTCATAAGGTAGTACTGTTTTGTCACTGATATGGTAGTACTGTTTTGTCACTGATGGTAGTACTGTTTTGTCACTGTCATAAGGTAGTACTGTTTTGTCACTGATATGGTAGTACTGTTTTGTCACTGTCATTTGGTAGTACTGTGTTGTCACTGTCATATGGTAGTACTGTGTTGTCCCTGTCATAAGGTAGTACAGTTTTGTCACCGTCATAAGATAGTACTGTGTTGTCACTGTCATAAGGTAGTACTGTTTTGTCACTGTCATAAGGTAGTACTGTGTTGTCACTGTCATAAGGTAGTACTGTTTTGTCACTATCATGGTAGTACCGTTTTGTCACTGTCATAAGGTCGTACTGTTTTGTCACTGATATGGTAGTACTGTATTGTCATTGTCATATTTTGGTAGTACTGTGTTGTCACTGTCATTTGGTAGTACTGTGTTGTCACTGTCATATGGTAGTACTGTGTTGTCACTGTCATTTGGTAGTACTGTGTTGTCACTGTCATAAGGTAGTACTGTTTTGTCACTGTCATAAGGTAGTACTGTGTTGTCACTGTCATATGGTAGTAATTGACAAAACAGTACTACCAAAATATGACAGTGACAAAACAGTACTACCGTATGACAGTGACAACACAGTACTACCATATGACAGTGACAAAACAGTACTACCATATCAGTGACAAAGCAGTACTACCATAATATGACAGTGACACAACAGTACTACCTTATGACAGTGACAAAACAGTACTACCATATCAGTGACAAAACAGTACTACCATAATATGACAGTGACAAAACAGTACTACCAAATGACAGTGACAACACAGTACTATCTTATGACGGTGACAAAACAGTACTACCTTATGACAGTGACAACACAGTACTACCTTATGACAGTGACAACACACTGTGTTGTCACTGTCATTTGGTAGTACTGTGTTGTCACTGTCATAAGGTAGTACCGTTTTGTCACTGTCATAAGGTAGTACTGTTTTGTCACTGATATGGTAGTACTGTGTTGTCACTTTCATATTTTGGTAGTACTGTGTTGTCACTGTCATAAGGTAGTACTGTTTTGTCACTGTCATATTTTGGTAGTACTGTTTTGTCACTGTCGTAAGGTAGTACTGTGTTGTCACTGTCATATGGTAGTACTGTTTTGTCACTGTCATATTTTGGTAGTACTGTGTTGTCACTGTCATAAGGTAGTACTGTTTTGTCACTGTCATATTGTGGTAGTACTGTGTTGTCACTGTCATATTATGGTAGTACTATTTTGTCACTGATATGATAGTACTGTTTTGTCACCGTCATTTGGTAGTACTGTGTTGTCACTGTCATATTATGGTAGTACTGTGTTGTCACTGTCATATTATGGTAGTACTGTGTTGTCACTGTCATATTATGGTAGTACTGTTTTGTCACTGATATGGTAGTACTGTTTTGTCACTGTCATTTGGTAGTATTTATTTGTTCTCTAAGTTGGATGCACTATATAGAACTTGTACAAAATACGTTAGCTTTGAGGTAATATGAAATAATGTGGTGATTAAGAAAACTATATGGAAGCTGTTGTGCCAACAAGTGCAGTGGCTGTCATTCTCAAGGAGCAGAATAATTGGGTAGATGACCAAGTTCAGAGGTCAAGTCGGAAACACCTGAAAAAAAAGGTTGATTAGCTTTGTTTATTAAAGAATATGTATGTATTTAGTATCAATTATGACAATTCTTTTTAATATTTTGCACTATCTTTTGTCCATATTATTATGATATGTAGTTTTTACAATAATGTAGATGTATTTAGGTTAGATTTCTTATAGTGCTAGCAGGTCTGTGAACTAAATGGGAATATCATTTCTGTACTTTATTTAACCACACCTTCACTATTCATACCGATTTTTTTTTCCTTGTTATTACTACTAAACATATAATTAACTTTCAGAAGAAAAAGAAGATTAGTTACGAGCAGAAGTAGGCAGTAATGGGTACACCAAGGGGGGAGAGGGGATGGTTGGATGTGTGACTGGTGAATTTGGAGATGGGCAGGGAGAAGCTGACAAAACTGAATTAGCAATGGACACCTGTACGTATGTACTGGATACTGAGCTTCAGTATGCTGCTGAACAGGACCACCAGAATGAATCAAGTGGTGACATCAGACAGTCTTGTTCCCTCCTCATATTGTACGTACGACTGCGAGACAACTGGGCTTTTTCCTCTCTGGTTTGGACCAGCCGAAACATTCGTGCCGCTGGACTTCTATAAATACATTATAAATAATTAGTTGTAATTATGATTTGTTGTAATTAGTTATGATGATAACTGGCGTCACCTCCAATCTATTTAGGGTGCAGTACTAACCCAACCTGCAGTAATTAAGTCATTTAGTAGACTGCCACAAACCCTCCAGTAACTTTATCCAATGTACTCTCCCCAACAGACTATTGTACGGGACTCTCTCGCACAATTTGAACACCACCAAAATTAACTGTAGCAGACAATTCACTGCAAAGAGCTTCCACCTCAAACGACTACCAGTATATATACACTGTAAATCGAAAGGTGTGTACTGCACACCAAATTGAGTGTGACGCACTTGTCCCTATACTCACACCCAAAATAGCGTGGGGTTCACGCTCAATGATTTTGGTGTGTTGTACACACCCTTATGAGTGTAAGCTCACACTTTTGTTGGTGTGTTGTACACACACTTATGAGCGTAAGCTCACACTGCTGTTTGTGTGGATACACACCGCTTTAGTGTTACCTCCTACTTCCCAAACTCCACCCACACCAATTACAGCAGACTCAATTAAGCCGAGCAGCCATCTTCTGGATCAGATCTTCAAAACCAGCCACCTGAGCCTTGCGCAGGTAAACCCATTATACATTGTGTGGTGTATCATCAGAATTAAAAGATTTATTAAAAATTCAAAAATTTAAATTAAAAAGACAGAGATGTGAGTAAATGTTTAACAGAAATTGAGGCCTTTTTGACCGGAAACTGAAAAAGTAATATTTCCAAAAATGAATAAAAATTATTGCATCCGACTGGGTACTTTATATTAAAAACAAAATAAGCACTTGTTAAAATAAATGGAATGTCCTCAAAATTCATTACTTCATTGATGATCTTCTTATCTACCACCAAGAAAGCTTGCTCTGGCTGAAGTAGACTTCCTGTCATCAAGATATAAGGAGTAAGATAGGAGACCTCTTCCACAACTGAATGGATATCCACACACTCCTACAGAGACATAATAATAATAATAATAATAATAATAATAATAATAATAATAATAATAATAATCTAAATCAATAATAAATAAATAAAAATATAAATTCAGTTTCAAGTGATAAAAATGATATATTTTCTTAGTTTCACCAATCGGCGACTCCACCAACTAAAGGGTTAATTCAATCTGGATGTTGGTATGCTATTGGAATTGATCGAGTCAAATAAAACAAATTTTGTTAGTCAAGACCTGATTAAAATGAAGATGGATACGTCAAATAAATAAATAAAACATAGTATTGCATCAGACAGGGGGGGGGGGGTAGGGGGGATAATTGAAAGTGGTTTAATAAAAAATTTACCTCTGCATAGTATATGACCTTGCTGGGATCAGCTTTAATTCGCACATCTGGCAGTAGCAATGGCAATACCATAAGGACACGCACCCAAGCATTCACTCCTTCACGATCTGCAATCAATCATATTAATACATTGCATGACTTCGTCCGTGGTTCTGCTAAAACGTCATGTCATGATTTGCACGATTATTGTAGTATTTAGTTCATTGTTACGTTACTTAATACTTACCATCAGCATCTTGCTTTAAAAATGCAGAAAGTCGGCCAGTGTGTCGTTCTGCTTCTAATTTGGCTTGTTCCAAAATACTTGGTATCTTCGAAGTCCACCTCTCCTTAGCTTTACTCTGTAAATCACTATCCTCCATGATGAGCTCCATTTCCATCATGAGCTAAATAATGTACAATCACATTCATAAACTGCCTAACCAGAAAGATAAGTTTGATTGCTGGCTATACAAGATAGAGTATCATTGAAAACAAGCTCACCATAGTCTCACTCAAATAGTGGTGAGTTATTGGGCTGTTAAAAAATAAAGAAACACCGGTATCTCAGCAAAGTGGTTTGTTAAGTTTTGAACACAATTATACACAACTGATTTCGACAAAAAACAAAAAAATATTTCAACAGAAGCCTCCCTGATAATTTCATAATTTAGCCTAAGTGACCCTATGATTATTGTAGTGCACATTAAATAGAGTAATGTACAGCCTAGCGCTGTGAGTATACCATAATTTTTCATGTTGCATAATCAAAACCACAATTAATTCCAAGAACACTAACTTTAAGATTGATTATACTTACTGTATCCATTTCTTGCAGAAAAGGAAATCTGTCAAAAACGTTCTCCAATGAAGGACACATATTAAGAATTTCCGCTCTTCGAAAAGCAAATGAACGCTCCATCAGCTCCTTCACCACTGCTTTATTTCTGTTGGTCTTTTTGTATTGAATCTGTGTCAATTAAATAACATTTTATTTAAATAATAATTGCATTTAATAACCATAGCAATAATAAACCGTAACTAACCTGCAATGTTTTTAGATGGCGCTCATAACTAACATTATCTTCTCCTGGAAATGGTTTTGGTTGTAATGGCTCCATGGTAATACCAGGGGACTTCTGCTTGATGTTACTGGGACGTGAATTGGCACCTAAAGTGAATTGGATGCACGCATGCATGTTCATACATGTAATCTATAGTAAATCTTGCAAAACACATATATTTACCTTTAGGTGCAGAAGGAGTCAACTTAGATTTTTTTCCCCGTCGAAACTCCTTGAACCGGTTCATCAAGGTGCGTATCAACACATCCTACAGCAATCACATTAAAAATATTACCGTAAAAAAAAAAAGAATAAAGGAAAAAACAAGAACTATACTCACGTAAGGGTTTCCGTTATTTGGCTTCAAGAATGGATACTTGGAAATGACTGCCCGAGCCACACAAAAATAGTCATCACGATCAGGATAACGCTTAAATCTGAGCATGGATGAAGCCACCTCTGAAATGAATGCTTTTTTCTCTTTCATGGATAATTTTCCCGATTCAAGAGCAACCTCCAGACGATGTGGAAAGTGTAGTGGAAGTGGAAATGGATCAGGCAAAGGAAGTTTGTCGGCATCTGACTTACACACTTTGGCTTGAACCTGCAATTCATGTATATAATAAAACATCTGTAGCCCTGATCTTTTAATTGCTCAATACCTTCTTGATCGTAGGTGTAAGAGAATCAAACGCAGTGCCGCCATTAGGTACTTCACTTACTTCAGGTTCATTCTCTTTGCCTGTTACTGTATCATCAAATTCTTCATCTTCATTAGAATCTGAGAACTGCCTCTTACGTGTACTACAACCTAGGATCGGAGAAGTACCAAATCCCATAGCAATAGGACTCGAAGCAGCAGAACTAGGAGTAGTAGATACCAAAGTAGAACTTGAATGAATAGATCCAATAGAATACGTATTCTGGGAGGTTAACAGTATAGCAATTTAATAGGTGATGAAACAAAACTACATACTACCCATACTTTTCTTTGAACAAATTCAAAATGATGCCACCCATTCTCTGTATACACATCTTTACCAAAAAGAAAAATAACCCAGGAATTCTTATTCAGTGATATTGCATTTAGCTAGCTGCATTCATGCCTACATAACACTCAATTCCACCCTGAACGATATATAACCCACTTTATTGATAGAAACTAGAAGACTCTTAATTAGCTTACACTTTCAGAAGAAGTAATAATTGCCATCAATTTATCTTTATTGTAGATTTCCGCTCCCTCGTCTATGTCTACGTACTCCTCGAACACGGAATCGTACCTCTGAAAGATAACCTTCTCTTCACAGTTAGAGACTTCAAACTTGTGGAAAAATTCTTTTCGGAGAGAATCAATTCCATCTTTATCTGTTATCTTCAGGATTTTTTTGCTTTCCCCAAATGTCACTAAAATAGTCTTAACCACTGTAGCCATCATCGGTATCCAGCAGCAATTAGTGGGAAAACTTCAACAACCGCACACGTGGTTGGTCAACCGTTACCTTATTAATAGGCGGCGGGGAGGTAAGGGGTCTGCGACACCACAGTGCATTTATTGGAGTTTATGAAGTGCATTTATTGGAGTTTATGAAGTGCATTTATTGGAGTTTATGATTGTGGCGAGAGCACACTGTTGTAGGAGGTGGACATGTCGACTTCGCGGAAAGTATGGAGCTGTCCTCTTTGCGAGTGGTTTGGCGGGGTATCTATGAAACGCGTTATGCGTCACATCGGTGCCTTGCACGCACATGAAGCTGGATTCCACATCTGCTGTGGTATTGCTGGATGTCCACGGACTTATAAAAATTTTGCATCTTTTCAAAAACACTTATACAGAATTCATCGAGATGTACTGGAGATCGATGCCGATGACCGAGAGATCGATGCCCATGACCAAGAGACTACTATTCCTGTAGATGCCACTGATGATGTGGATGCTAGTGAATCTATGGAAGATCATTCTTCAGGAACCAATGTTTTCAATAATTCCAGCAACTCATTTCCTTTGACATTGAAGCAAGTTGGACTTTTTCTCTTGAAAGCTAAGGAAGTTTATAAGGTTCCAGAATCACATCTTGGATCACTATTAGATGACATTTCAGTAATGATCGATTTGACAGTTAATTATTTAGAGGAAAAGGTTGAAGAACAATTAAAGAAAATTAGTATTGGAATGAACTGTGACATGAAAAGTGTGTTCCAGTGTCCACAGCTAAAGAGTGTGTTTGCCCGATTAAAGACAAAATCTCAGTTACAAAATTTTGTCAAAGATAATCTTGAAGTTGTGGTGAGTCATGTGCATAGCTACTGTAAAACATAATCGAGCTTAAATACGAGCAACATTTTCTCATTATGAGTATCTGCTGCTCTCTAATAGATGATCACAGTGAGTTAATTGATGTTCTAAAATAATATTTTTTTTCTTTCCTATAACATGTAGGCTCCAGTGGAGAGAAAACTGGGGAGTAGAATGGTGTCTATTACTCAAAGAGGCAGGCGAAAATTTAGAAAGGTGTCAGATTATGTTTACGACATACCCCTGCTATCGTCGATCAAGCAATTGTTATCGGACCCTGTTATTTTGGAAGAGGTAATTGTTATGTAAGGGTTAACTGCAGATTATGAATGTCCATCATGGAATCATTGTGTAAGCCAAGCCTCTTACGAATTCCCCTCCATTCCTACCCTAAAAAAGATCTGGTCTTATGGTGTGTGTTGTGTGTGTGTGAATGTAGGTACTAAGAGGTCATGGTCGTGATGATGGTTTGCTGGGAGATTTCTGTGATGGGGATATGTACAAGACTAATCCTTTGTTCACTGACAATGCTTGCATACCGCCTTTGGAAATAATGGCTTATTACGACGATGTGGAAGTGTGCAATCCATTGGGATCGCATGCCAAAAAGCACAAATTAGGTTAGTCTTGAAATATTTCCTTTGTATGTAACTACCCTCTAATGTTGGCATTGCAGCATTATTTTACTATACTCTTGGCAATATTGCACCGAAACACCGGTCCACATTAGGAGCAATTCAGTTGTTTGCTGTTTTGAAAACAAGTCTGCTAGAAAAATATGGTTGTGATCGTGTTTTGGAAACTTTCATGGAGGATGTCCGTTTACTTGAAGCGGTAAATTATGATAGTTTATTTATCTTCTACACTGATAATACTTCATCTTGCAGGATGAGGGAGTGTCTTTGGTCATTGGTGCGTCCAACTATGTTTTTCGGGGTACTCTGTCTCTGGTTCCGGCTGATAATTTGGCGAGTCAGTTCTTAGGAGGCTACAAGGCTCTAAATGCTGCACTTAGAAAATGTCGCCATTGCTTGGCTGTAAAAGAAACAATGGAATCTGAGGTAGTTTTTTTTCTGTATGCTTTGAATGAAGTGATCATCCAATAATTTCATCAGTTTCTTTCAGATTCATTTCAGCCACGAACCCGGCTGACTCATGCAAGCCATTGTGCATCTCTGGGAGGTGACCTGCACAACCACTATGCTACGACCTATGGCATCCACAGAAACTCAATTTTGAATTCATCCCGGTTTTTTCATATAACTGAAGGTCTTGTTCCAGATGTAATGCATGATTGCTTGGAGGGTTGTTTACCTTATGAAGTTAAGGAACTTCTAAAACATCTTATTCATAGTGGAGTAATAACATTGCAAGCTATCAATGATGCCATTGAGAGCTTTCCTTACCAGGGTCCAGATACCAGAAATAAGCCATCTGTGATTTCATCGAAAACAATATCTTCTTCTGACCATGCTCTCAAACAGACAGGTACTTCTGTATGTATTTATATACGTATGTGTATGTGTGTTAACTGTATCACGGTTTCATGCAGAAATATGGGATTCCCCCCCCCCCCTCCCCCCCCCCCCCCCTCCCCCCCTCCCCCCCCATGGAAATTGGAAGAATATTTTTCCATGTATCTTTTAGTATTCTATACCAATGAATACTCCTAAGTAAGATATGTCATATCTAGTATTAAATATATACTCTCTGTGATTTACATTAGTATTAGAGACTAATATAGTTTGAAAATTGTACGTCCGTCACCACGGAATTGCCCAGACTATGTAGCATTCAAATGAAAAAATACTCCTCCATGGTTGGGTTCAACTCGATTCTTCCCAGCTTCATGTATCATAGTATTATCACAAAATACTTTTTAAGTATTTCTTTCCTCAGTTTCTTGAAATGGTATGTCATACAAGATTTCTACCCCTTCATCTTCATAGATTGTGTAGATAGAGTTGTTGTTGTTGTTTTTTTTGTTTTGTTTTCATCCTTCCCGCCCACCAACTTAGCTTTACAAACATTAGTGAAAATTGTTCATCATTTCCTTGACTTTTCACTGCAGCTACACAAATGTGGTGCCTGGCCAGGTTGTTGCCTCTGATGATTGGACTTCAAGTTCCAGAGGATGATGAACACTGGACCAATTTTGTACTACTGCTTAGTATAATGGATTTGATATTTGCTCCAATTTTATCCAGAGACTGTGCGCCCTATATCAAAGAACTTATTTGTGAACATCACGAAAATTTTAAAGTTTTATACCCAACCTGCCCTATCATTCCCAAGATGCACTACATGGTGCACTACCCAGAAGCTATAGACAAGTAAGACATAAAAGTGTGTGATTTGCTTGTTTGGAAGGAGTGGAATTAGTTTTGCGAATGTTATGATAGAATGGTATATGACATGTAGCCATGTATTATTTGGTGAGCAGAAATTTCACAACTGACCTGATTTTTTTTCTGTTTTTTTTTTTGTGTGTGTGTGTGTGTGTGTGTGTGTGTGTGTGTGTGTGTGTGTGTGTGTGTGTGTGTGTGTGATTTTGATGGGCGAGGGGTTTGCTATCCCTTGATGAATTTTAACTAATTATAATATCTATAGGTTTGGACCGCTTGTACATTTCTGGTGTATGCGTTTTGAGGGAAAGCATAGCTATTTCAAGGATTTGGCTCACAGAGTGAGATGTTACAAGAACATTCCGAAGACTCTTGCCACACGTCACCAGCATATGATGAGCTATGTTTTTGGTGCAGCATCCATTTCAACCTATCCGTTTGGAAAAAACACTAATGTGGGTGTATGTAAGTTAGCTTGTTACTTAACGATGCTCTCTAGTTGATAAATGTGTGACTTTACAGCATCTGTTTGTTGCTTGTCGTCATGCCCTTATAAAGATCAAGTTCTTGAAGTTTTCTCTACACGTGCGGAGGAAATCGATTTGAAAAGGTACTTAAGTAATGCTTATATCTAGCCTGGGTATTATGGGGCTGAACGTTATATGTCAGTCAATATTTTATCGTACTTGTGTATAAGAATATCAGTCAACTACATGTAGTAGTATTTCAGTAAAGTACGAGTCAGTACTATTTCAGACGAGTCTGTTAGTATTTCAGTCAAGTACGTGTGTGTTGGTATTTCAGTCAAGTACGTCTGTGTTGGTATTTCAGTGAAGTACGTCTGTGTTGGTATTTCAGTCAAGTACGTCTGTGTTGGTATTTCAGTGAAGTACGTGTGTGTTGGTATTTCAGTCAAGTACGTCTGTGTTGGTATTTCAGTCAAGTATGTGTGTGTTGGTATTTCAGTCAAGTACGTGTGTGTTGGTATTTCAGTCAAGTACGTCTGTGTTGGTATTTCAGTCAAGTACGTGTGTGTTGGTATTTCAGTCAAGTACGTGTGTGTTGGTATTTCAGTCAAGTACGTTTGTGTTGGTATTTCAGTCAAGTACGTGTGTGTTGGTATTTCAGTCAGGTACGTGTGTGTTGGTATTTCAGTCGAGTACGTCTGTGTTGGTATTTCAGTCAAGTACGTCTGTGTTGGTATTTCAGTCAAGTACGTGTGTGTTGGTATTTCAGTCAAGTACGTGTGTGTTGGTATTTCAGTCAAGTACGTGTGTGTTGGTATTTCAGTCAAGTACGTCTGTGTTGTGAGTTTCATCAATTTCGTCGTGTGGAAGTACGTCCTGTGTGTATTTCAGTCAAGTACGTCGTGTGGTATTTCAGTCAAGTACGTCTGTGTTGGTATTTCAGTCAAGTACGTGTGTGTTGGTATTTCAGTCAGGTACGTGTGTGTTGGTATTTCAGTCAAGTACGTGTGTGTTGGTATTTCAGTCAAGTACGTGTGTGTTGGTATTTCAGTCAGGTACGTGTGTGTTGGTATTTCAGTCAAGTACGTGTGTGTTGGTATTTCAGTCAAGTACGTCTGTGTTGATATTTCAGTCAAGTACGTGTGTGTTGGTATTTCAGTCAAGTACGTCTGTGTTGATATTTCAGTCAAGTACGTGTGTGTTGGTATTTCAGTCAAGTACGTGTGTGTTGGTATTTCAGTCAAGTACGTGTGTGTTGGTATTTCAGTCAAGTACGTGTGTGTTGGTATTTCAGTCAAGTACGTCTGTGTTGGTATTTCAGTCAAGTACGTCTGTGTTGGTATTTCAGTGAAGTACGTCTGTGTTGATATTTCAGTGAAGTACGTCTGTGTTGGTATTTCAGTCAAGTTCGTCTGTGTTGAAGTACGTCTGTGTTGGTATTTCAGTCAAGTACGTCTGTGTTGGTATTTC
>WLWD01001982.1_pt1 | contig 77316 bp, 65 predicted proteins | sample 6712731 | NCBI WGS metagenome assembly WLWD01 (sample SAMN12718690, study PRJNA576275) | sponge metagenome | isolation source: marine sponge | host: Mycale hentscheli | place: New Zealand: South Island, Marlborough, Capsize Point | collected 2014-11-01 | reverse complement strand
ATAAAACGTCGACACCAGGCTACCACTCGAATCAGCTTCGTATAGGAGGAATACTTCAGCCATAGTTGATAATCAGGAGCTTCTGCTTGCAACACATTGGATGTGGGCTTGAGTTCAGTCAGCTTTTCAATTGGTAGTTTCTGGACTGGTGGTGGCCAACGAATAGGAGGAAGTGACAACCATGTGGGACCATGCCACCAAAGACGATGTCCAATCAGATCTCGTGGTAATGTGCCTCGACTCGCGATATCTGCAGGGTTGTCTGTAGTTGGGACATGTCTCCATTGTTCAGATGGTACTGTCTCTTGAATTGAAGCCACCCGATGAGCAACGAAGGCCTTGAACTTCCCTGATGGTTTGTTGATCCATCCAAGAACACTGGTAGAGTCAGACCATGCGAACATGTCCTCTGCAGGAATAGAGAGATCTGCTGCAGTGGCCTTCAGTAAGTCGGCAGTTAGCTTGGCAGCACACAGCTCCAGTCTTGGAATCGATGGAGCATCTACTGGTGCCACTCTTGATTTAGCTGTGACAATAGAGACACATACAGCATCAACAAAAAGTATACGTAAATATACGACCCCTCCATATGCTACACCCGATGCATCAGCAAACCCATGAAGCTGACGATTGAAGATAGGAAGGTCTGTCTGTGAAAATCTTCTCTGTAGTGGGTTAGTAGTTAATTCTCCGAGTTGATCCTTCCATGAGCACCACAAGTCAGCAATGTCTTGAGGAATGACATCATCCCAGCCAATCTTTCTGCGCCAGAGTTTCTGAAGGAGTAACTTGACTATTAGAATTGATGGGGAGTACCACCCCATGATATCGAACACCTTTGCAGCAGAAGAGGCAATGTCTCTCTTCGTGGGTGAAGGCAGATCCTCAATGGAGGGAACAGCAGCATGCAGATTATCGAGTCGTACATCCCAATGGATCCCCAATGTTTTTAGGGACATGGTAGGTTCTGTGATGATGAGATCACCAGATTCTTTGAGTTCCTCAGGTACAGTTGCCAGTAAATCTACGGAATTGCTCCTCCACTTCCGGAGTAACATCCCAGCAATCTGCAACAGTTGGCAGAGTTGCTCTCGAAGCTGTATTGCTAGCTTGACTGTGCTGGCACCTGTGAGACAATCATCCACATAAAAACTGTTGAGGACAACTTCAGCAGCCCCTGGAAATTGATGCCTATGGTTTTCTGCGAGCTGACGCAACACTTGCGTAGCGAGGAAAGGTGACGAAGAAACCCCGAATGTTAATCTCTTCATTCTCAAGTCCCGCAATTCTCCGGCTGTGTCTCGGAGTAGGAAGCGATGATAGTCACATTCATCAGGGTGTAAGCAGATTTCCCTAAACATTTTTGACACATCAGCGGTCAGAGCAATGGGGTGGACTCGAAAGCGATTGATAACTGTAGACAATAAAGGGTAAACATTTGGGCCTGTCAGGAGTTGGTCATTGAGTGAGATGCCAGTACTACTCTTCGCTGAAGCATCAAATACAGCCCTGAGCTTTGTAGTTGTTGAAGTCTCCTTAGCAACTCCATGGACAGGTAGGTAGAAGATGTTTGTGACAGGTTTCTCAATCTCTGGTAGAGGAACTATCTCAGCATGGTCAAAACTCTCATACTCCCTTAGTACATCTTCAAATTGTAGTAACTGTCCTTTCTTCCTAAGAGCCCTCTCATTTTGCAAGTACCTTCTGACTGCAACAGATCGAGACTCCCCCAAGACAGAAGCAGGGCACTTCCTGGGTAATCGAACAGAGAATCGTCCAGAAGGGAGGACTTCATGATTATCGGCGAAGTGAGTAACTGCAAGTTGTTCATCTACGGTGAGTGGGCTGTTGTCTGGGAATTGCTCGAGTTGCCAGAGCTTCTGTAACATTTCATCCGCCCGACTCTCTTCTCCAACAACCTTGAACACGTGAGTGGATGCAGCATTGTCTCGCACAGTGCCTCCTAGGGTCCACCCGAAGATAGTTTTGAATGTTAGAATGGAACCATCCTGAGAGCGATCAAAACCCCTTATCGTGCGAGTGAAATCAGACATTCCAAGAAGCACATCAGTCTGGCCTCCAAGGTTTGGATCCGCAATCGGTGTCTTGCCCTTGATTACTGGTAACTGCAGTAGTTGGTCCACGTTGGTTGGAGCAGTGATTATCGGCAGGCTTGGCACGACGTAGCACTTGGCTGTGATGAAGTCTTCCTGCGAACGATTAACAGAGGCAAAGTTAAGACAAACGTAACCCTTACTTCGCATTCCACCAGCAATCCCTGTGATGTCCAATGGGTGACTGTGCCGCTTTGACTTCAGTCTTTTGGCCAGTTTCTCAGTCACTAGGGAGACGGCAGCTCCACTATCCAGCAATGCTCGAACTCGCTGGCGACAAGGTCCATCAGACACTTCGGTAATTGCTGTAAGGAGTATGGCATTCTGAACTGTTTGTACTCTTAAGCAACGAACGTCATTGCTGGTTGCCTCCTTGGTAGCTTCTTCTCCAGATGGTGTGGCATCCTGGTGAAGTAGAGTGTGGTGGCGACCGTAGCAATGTCTGCAGCATTTTTGAGAATGACAGTCCTTGAGAACATGAGACTTAGACAAACAGTTCAGACAGAGTCCATTGCTTTTGGAGTGTTTTATCCTGCGGGCTGTATCCCAACTGAGGAACTTGGAGCATCTGAAAGTCGGGTGGAAGTTCTCTTTGCATATGCAGCATTTAGGAACGGTAGGTGTCTGTCCTTCGGCGACTAAAGCAACTTTGGGTTTCTTGGAGTGATGTGGTCGAACAAAGTTAGACGATGGCCTTTTAACTTCTTCCATCCCAAACTGACGCTTTTCAAAGTACTTCAGCATCTCTCGTACAGATGGTGGATCCTTGAGATCTTGAGCCTGTTTGTTCCAATCAAACTTCATGCCTTCATCAAGACGATCCAACAGTATGACAGCCAAAAACTGGTCTAGTGTGTTTCCTTTATTGAGTTCCAGACCATACATATGTTCACCCCAAACAGCTAGCATTCGACGTATTCCAGCTAAGTCGTAAGTGTAGTTGTCAGGTTTAAGCAGTGCTCGAACATGATGAGGGTAGACCATGCGTGGACGTCCATACTGATCCTTGAGAGCTTCGAGTGCAGAATTGTAACTATCAGGTCCTCTGGCCGTACGTCTGACTATGGCTCTTGACTCTTCTGTAGTCATGGCTTTCAGCAGGAAACAAGACTTCTCGGCGTCCACCAAGTAGTCATCATTCTTGTCCATGGCTGCAGAAAACATACGAATAAAATCAGCCCAATCAACTGGCTTACCAGAAAATGTTGGTGGGTCAAGATGGAGCTTGGAATAGGGTTGTATTCTTGCAGGTTTGACAGACTCAGAGGTAGACTATTCACTGTAGGACTTGTCTCCTTCGTCAACTCGTTCAGTGATCTCATTAAGTTGGTCTCCGAGATTCCTGCACATAGTTCCAATTTCCTCAATACTTCGATAAGGCCCGGACTCCTCTCGATACTGTCGAAGATCTTTAGTTAACTGTGACAAAGCTCTTATTGCTGATGAACCTGTGTAACTGTTACGTTTGTGATAGTCTGTCATATCTTCCAGGAGCGCTTCTCCCTTGTAGAATAGTGTGGCTATATGAAGCTTTGTTTCAAGCTTTTTAATGAGCATGTCATTCTCGTCTCGTTGGCTAGCAGCTTGAGATTGTTCCACCTCCATGTCAAAGTTTGGTACAGAAGCGGAGAGTTGTTCAACTCTATCTTGAAGGGCATCGAATAGTGAGGACGACCGTAAAGCTTCATCCAGCTTTCTCTGAATTTCTGAAGTTCGGAGCAAGTTTGCTGAAGTAGTGTCTATTGATCTTAGGTAGCCAAACAAAAGGGTCAGCTTTCCTTTGCGACTGGTACGCTTATTCTTGGCTAATTTGAGATCCTGAATATCTGCTATCTGTTGTAGATCTTCTTCCATTGATGCACGCATGGTGTAGAACAGAATAGCAGAGTATAATGCGGGAAAGAGCTAGTCGACTTGTCTGTAGAGTCGAGCTGAGTCTTTGAAGAGAAAGAGGAAGAGCTAGTCGACTTGTCTGAAGAGTCGATCTGAGTCTTGAGAGTAGAGGTTGAAGTTCTGAGCAGAAATCCCAGTGTGGATGGGTATCCGGCTCGAAGGACCATAAAGTATGTGGGGGCTCTTTGGGTTGCCTTGACGTGAGCTGACTGTAAAAACCCAGCCAGGCCAAGCACTCACACACGGGGACGCTCAGCACTATGCACAAGCACTGAGTGGCTGATTCAACCGTTCTGCACCCCCAGCTCTTTAGTATAGAGAGCGTTCCTACGCAAATGGTTCGAGGTTTTATGAAGGAGCAGGCGGAGGCGGACGAAGAAAACCGAAATTCCTCACTTTCGCTGAACAGAAGAGTCTTCGACTGGACAGGAATATTTAGAGATTTTGAGAAGCCAAAATGAAAGAAAAGGAGAGGGTTATATAGGAGAGCTAAATTAAGTGATTAATTGAGAACATACATATATTAGTGATAATGTTTCTGATAATGGATTAATGTTTCAGTCTAATTGTACATTCCAAGATGTGATAGCTTATCCAGGGTGAGACCCAGACAATCTGAATTGGCCTGGCCTAATGAAATATAAATCAAACCAGAATAGTGTGTTCTTGAATTTTATTATGAAATATTTTACTTTTTTATGTTCTCTCTTAGACAATATAAAAATTGTCCACACAATTTAATGCTATTCTTTACCTGAACCTAAATAGTAAATATTCGTTGTTTATAAAGGTCTCTTAATTTCTTACTTCTTCAAAAGAAAACTACTAAGCGGCAGACACTCACTGTGTTAACAAACACTAAAAATTAACACAAGTATAATAATAGTAGACTCACATAGCTAAATCAGTGATAGCTAACTTGTTAAAAAATAAGAAATCTAAAAAACAATTGTGCATTTCTTAAATTAGTGATACTCATCCATGGAAGTGTGGCTAGTTGTCATGCTATTTTGAAGCATTGGGCTATGTTAATTGATATATCTTAGTGGCTGTCCAAAATTATTCTTTGATGTTGTTACAATTTACTTTTTGGTAATGGGTAATAATGGTTTAAGGATAATTTTCCACAATATTATTTGTATATTATGCAATTTTTAATAATTTACTCTCTTGTTACTTTGATCTACTTGTGGTGAGGTTGATAGCAGTTTCATAATCACTACTTATTCATGATTTGTTTTGTTTGTGTAATTAGGAAATTTCCAGTTGAACAGGATATAAACTTTTAAGAGTGTCCTTTTTTGTTGCTATTTGCATTTTTATTCCTTAATTAAATTCTAGATTGTAAATTTTACTTACTAAAACTAATATATATGGAATGGGGACAATTACTTATGTGAGGTAATAAAATATCTAGCGGCAACATATTTGACAAGTCAGGATTCTATCCAGAAATTTAGTTTGGAGCATAGCTAGGGCAAGTCTGCCACAGTAGGAACGTAGTACATTCCAAAGTTACGAGGGGAAATATAAGCTCATTACCGATGTTTAATGTATATACAGTTGTTAGTAATTTATTTTTAATTATTTTCTATAATTTTCTCCAATGTAACTATAGCTTTTGCTATGGCAGTGACATCAGGATTGTTGTCTAATGACAAAGGCTTGGCTCCTTCTATAGCATGAAATGTGTCTGCAACTTGATTTTCTAATTAACCTGTAGCATGCATAGCCCTTGTGACAGTGAGTACAGGAATGGGAGTGGATTTGACAGAATGAAGAAGTGAGAGCATATTGTCTTTCCCAAAATCAGTGCCTATTAAAACTGTTTTATTTGGTAATCTGTCATCAGCTGCAAGCTGGCAAACACCTTTGATAGATGGTAATTCAACTGACATTTGATACACTGGCACAGAATGAGGGATTTGGGAAATACCATGAATTGTGACTGTAGAAATAAGGGTAAGATTATCAGTGACAAAATCTGTGGAAATCAAAGAAATTTTAGCGCCAGAGTCAATGACAACACTTGTGTGAATGCCGTTTATGATGCCTTGAGTGACAATATCCTCTTCATCATGACAATTCAGAGGAGTGATTACTACATTTGTTGCTGTCTGAGGGTCATCAACTTTGTCAATGACAGTGACACACCTTGTTGAGTGACTTTTCCTTGGCACAGGAATGGGTCTGTTATGTTGTTGTGGTTGTGATGATGCTGCACCTTGACTGTGTTGCTGTGATTGCAATGGATATTTGTCAGCATAGTGCCCTAGTTGGTTACATTTGTAACATGTTACTGAGCTCAAATCTGTAAATGGCTGAGAATAAATGGGTGTAGCAGGAGGTGTAGCTTGCCTGTTACCATGCTGGTTATTTGATTGTTGATGCTGCTGACTTTGATAATGGAGTTTGGGATACTGAGAATTTATGGGGTTTGAATGATATGAATTTGAGGGAAGAGAACTGGCAGTGATGAGTGAAAGTTGGGACCAAATGTGGGTGATGAAAATTTTGGTTGATGTTGTTGATGTTGCCTCTGTGATGAGTTATTACTAAACTTTGGTTTATAACTGTGTTCAGAGTGGGACAAAACACTGTTACAGTCATTGATAAAGGTTAAAGTGTCATCGTAGTCTCTGTTTAAAACAGTTTCTCTCAACTCAGTGGGCATACCAGCCAAAACACCTATTGTTGCAAAAGTCTGTGCAACTGCATCCAGATCAGCTGGATCAGCATCACCAAAAAAAGGTAAATGTTCCAAGATTACACTGAACTTATATCTCCATGAATTGAACCATTGGAGAAGGGATTTCGAACCATTGGTCCGATACTTAAGTGGGAATGAATTGATACACTCTGCAAGTGAATATCCACCAGTTGTTAACAGAATGGTTTTCATGGTTTGAAATGTGATATCATTGGTAATGTTATTGTAATAAGCCTCACTATAGGGGCCATGAAGTAAGCTAGGCAGATAAATAACCCAATCATGTACTGAAACCTCAAATGCCTTCATATTATACTCGAATCTGTGGAGAAATACAAAAATGTCCTCCCCAGCCCTCAGCTCTCCGATAGCCTTTAAAACAGTTTTATCTACCCTCTTCTTAGGCTGAGGTGGTACATATGGTTGAGGCTGTTGTGCTGGTGTTTTTAGTTGCTGAATCAATTGATGTACAACCAAAACAGTTGGGTCTACGTTTAGCTCTTTAGCCTTATCAGCCAACCGTTGAACTTCACTGAGGCAGATGCCTTAGCTCCAGGTGCAGTCTTGTCTAAGGGCTGTACCAAATCTTCTGATTGAAAATCATCCACGCTATGGCTAACCACAGTGGATGGAGTACTGACTGGTGATAGTGAAGATAAGAGAGAGTCACCTTTAGGGGAAAGAGATGGATTAGACAAATTTTGTGAGAGCTTTGGTGCTAGATTAGCTGCTGATCTGAGGAATGGTTTGTTTTTCTTGCCTCTATCCTTTGCCTGACATAATGATAGAAAGGAAAAATAATTGATAATGATAATGTGGTGGAAACCCTCTACACCAAAACCCAGACAGGTATGACCTGTGCAATGACAATAGTAACTGAGTTACAAGTGGGCTTGACTCGAAAAATAAAATTAAATTGACAACTAATCAGAAAAAAGAAAGCAAGGAAAATACTAATTGAGAAATGAATATGAATATTAATTATGATAACTTGCCAATATTGGAGAGAGAGAGAGAGATGAAGCACAGTAATGCTGCTGCCTGCTCCAGACAATCCCTGTAGAGAGGAGAGAACTGTGTCTGATTAAATGGAGTGATGTGAAGAAATGTTCAAATCTTGAAATGTTCGTAAAAAACTTGAATGCAGTCCACTTTCCAATGCCAGGAATGGAGAGCTTCACAATGTAAAAGAAAGAGAAATAGCTAGTTCCAACTTCAATAATAGAGAAAGAGAAATAGAATTCCAACTTCAATAATCGAGAAAATGTTCAGAGGTCCAATCCAGTTTCCAAAATCCAGGAATGGAGGGACACAAATGTAGCAATGTTCAATGGAGTGAGTTGTTTCCACTAGTCCAATGCTGAGAAGTACTGGACCACCGCTGGACACCAGATGTGGGGGAACTGGGAAACAACCAAGATAGGCTGCCACCAGAATGCAACAACTAGACAGTTTATCAAAAATGCTTAAGTAGTTTGCAGAAATTAAGGTTCACTGAATAGCAAGAAGTTACACTGAAGGTTGCTTGCATTGCCAAGTCATTATAATATATGTCTGAGCAGCACAAGCTAAGTGAGTGATGACATGGCGCAAAAGTAATGGTGTTAATTGGATGTGTGGGAATATATTAAGTGATGATTGCAATATCAGTGATAGCTAATTATAGAACATAATGTTTAGTGTTCTTATGAATGCAATATCAGTGATAGCTAATTATAGAACATAATGTTTAGTGTTCTTATGAATGCAATATCAGTGATAGCTAATTATAGAACATAATGTTTAGTGTTCTTATGAATGCAATATCAGTGATAGCTAATTATAGAACATAATGTTTAGTGTTCTTATGAATGCAATATCAGTGATAGCTAATTATAGAACATAATGTTTAGTGTTCTTATGAATGCAATATCAGTGATAGCTAATTATAGAAAATAATGTTTAGTGTTCTTATGAATGCAATATCAGTGATAGCTAATTATAGAACATAATGTTTAGTGTTCTTATGAATGCAATATCAGTGATAGCTAATTATAGAACATAATGTTTAGTGTTCTTATGAATGCAATATCAGTGATAGCAATTATAGGTAGAAACATAATGTTATCAGTGATGTAATTATAGAAACATAATGTTTAGTGTCTTATGAATGCAATATCAGTGAGAGCTAATTATAGAACTAATGTTCGGGTTACTTATGAAAGCAATATCAGGGTGATAGCTAATTATAACGAACATAATGTTTAGTGTACTTATGAATGCATATCAGTTAGCTTAAGTATAGAACATATGTTTTAGTGGTCTTATGAATGCAATAATCAGTGATAGATAATTATAGAACATAAGGTTTAGTGTTCTATAATGCATATCAGTGATAGCTAATTATAGAAACATAATGTTTAGTGTTCTTATGAATTGCAATATCTGATAGCAATTATAGAACATTAATGTTTAGTGTTCTTATGAATGCATATCAGTGATAGTATTAGAGAACATAATGTTTAGTGTCTTATGAAATGCATATCAGTTGATAGCTATTATAGAACATATGTTTTAGTGTTTCTTATGAATGCACCTATCATTGATAGCTAATTATCGAAACATAATGTTTAGTGTTCTTATGAATGCAAGATCAGTGAAGCTATACTGTTTTATTTAGTATTTAATATTAGTGTGGGGGTTAAGGTGTTTAGTGGTCTTATGAATTGCTTTCTTCAATATCAGTGCTAGCAATTATAGAACCTTAATGTTTTAGTGTTCTTATGAATGCAATTCAGTGAGAGCTAAATTATAGAACTAAGGTTTATCAGTGATAGATAATTATAGAACATAATGTTTAGTGTTCTTATGAATGCAATATCATGAAGCTAATTATAGAACATAATGTTTAGTGTTCTTATGAATGCAATATCAGTGATAGCTAATTATAGAACATAATGTTTAGTGTTCTTATGAATGCAATATCAGTGATAGCTAATTATAGAACATAATGTTTAGTGTTCTTATGAATGCAATATCAGTGATAGCTAATTATAGAACATAATGTTTATCAGTGATAGCTAATTATAGAACATAATGTTTAGTGTTCTTATGAATGCAATATCAGTGATAGCTAATTATAGAACATAATGTTTAGTGTTCTTATGAATGCAATATCAGTGATAGCTAATTATAGAACATAATGTTTAGTGTTCTTATGAATGCAATATCAGTGATAGCTAATTATAGAACATAATGTTTAGTGTTCTTATGAATGCAATATCAGTGATAGCTAATTATAGAACATAATGTTTAGTGTTCTTATGAATGCAATATCAGTGATAGCTAATTATAGAACATAATGTTTAGTGTTCTTGTAGAAAGTGTGGTGGTTATACCACAGGGATGCAAGCTAAGTGAGATAAATAAAGATGTTCAAAGAATGGAGAAAACATGCTCTGCTACAGCTGAAAAAGGTTTGAGAAACCATTCTCCAGATGACTTGCTGACTCTGAGCCTGAGTAGAAAGCTCTCCCAGTACTTCAATTTTTTTTCATTTTGGAAGTACAAACACAAGCCCAGCTGTTTTAATCAAGTAATGAAAATCTACCTTATAACCACATTTCTAAATAGCTATTTATATCCTTGTTGTATAAGAAAAAAGACAAGAGAAAAAAGCGCTATTGAATTTCTTTATAACTAAGGATTATATGAACTAATTATTCTCGTTTTCCCTTTACTATTCTTCTAAATACCCCTATTATTCTAGAATAATTTCACTATTCTATTTCTTGTCCATTATTCCAGAAAAAATGCTAGCATAATCCGAGTAAAATAGTGCTGATTACATGATCATGAGTCAGAGTGTGATATGATGAAATATTTAATTGGCTTGGTAAAACTTAATGAAACTTGATGATGTTATGCAATGAATTATAGTAAATAATAGGAATCAATGTAACACTTCCACAACCTGCATCTCAATGAAGGCTCACCTCTGTCTCAAGTACCTTCATCTCAAGGGCTTACTGCTGCATCCATCTCCAGTTGGCTGACACAGCTCCTTTTTCTATTCCACATCTTTACCTTAGTTCTGTTGTTAATACAATGACTTGGTGTTTAAGCAAGAGAGCAGAATGAAAATTAAATTATCTTTTACCTGCTTTCATCCTTCTCTCCCAATATGCATATGTTTACAAAAAAGAAACCACTAAAAGAGAGAAGCTACAGTGTCTTTGTATTAGTTATCACTACAAATTATGCCCTTATTGTATTATTTTTAAAAAGTTGACTACAAAAAAATTTGTGACATAAGAATTTATTGAAATCTTGTGATAAAGGTTACATAGATTACAGTGGAATTTAAGTGAATTCTTATTAGAAACCAGTTACAAGGCGATTATTGCGGAGTGTTCGATAACCGCCCTACGCGAGCTAGGGGGAGGAGGTCGCTAATTGAAGGGCGTGGCCGATAATAGAGGTCCACCAATGAGTACTTGAGTTACGCTCAGCGTTCTGCTAAAAAGGAAGGCAGTAATAATAAAATATCCAAACAGATGGTGTATAATTGTGGAAAGCTTATTGATACTGACTTGATGCTTTGAGGGAAAACTTCGGCACAGGCAGACCATTAAACCACCAAAGCGTGATTTGGTAAAGGGTTAACTACCCCAGACTAAAAAAAACTACTACATACAAACTAGGGCAACTTTAATGATATAAACTAAGGCAATTGCTGTCTAAAAGTTACAGTTTGCACCAATCTCTGGGGCTCAATTAGTTATTCTTCATGTTTTCCATGACTATCCCTAATTCTCATACACTCAACCCATAATGCTTTGAATAAATTCTACTTATAATGCTTGAAATTCAACATAAAATTCTCAAATTTTTAATAAAAGTTCAAAACAATGTTATCACTCACTCCTATAGCTAATTGTATTGGAGCACACAGCTAGCTAATTGAAGTTTTGATACAATAATATTATTTTATTTGCAGTTCCTTTTTGGAAAATAAATTCTAGCAATGAAAAAATCTCACTCTGCAACTGCAAAGGCTGTACTATAGCAGTATCAGTTGGCAAGTAGCAGATATATGCAATGCAACTCCCTCACTTCACTATCAGGTACATTTTCTCCAAATGCCTGCAGCTACTGGTGCAACCATCAGCTTCAAGGTGGTCAGCCAATATTATTTACTCTACTAAGCTATCAGGATCACTTTCATACTCAGCCATTGCAGTGAGTTTTATCAATCAGTTGATAATAACTGCCAATGCTTTCAACACACCTGAAATGCTCATAAAGCTTCAGTCTAACAGGTAATAGCTACAATAATTTTATTCGGCCTGACCTCAATATTCGCTTCTAGATTGCTAAACTGCTTCTTTAAGATGGCTAACTTTAATCCCTCACTCTCTAATCGTTTTTGCTTATTTGGAATTTCTGTTTGTACATAACAATAAAAATTATTTCTAATGACATTCATGAAGCAGTCGCTAAGTGTTTATACTGTAATTATTTTGATGGCTGCAATTGCATTCTATCTCAAGTGCTTAATTTTACTTGTGTTGGGACATTTCTCCGATGCTATTCTTGTCCAGTACCTGAGGGGAAATTATCGATATAATTCGTCAGCGATCAAAGATTACTACTTTAGTTGCTCTGCCGTTGGGCAGACCCTGCAATGGAGTGTGAATCGACTCGGCCTTGGTGGTTTCTTCACTGGATCAAATGCAGGGGATCTCTTAACAAGTTGCCAAATTTCACGTACTCAGCAAGTTTGTTGTCGAAAAGGACTTTAACACAATCTCAGTTAAATTTCACTTCTGTTCTTTTGATATCTGCACTATACGAACTTCACCTAGAAGTGGCATGCAGAACTGAGTCAGAACAAGAAATTACTTCCAATGTCAAAGGCTTGACACATATCGTATCCAAAGAAGCAAATCACTTCGTTCATCTACAATATGTCTTCAATGAGCATATTGTGAGTAACACAGCCCTTACTAGTGTATTTCTTTGTGAGGTTGATGGTTTGAGTATTAGCTGGAAGGCTAATGCTAACTATGATTTCGGATTAAGTGATGTAATTGGAGCCAGTGGACAAGAATTGTATTCAGAAGGAGGACGTAGTGTTGTAGAGGAACAGGCCATCCTCATTGCCCGTGAGCCATTTCCATTTGTCAGTTTACTGGTGATTACAAATTATTCAGGAATTACAGTAGTTTGTGGATCGGAAAAGGATACTGTGCATGTATCGACTCCAGCCACAACGGATGACATCGTTACAACTGAAACATTACGTAATTCTTCAGTATCTGTCACTCCTACAATTATGATGTTTACTGAAATTTCAGGTATTCACTACTAAGCCATAACTTATAAACTGTTACAGGACAATCCGAGTTGCTTATAATTGAAGCCCTATAGCTACATTTTGTGTGCAGTAGCTAATCAGTAAAAAAAAGTATGAGACAAATGTTTGTTTAGCTAAGTCTGATGCTCGTATATCATATATAGAGTTTCTGGAGTGCTTTAAAGAGTGCAAGAAAATATAAAATAATAGTGATAAATTAATGATTTGTTTACTACAATTAATTCATATTTTTATGTAGTAGATAGTCACCAAGAAAGAAGTACAACAATTTTGATTGGTTTTAGTGTATTGTTGGTGGTTTCCCTGATGTCTATCGGATTATTGATAATATACATAATTAAACTGAAACGAGAGTAAGTAATATATATTAATTATTTTAGTTACTACGTTGAAAGCTTATATCAGACTATTTTTTGACTTGCACATTTTATTTTATAAAAAGGAATGAAAGTTAACTACAGATACTTTACTGTAATATCTCAGTGTGTAGCTAGCTACTACCATAATGTAATCTAAGCTATGTGAATAATGAAAAGTGAATTGTAAAAAAAATGCTATAGCAGTCACTAAAACATGCTTGTGAATTAAGTGATACAAATTATTGTACTGTAAGTGATTGAGTTGCAAAATTATATATAGTAATATATATTATGAATGTTGTTAGCAAAAGGCTATGGTAAACTAGCAGTGCTTACTATAATACTTCACCGTTTTTTTTTAAGTGTATTAATAATAGCTAATTAATATGAGCAGTTATTTTTAAAACTACTACTAATTGTGAGAGTAAACATTATGCCTGCTCTCCATAAAAAGCAGGCAATTGTGAGTGTCTCACAAATGCACTTCATATGCAATATCTGATCAAAAAATCCCTCAATAGATCAAAACCATCATTGCTATTATACGCTGATAATTTTAAGAACTTTATTCAACATTAGTGATTTCATTTACAAATTATTGCGTTTTTTTAATGAAGTAAATAATACTGAAAGTTTGCACTCGTAGTGTTCCAGTTATATGCAATGAAGTCTTGTTCATTATTTCTATTCATTCAACATTGGTAATCAATATTAAGTGTGACATTAATTACTTATGTTTTCAGCTTGAAAATGCATAATGCTGTGGTTTCTGATCAGCATGAGAGTAGCAATTTGAATATTATGAGGTAGGTATACGATATAAAGAATTTATTATAGAAAAACTTTCGAGAAATTTCAAATAAATGTTATTAGTAGTAATTTTATGTTAAACGTGGTATAGCTATGCTTTATATTATTTGATTACTATGAATATTACTGTATTTCAGTGACAAATTTATTATTAATGTCTCTGGATATGAACAAAAATATTTCTAGAAACGAGAATGAAGAAAAGAGCACTGATGTGGATGGTGCAAGTACTCCATGTGAAGATGACAGTAGTTTGCCATTTTTAAAGAGTGACAAAGAGTACGTCCAATAAAAAAAAAACAATACATGTACAGAAACAGGAAAGTCACTTTCTTCGTGAGATTTTTGTGCATCCTTACATCACAGCACTATTTTAAAGTGAAGGATTATTTATTTGCTGATAATGGAGGATAGGTTTAGGAAATATATAGATTCATTGACAGGGAGAAGGTGACTTTTTGTGTATGGATACGGTTAGAGAAATTTAGACTTTCTTATTGCTCATACTTTCTTTGGAAACTTTAAATCATTAATTTTACATTTTTGGTTTTTACTAAGTTTCAAACAGATATACTGCCATATACACAGTATATTTCAATGGCTATCATAGTATCATGTACTTATTCGCTGGTCATTATTTTATTATTTATTGTACCAATACGATTTCCGAATTACATCATTTATATTATTGTGTAACAACCTCTTTGATAATTCATGATCAAAACTGTGGAGTAACTGTGATTGGTACATAACTTTAATAAGGGTATACATTAATGTATTATTGTAAAAGTTTTTCTTATTTTACAGTAATATAAATCTTAACTTTAATATAGCTATATTCTTGTAGATCAGGAAGTCATCTACGTGATCACAAAGTTCTACCTATGAAAAAGTATGTACATATTAAGAAAGAATTTGTGGTATTTTATAAATATTTATTTAGAATTGAACTAATTGTGTGGTTACTACTTCGGTACTTTTTTGTGACACGTGCATCTCAATTTGGTGACAAAATAATAATTTATTATATTGCTTTTCTTGCTATCAAAATTTGCAATCTATATCCATTAGTTAAAGCTGTTGTGGAGACCTACACTCAATGTCCTCCACACATGGCTTACTCATGTAGTTATACGCATGCAAACATTATATGTACTTACTGCATGAGTCAAGTGTGAGCAGCGTTCAAAAGCCAGAGGTGAGCAAAAATATAACAGCTTGAGAGTAAATTAATTTTGCTATACCACCTCAGATAAGTGTATGGAATAGTTTATGGACGGTCAAGTCCTGCTTTAGAGATGCGATTATGGGGTTGTAAATCCCACTGACGTTCTGGACTTTGTAATTGATAATACAGAGCACAATAGCAAATGAATAATGATTCAAAATGTGTAACTAAGGTAAAATGAAAGAAGTGTATGCATTACAAGTTAGTGATCGAAGAACATTGGCGAACATCAACGACGGTTAAATGAGCATGCGTGCTTTCCTTCATGTATCCTTGCAGGCCTGAACAGTTTATTTTATGCTAATGCAAGATGTATGCACCGTAGTAGTGCTTATTATGGTTGGTAACTCAGTCAGTAAATTTGGCTGCAGTCCATGGATCCCCACACCCCAGCACATATAAACAGCAGTATTGTTACTTCAGTTTAAAGAAAAAGGCCTAAATGACCAGAAGTTGTAGCTCAAACAATACTCTGTTTATGTGAATATTGTGTGTACACATATTATGTGCTGCATGGTTTGTTTTTTAATTAGCAGCCAAAATAGCATGTTTTTAGAAATAAAAATAAGTATGTAAGGAATGAATTTATTGCCTTTACTATGAATAAAAGACACTAGTAATTCCTCATGTGTGTGAGTATTGGTAACTTATTATATTTTTATGTATTATCACTACATCTCACAGGATATCCTAACATTTAAAGTGTAAGAGTGATACCATAGTGCATGTACTACATAAATAGTTGTTAAAGTATTTTTGTTAAGAAATATAATATGCCATACTTAAAAAAGTAAGTGTTATGTGGTGGAATAAGTGGTAACTATATTATTTGAATTACTATAATGATATCAACTGTCAATCTAATATTTAGCAACTGCATTTATTATTGTTTAATATGATATTCCTTTGCTTGAAGAAAAGTTGCTCAAGTAAGCAGGTGGTTTTGAAAGGACAAAAGAAACATGCTTTCCACTCAAGGGTCAAAATCCACTTATAGAAATGTTTAATTTGTACTATTTTGCAGCGCAACTGGATTCATTGTACATCTTTAAATGTCACACACGTAACTTTATTAGCTTTTCATAACAATAATAATCATTACTATGCAAATAATTATGATGAAAAACCACCTGATAATTCTAGTTAACCTGATTTTTACCAAATTTTGTGTAAAATACTTTATATTTCTTAGAAAATATTTCAAATCAGCAAGTATAGCAACAACAAGAGAATTTTTTAAGAATTTCTTGTCATAAATTATGAAGTAAGTTTTTCTATAACTATAAAGTTCTTAAAATTAAAAGTACATTTCTGCAATGGGTTAATTATCACCTATAACAAATTGGAAGTGTGCTTACAACTTGCTACTTGTTTACAAAATTGTATTGTCTCTATATTATGATGTGCATAAAACTGAAAAAATATGCTCCAAGCTCCCTCCCGCTAATTGGTAGCTAAGCATGCTATGTGCTCCAATAACAGTAAGGTTGTTGTATTAAAAATCATTTATTTCTTATTTTGGAACAGATGATGATAACTAATGAAATATTGGCATGTCCTTATCCATGTAACACTAGTTTAAATTTTGCATGTTATAGTACATTATTACTAAACTGTGTTATGAGGTGTGTTTTTTTTACCTTACAAAATTTGCTTAGGGAACCTTTCCCATACATTACCAGTGGCAAAATAATGGTTACTAGGTTATGTTGTTAAACTAAGTGAAGTACACTAAATAATTTATTATGCCTGAAGAATATCACTTGTCCAAGTGGCAATAATATGCAATTGTCATGCCCTTCCAAAAAATATAAACTTTCAGTTCAAGGATACCAAATTAATATACCACAAATCTTATAGTGTCTTAAATCATATTTAGCTCATTGCTCTCTCTATCTTTAGCTCTCTGTATCAAGTACAAAGACTGTACACATTAAATTACCAATTATTTATAATTTGCAATATTATATACAGTGAGTGATTAAAGTTACTATCACATAGCAATGTAGGGGCACTATCAGTAGTGCACTCCTACTGAATAATTTGACATAGCACTAAATGGTGCTACAAATCTATGAGATCGCAATTTATGTCTCGTGAAACCTTTTATTTGATATAATTATATTCATAGCAAGTATTTATTATATATATATTCAAAATTTGACTTTTACACTATCAATTGGTGGAGCAAACTTTACATAAATCATACAATACAGACTTTTTCTAATATCAGAATTATTTCCATATGATAATAGAATTCAACTATCAGAAATAGTGGTTCTGTCTACATGCAAAATTTAAACTGTACAATTGATGTTTAAGTAAATCAAAAATGTTATGGCTTCTATAGCTCAATAAAAAAAACTGTATTAATAGCTGTTAGTTGCATACCTCAACTAAGTAGCTATTAATAGTTTTTTTTAAATGAAGACCAAGAGCTTACATTGAGCCATGTTACTATTATAATAACATTATTATTTTTTGTAGGTAATTGTTGAAGAGTTTGAAGCTTAAACTGTCAATGATATTTTAAACTATTCTTATTATTGTTAAAGTGTTTTTCCTATTTGTAAATATTGTGTGAATACTTGGCATAACATTGTTTGCTTACAAGATTCTAGTAACATTATTGATTAATATATTATGACCTGGTGTAACAGATACTTGTTATTGCAAACACCATTTAATTAGCTAGTGCTTTCGTATCATAATTCAATCTTATCGGATTAAGTGTGACTTTCAAGGATAATTAACAGAAGTGAAAAGCATTAGTACAAAAATGATTCTTTAGCATCGTTAGTTTCAATAACCTTTTATGGATTGGAATAATAAAATAATAAATAAATAGCATACACAATCATAAGTAAATAAAGTAATAATGTATTTACCTTTAAAGAGATTAATTTTGTTCCTTAACAACATTATGATAACTGGCATTAAGATGGGATAGTTCACTCCCTCGGGACAACACTCTGGCACATTGTACTCCACGAACGTCACCTTCAGATACTTACTCCATTTTGTTCGCATATCCCCATTTGTGTCTAGAAGATTTCTGGTAGGAGAGGTGTAATTATAATCTGAGGTATCTCCCTCTAGGAGGCTTAGAATGTCCAAAGAAGATGAGTCTGATAAAGCTACTGGTGCAAATGATAAAGCATCCTCCTGAACTTCTTCTGGCATATCTTCTGGAACATCTGGGCACATCATTGATATTTTTTGTTTAATGTTAGAGATAATACGTAACTAGATCTGTCTAAGTCATTAGACCTCTGCCTCTATCAGAACTCTCAAGAATCTGAACTGGATTTGAGCTCTTCCTTCTCCAGCACATGAATAATCCAGTGCTGTGGCTCTCGGTACCATTATCTTCTGACATCTCATGTGATCCACTGGTAGAGCAGTTATTTGATGGACTTCTGCACTTCCTTCCCTTTTGGTTCTTGGAGGGGATGTTGCGAAAAAATTTCTTGCATTAGGACTACCTGGATGTCTTCTTCTGTTGAGGGCTATCAATATCAGACTGTGCGTGCTCTGAAGAGTGACCCATTGTAGTAATTATGAACAGGATCTTCTGGAGAACAAGAATTTTGCTGAGGAGTTTTTGGGACCTTTGATTTCTTCTTAAATACTTAACTCACCTCCATTTTATTTTTATTTTTCTGATCAGGCATAGACTCAGCAGGAATTTTTACACAAATAGTTTCTTCCATACTAGCAAAGCTTTCATGCACCTCAACATTGCATGCATCTTCTTCCCCCAATTCTTCCTCTGCTTTTTTAATGTATGTCATTTGTGGAGTTGAATCTGGTGGTAATAATTATTATTGTCTCCATGTCTTCGTATTCCTCCTCGAACTCGACTTCTTGTGATTTCTGGCAAGAGAGAAGTGGCTTCTCCACATCTATAGGACATGATGCAGCATTCTGGGTGTCTAGCTCATTTTTGTTCAAACTTGTTACTTTTTAGTCTAGATGGAATGTTATTCTGAAGTTCAAACTTCTTCATAGGGCCGACTGGATGAGCAATAAAGTATATTATATTGGACTTCAGAGCATACTTTGTTGAGCCTGCATTCACTTCATTGCTAGACATGGCTGCTTCACACAATTATCTGAGAAAAAGCATCTTTGGGCAAGTTATCAAGACATTGCAATGTGTGATAAAATTAGTTTTGTGCTGTCTGGCTATACTCCCAGTATTAGCTGCAGACTCTGTATCAGTAGCAAGATAAGACAAAGACTTCCCATCACTGCAGGTGCTAACAGAACAGAGGAGTGAAGATTGGTGAAAGGCACTTTTGGAACACACTATATTCCAAAGATAGTCCACAGATTCTTTCTTTGTACAGAGGATCATGAGAGGCTTCCTTAAATTCAAGACTCCATCTGGAATCAATTGGTTGTTGTCTGCCCACTCTAGCATGGATGGTAGGCACTTCAGCATCATAGCTGCATATTTGAACCCAATGTCGGGCGTCATAAAGCTTATTTCACTGTTGCTCTTGGAACTCCCTAGCCATTCTACTATGTTGGCAAGTCCAACTTGCTGATAATGTGTGAATAGCTGAGAAGGAATCGCTCGGTGATGTCATTTCCATGCGTCATCGGAGTCGGGTAAATGAGCTCAGCACTGCACTTCTGGACTGTCACTATTTTTGGGACAACCTTTATCTGATGAGAATAGTAGTAACTCCTCTGAAATTATAGACTATATCTTGTTCCTTCTTATTGGCCAAGTATTTGGTCTGCACTATCACAACAGCAGACAGAGTGTAGCTTGGGATGTTCTTGTAGAAACTATATTACTACTTCATTGTTGTTCTTGACTTGTGAGAATTCAGTCAAAGTAAACACGACTTCAGAAGAATTGACTTGTTGGCAAAAAGTGCATACTTCTAATTCACTCTTTAGCAAGCAGCACTGGTATTGTCCCTTGGAATCAGGTGTTGCTGTATCTTTGTGCTCCATTGGTAGGATGACAGGCAAAATTCTAGAGACAGTTTTGTAAGCATGCTGCATCTGTAATATTATGAACAAGACAGGCTTCGAAAGATCCAAGCAGCCAGAGTTTCTAATGGCAGCACTGCCTCGCAAGCAAGGCAGAGCATGCACAAGCTCTTTCAGTCCCTTATCTCTGCTGATGTTCATTTCAATAGGGATATGAATACAGTTGAAATCACTCAACGATCCAACATTTCTTCAATTCCATGTATTTGAGGCTCTAAAAGTAGTGGCATAGGACACTCTCCACTGGCAATGCATAATCAACCAAGGTAGGTCCTGAACATTTGGTCAATGTTGGAGAAGTGATGCAGGAACTAGAAGAATATGTTAGCAAGACAACACAGCAATAATTATGAATCCAGTCAGGGCTGGATCCCAAGCTTCTTGTCCAATGACTAGAGAATAGTCACGGTGAGAAAGATGAGGAAGGCAGTCTATAGTACACGCTATAACATTATATTTGATGTTGTGATCAGAGGGAACAATAGAATCAGTGTCAGTAATCAGATAGGATTGGTAATGAGCACCTTTAGCAATTTCACTATCAGTCAGAACTTGTTTGGTTTGTAGTAACAGAAGCTAGTGGACCACCAATAGTGTCCATATAAGGCAAGAAGCATAAGCTACAGTATTAGAAACAACCAGAGTCGGTTTGGTAAAGTTATCCTGGATCTGATGGAGATATCAAGTGTCACAAACAAAGTCTAAGAGACAGGGTAAGTAGCACAGCATATCAGGTATGCTTTGTCATTGAATGTACACCTGATCAGGGTTCTCAGAATATCGAATAACTTTCATGACTTGGAAATATGATTTCTTTATAGCATTCACAAAGGAATTGTCAGAGAAAATTCGGCTGGTGACAAACTTTCCCCACTTCGTTAAAAGTGGCTTTTCATCCTTAGTGAACTTTGAATCAGTCATCTTAGATTTGGCCATTGTGCGAGTCAAAGAATATAAATTTTTCCAATTATTGGCAATGCAAAATAATTCTGTGGATGGAATAATAGGTACATAATAAGGCAATTTGAGTATGCAATTGAATTGGTGAAGGGACAACTTAATTATAACAAAGTAAACAAAACCATTATTGTAGCCACACAAGAATTATAGCTGTTATAAATTTTGAATTAGCAAAGAAAACAGCTGTGATAATTCATACAGCTATACCATTAACACTTTATGATTATCTTGAACACAGTTAATTCATTCAACTAAATTATATCTTAAAGTTAAGAATGCAAATCTTATTTTTGGTTATTTTTATTGCAAAAGTACCTCTGAAGTATAAACATTGCTTTTGAATTGAATATAAAACTATAAAACTTGTTAAATCAACTGTTTTTGTAGAGTATAGCTGTTATAATGCTGTTACAGTTTCTTAATGTTTAAAGCTTATAAAATTTATCAGCAATTTTTTCAATAATCACAGTGTTTTTAAATTCTGTTGATATGCTAAATTTTACCAATTAGCTAGAAAATATTAACTTTTAGAAAGTGCTACCAAGTATTTGTCTAGTTAGATTTGAATTTCAAGTTCAGCTCAGAACTATACCTTCTTACTCTAAAACTTATACACAACTGACAGATTCTTTACAACATCTTCATCTTCTTTATAAGTTATAATACAACTGGTATAGACTGGGAATTTTGGTAATTTCAAATAAAAGTGATTTGATAGCATAAATGAAAAGTGGTCTCTCTATAGTAATAAAGATTCTTCACAGACAGATTGGGTAAAAGGTGGTTGTCCATACACCCACTGTCTGAAAAGTGTCCATTGACAACCAAAACAAAATCGTAATAAATTAGTGTATAATGTGTTGATAACTAGTTTGTACCTCTACAGCCTTGAAATTTTTTTGTTGACTCTAATTACCAAGACAGTTTATGGATTTTGTTATGGTTGTAAATTGACACTTTTCACCCTGTGACCAGCTTCACAGACTTTGTTTTACCACAGGTAGTATAAAATTAAACACCTTGCTAGATTTCTGGAGTCTGGTACAGGGTATTCAATTGTTACACTTGTGGTACAGGGCCGGCGCCTATGGTGCGGCTGGTACGGCCATGGCCGTACCACTTTTTTGGTCTCGCCGTACTATTCCGAGTAAAAATTGAAAAGATGGAATGGGTGGGTTACGGCACGCAAATTTTTCACTTGCGCGTGGGCGGAAAGAAATAAGACAGAGAATTGTTTGGTAATTTTATATAAAGGAACTGACTATATAACTAACTAGTGATGGACTTGAGCACAAATGGCAAGCGAGCCTAAAGACTATACTATTTTAATATGAATGATTTTGAATTCTAACACTGAAGCTACTGAAAATAAGGTGGAGTTTTTAAATTACGCATACACTGTAAAAGGATTTCAGTACCATAGTAACAACTCGCTGCAACTGTTTGAATTGAAGGAAAAACAACAACAACACAATATACACGCTATTTAAACGTTGTCTCTGTGATATTCTTTAGCTAAATAGTGGCTGTAAAGCACAATGCTTTGACACAACTGGACATACACCTACCCTTACCTTCGCGGTTAGTCTAGTGGACAATGCATTTTCAAGTAAATACTGTTGCGTATGGCTTATAACCATGCCAAAGAGCGCATTGACTTACCACCGGGGTCGACCACCCAACTAACACAAAAACGCGAGGGTCAAAGTACAAAAATGCCTTGTGTAATATAAACCAACAAACATCCCCGATTTTCAATTGTGTTACCCCTGTAAGTGTCTCGCTCGCTACGTTCGCTCGCCAACTACAGATTCATTTTAAAGTAATTTTTTTGTTCACCACTTAGCTAATCGTAATTTTTCATAACACAATAATATGCAAATTTATTAATATAAATTTTTTTCATTGCTATCTCTCGATTAAAAAAAAAAAAGTTTGTATTGTTTCTGTCAAACTCTGCAAGGCTTAACTATACTTAATTAACCCCATTCTCAAAGAGTTAATGTGTTTGATAGCAAGACAGCATGGATACATACAGAATAATATAATGGTGACAAGTCCATATGAAAACCAAAATGTAATTGTGAATTTCCAACTCGCAGGTTTAGCAGGAGCATGTTCACAAGTCTCAAAGTTCCTTCTGCTATAGTTCTTGAAGATTGGTTCCCTCAGCCAGATATTCTTAAAATGCTGAGACTCTGTGGATAGCTACATATTATTGTAAAAGTGTTATAAACTGTTAATTTAATGGTTAGAGCCGTACCACTTTTTATTTGCTGGCTCCGGCTCTGTGGTAAGGAGCAAGGTTTGTGAAATGGTGGTAAAATAAGTTTATTCCTCTTGCCAGTAAATGCTAGGTGGTCACCTTGGTGGCAATAATCTGGCGGAGCTTACGTTTTACCAAATCAATAGGTAGATGCACTAAGACTACTATAGAAACGTGGTCTTGCATAGCCAGACTCTTTACCACCGAGCGAGACTACTATTTAGCACAGCGGTCAATTCGTTTGGTGTTTTCTTTATTGTATGATCGTCAGTTTTCCCTAAAAATATTAAACTTGTACAATGATAAGTTACTTTTACATAGCTATAATAATATACATTGTGTAATGTTTTCATTACTTCCTTGTCTAACATAATCAAAAACATTAACGGTATTTCAAGCACACTTCAATGAATAAGTGTACAGTACGGAATTACCATAAGGAATGTGAGAATCAACAACTAAATGAAAAGCGTAGTCATACTGCGAATTTTCTAAGTACGCTCTCCGTTTTTATGGGTAGCGACTGCCGATACACGCATGCGGACGCTAACGAAGTTTTATTGACAGACGATTTTTACCTTCCAAATCTTTGTTCTGGTTAGCGCGAACAAGTCTTGCACAAGGAATTGAAATAATAATGCGGTAAATACGGTTTAATGAAGGTTGTTGTTACTGTTATTTGTTACTTACTTCCAACATGTATTTGAGGGCCTTGAATGCTGTTAACTCTCAATTTTACATCCCACATCTTATACTATGGATACACTTCCTCAGAAAAGCATCTGCATTGTGTGCCCAATTCAAAACTAGTCATGTGGTAACAACAACACAAAATTATTCAAATTACAATAAGCAAAAATGGGATTTAGCACAATAAGGTAAATATAATGTCTTTTGCATAATAGATAGTAGTAAGAATTATCACCTCACCCTGAACAATATCTCCCTCTGCACAAGACTTACGAGTTCACCTCTTTCCAACAAGATGTGCATACATACTCAGAAAAGTCTCTTTAGTCTCTTGTCTCTCCTAGTTCGTTTAGTCTCTTCTAGTTCGTTTAGTCTCTTCTAGTTCTTAAAGTCTTTTCTAGTCTCTTTAGTCTCTTTAGTCTCTCCTAGTCTGTTTAGTCTCTTTAGTAGTTTCTTTAGTCTCTTTAGTCTTTTCTAAGTCTCTTTAGTCTCTCCTAGTCTGTTTAGTCTCTGTCTGGGTCAGGGCCAAAGTGATACTGGACCTGCCCATTAATTGTAATTGCTGCCACCTTGTAAGTCCTTCAATCCCTTCGGCAACTAGTGGTAGCTACCCCTTATTGCTGACCTTCCCCAGTATTCTCTGTGAAGAGGTTTTAAACTCTTTTAATCGTCAAACACAACACATAAGTGATGAAAGTGATACAGACTGAAAGGACGAACTCCAACTCATGTGCATACTGGCCCTTTTATATGAAAGGCCAGGACACAGAAACAGTAGAGGTACCTCTAACACCTTTTTCCATAGGCTTCAATAATGCAAGTATTGATCCACTGGCAGACAGTACTGAATATGGAATTGATTTGTATGTACAATTATTAGAAGCCAACAATATAATTGTTTGAACATTTTTAATCTTTCAATTAATTTTTCAAAAAGTAATTATTTTTATTAACAGTTACAACTTATACTTCTCCAAAAAAAAACTTGAGAATTGAGAATGCAGTAGTTCATCTTTACTTTAAAATTTTCTTCATCACTAGGGAGAGAGTATGGCAACATGAAAGTAAGTGTACATGTAAATACTGATCAAAGTACAGCAGTATCACTGAAGGTAATTTTAGGGTTAGTATCTGGAAATCCCAATGGTGGAACTTCAGTGCAGCCAGTTAGAAAGACAAACATATCACCAAGATTTGGAGTGGAAGCAGGACATTCTGTACGATTACCAAAAATATGGGATCTAAGTCACAAAATCAAGTATTGTTACCTTCAAGGTCTTTTAAATGAGACAACCAATTCATAACTATAGCTTCTTCTGTAAACTGTTTGTTGGAACCAGGCAGAGAATATTGGACCTCAAAAAGATCTGAATAAAATCTGCTGTGATTCTTTCATGGTGATAAACAAACAATTGCCTTGAAATGCTACGTTCCAGGATTCTCGAAAAATCAGTAGTTTTTAATCTTCTCTTAAATTGCTCTAGTTTTCTTAAGCTTTCCAGAACACCATAATGCAAAGAAATTCCTGAAATGACACTTTCCTTATCACTAAGATTCATCACTGCAGGGGCCTTTGTGATTCCACAATTTAACAAAAATTCATATTCTGAAGAACTGGCAAACACAATGAAGAGGGGTTGTAAGGCCTTCAACCTTGACCACACTACAGGAATAGTAGCTAGCTAAGTAGTGGCTACATTAGATTTCAGAAACTAGTTATTTCAACTTCTTGCAAGACTGATGAAAACTGGAGGATATACAGAGATATATAGGAAAAAATAATACTAAAGGGGAGGTGATAATTAGTTATTGAATAAGAGGTGTGACTGAATCAAAATGTAGACGGAGACACAAACAGTGGGTGTTTAAAGTGTTAAAGGGAGTCAGACATAATTTAGGGAGTCACAAACATACAAGGATGAGTCCAGCTCTAGAAATTTCCTATAGGTGTTGCCTTGGCAACCACTTTAGTGAGGGCTGACCCAAACATCCTCTCCGGCAGAAGATGTAGTAGAAACAGTCTGTATAGGCAGGAGCACTAGGTGTCTTGTAGGCCGATGATAGATCCTGCCCTTGATGCTCATGTCGACAACCCTGACGTGGCCATCAGACCCAGAATACAGCTTAACAACATGAGCCATGGGCCAAATACGATTGAAGGCTTCAGGATCCTTGAGGAGTAGTATATCATCCACACATAGCTCTTGGCTTCCAGTCATCCACTTGGACTTCCTTTGCAGGCATCTCAGATACTCCTTTTCCCATCTCCTCCAGAAATCTTCACTGAGGCGTTGGACAAGATTCCACCGGCGTAGAGAGCTAATTTTCTCCGTGTTTCCTCTATGAGGGAAAGCATGCAGGGAGTAACAACCAATGAGAAAATGCCCCGGAGTCAATGGAGTTGATCCATCTTCTGCAGAAGTATCAATGAGAACCAAAGGTCTGGAGTTCAAGACCTGTACTATTTGGATCAAAACGGTGTTCAGCTCCCCAAATGTGAGAATATGTGCTCCAATGGTCTTGCGCAGGAGAGTTTTCATGCAGCGCACAGCTGATTCCCACAACCCTCCGAAATGAGTGGCATGGCTAGGGGAAAATGCTACTTAATTTCTTGGGTAGAAAACCAGTTAGCAACATCCTCAGAGGAAGAAACTCGGCTGTTGATGAAGTGTCTAAGCTCGGCAAGGTCTCTCTTAGCACTAACAAAATTTGAGCCATTACCGGTGTAGATCACATTCGGAAGTCCCCGACGTGCAACAAATCGCTGAAGACACAAGTTAAGAAGGCCTCTGTGGTGAGATCTTCTACTAGCTCAAGATGTGCGGCTTTGACACAAATGCAAACAAACACTGCTACATATGCCTTGACATGCACTGGCTTGCGCACATGACCCAACTTGTAGAGAATCGGTCCAGCATAGTCGATTCCAATATTGGAGAAGGGAGGTGAAGGAGTTACTCCATCAGCTGGCAATTCTCCCATGGGTACGGTATAGTCTTGGCATAAACCTTCTGGCAAATCACACAGCCTCTACTAACTTTTTTTACAAGATTCCGCAGCCTGGGAATGTAGTACAACATTGTCATCATAGACATCGTGGACGGGCCAGCATGAAGAGACTGGACATGTGTATTCCTGACCAGCAATAAAGCTAAATGTGACTTTGCACCTGGGACATTCATGTTCATGGTCATCAGCCAGTTGCAACAACACTCTTGTAGCCATGAAGGGAGAGCTAGATACTCCAAATGTCAGCCTCTTCATTCTGTAGTCATGGAATTGACTGTGCTCATCAGTGAGCAGAAACCGGTGGAGATCACATTCAGAGGACTGCAAGTCCCTAAACATCTTGGAGATGTCAGCTGAAAGACCTACTAGAGGGAGTCGAAATCGGTTAATAACTGTAGACAGCAATGGATATAGAGAGGGACCAGGCTCCAAAATGTCATTAAGGGACACCCCATTGGAACTCTTGGCTGAGGCGTCAAACACCACTCTGAGCTTAGTGGTAGAGGAAGTCTCCTTAAAGACTCCATGTATGGTTAAATAATAGCTGTCGCTTGGGGGCTTCTTCAGTCCGCGGGGGGAACAAGCTCAGCGTGGTTTAGCAACACATATACTCACCAACACTCTCACGGAAATTCAACCAAGTCCTTTTCTTTGTCAGAGGTTTCTCATTTTGGTGGTAGCGAAGTACAGCATTACTTCTGGACTAGCCCAGTACAGGAACAGGACTCTTCTTGGGGAGGACTACATAGTACCGGCCTACCTCATCTCTGACAGTAGTGTCACTGAAAAGTTGCATAGCACTTAGGTCTGCTGGAGACAAAGCAGACTGGTCACCTGGGACTGACTCCTGCTCCCAGAATCGGTGCAAGAGATTGTCAAAGTGCTCCTCAGCTGTTGCAACCTTGAAGCAAGTGACAGTGGAGGAATCAGCATCTGGGAGTGATCCTGTCACTGCCCAGCCAAACAGTGTTATGAGATTTGAGGTGATGATCCTTAGAGTAGCGAATGCCTGCCATTTCTGCTAGGATAGAAAGTTGCTGTGCAAATAGTATTTTAGTGCAATCTCATGGCTTGTAGTAGGGATCTGCCAACTGAAGACCCTGCAGGAAGGTTTTGGTTGAAACTTCTGACATGGGTACAGTGATGTTAGAATCAGGGATTTTATCCGTTATATAAGCTTTAATAAACAGGGATCGATTTAGGCCTGTGTAAACTGGTGACAGCTCAAGCTCGACCACATCCTCATGGCAGCACTCTGCATTGACTCCTAGGATGAGGAGTGGTTTATCTTTGATGCGCTTTGCCTTCAAGGAGTTAGCCAATCTGGAGGTAACCAAGGACACAGCTGTTCCACTATCCAAAAGGACACTGGCTTCTTGAATGAGACAACCAGCCTTGACTCGTGCCATCACTGTAGGTGGATGATACCCAAGATTTTGGCTTACAATAGTGTGCTGACATGGCGAAACCATAGAAGATTTTGCAGAGATGGTTGCAGAGGAGAAGGCTGCAGAGGAGATGCTTGCACAAGAGTTGATTGTACAGGATACACTTGTAGAGGAGCTGCTTGCAGAGATGAGGGTTGCTGAGGAGATTATGGTGGCTGAGATGGCTTGTGCAGCAAGGAATGATGACGCTGAGGGAACTCTCGACAATGATGCTGACTGGGACAGTCTTTTACATTGTGACCTCGACCAAGACAGTTTAGGCAGAGCTTGGCCTTCCTTGCAACTTCTTGACGTTGACCAACAGTAACTGCTATGAAGTTTTGGCATTGTCGAATATTATGAGATTCGGAACACTGAAGGCAGGACACAAATGTTGATGATACATGTATCATTTCTTGACAGGTTTGGGTTGTGATGATTCTGGACGACCTAATTTGACGTCATCAGCTAGTGCATTGCCTCTCTTCTCAAGAAATGCTTCCAAAATGTCAGCATCAGGTGAAATGTCCACAGTAGAAGAGAATAGTTTCCATTCCCTACTAAGGTCATCTGTCATTTTTAGCTCTACCTGAGCTGTCAAGTATTGCTCTAAAGTCATACTCTTTGTGTCGCTCAAGTCCATTGCGATGAACTCTGAAGGAAGAGAGAGTATCTTTCAATGATGTCCTGGAATCTGACACATTTATTTGCTCATACAGTTTCTTTACTTGATGCTTGTATACAACCTTGGGATGATCAGTCTACTTGAGGCATGCTACGACTTCTTCATATTTATCATAAGCTCCAGCAGCAGTCCGAGCTTCTTTCAGGGCCTCTTGGTCTTGCATAGACTCAAGAAGGTGAGCAATCTTCTCTTCATCTGTTAGGCTAACTTCTTTGGACAGTATTGGTTCAAACGCTCTCCAAAAATCTCACCAATCCAAGATGTCACCCGAGAACTTGGGAAGCTTGGTCTTGAGAGTATTGTTATGACGATGTGAGCATGTGGAGACTGAAGTAGAAGATGCAGATGGAGGACTTGCAGGAGTAGATGGAGGTGCAGAAGAAGCAGCTCTCAATTCATCATCAAAACGTAGCTGTAACTTCTTAATGAGAGGATGTATTTCATCTCTCGTCTCAGCTAGTTCATCATAACCATGTAAACTGAATGTGTCTGACTGGAGCTGCAGAGGGCCTGGCATTTAGATTTGAAGTGAGGGCCTACGAGGGAGGTACTTCATCAAGGTCCGCTATTAGATCATGAATTCTATTTCCATGAGACAATGTAGAAACAGCTTGAATGAGTCAGTTCAGTTCGCAGGTCAGTTCATAGTTGAGACGGCGTGGTTGGTCGAGCTCTTCGGCTTCAGATTCAATAGGCGGTGCAGTCGATACCTCATCAAAAGGTCTTGGATGGCTTCGAAACTATCGACCTGCTTTTCGAGATATCCAGAACGTTTGTGTAGGTCTGCAAGATTTTGGTGTCACAAAGGGTGACAACCGACAATCTTGATGTGATTGCACACCTTAGTGATATTTCCCTTCCATGCAGCTCATTTAGACTTGAGGAGGGAGACTGCAGTGATTGCACAGACTTGGTCTGCTATGGAGTCCATAATCACGGCATAAGATTTGCTGTTCAAGGTACGTCCAACAGTAGGAGTAGTCCTTTCAGAGTGTGAAGGCTTGGCTGAACAGCTGACAGAAGGCTGATAAGAATTCTCTAAACTCGAAAGATCCCGCTCGAACGACCAGTTTATGGGGCGGCAAACGCTATGGAGAGGGGTTGTAAGGCCCTCACGCTTGACCCCACTACAGGAACAGTAGCTAAGTAGTGGCTAGATTAGATTTCAGAAACTAGTTATTGAAAACTGAAGGGTATACAGAGATATATAGGAAAAAATAATACTAAAGGGGAAGTGATAATTTGTTATTGAATAAGAGGTGTGACTGAATCAATGTTGAGGGAGACACAAACAGTGGGGTGTATATATAGAGTGTTAAAGGGAGTGAGACAAAACTTTGTGAGTCACAAACATAAAAACAAGGATGAGTCCAGCTCTAGAAATTTCCTCTAGGTGTTGCCTTGGCAACCACTTCAGTGAGGGCTGGCCCGAACAATAACTAAGTCTTTAAATTCTAAACACTTGCATAACAATAATAGTAAAATGCAGTATTTTGGGTGGGGTCCAGTCCGGATATTTAAGGGTGCAGTACCACCGGAACCTGCGGTAATTAAGTGATTCAGTAGAATACCACAAAACCCGCCCGTAACTAACTACTTAATCCAATTTACGCTCCGCGAACTGACTATTGTACACGACTCCCGCACAATTTGAACACGTACCAATTAACTGTATGTAACAGACAATTTACCACAACGAGCTTTCACCTCAGAGGACTACCAAGTACTGGCAGAAGCAGCAGTGTACATAATTAATAATTTTTTGTTCACTTTCTAAAAAATAATACAAAACAATAATATAAAATCATAACTCCATAGTAACAGGGCCATAATCAAATACAATATGAAATGAACAAAATCAAAGGTTCTGAAGTATGCAATACTATCAAGGAGATCCAAGGAGCTGTGACTCCTCATTGACCTCTCTACTGGAGAGCCATGTCCTCTCTTCCAAATAACCAGGATGTAGCATTCTTCCCTTCAGGAGGCATGACTTCTTAGGAGAGCCGAAGGTCTACTATCTTCTCTTCTGGAGAACAAGGAAGCCATGTTTTCTGCTCTGCACTTTTGTTGTGAACCTGCCAGTTGTACCCTAGAACGGTTTAGCGGTTAAAGTAGGAATCTAAGTAGGTAGGAAGGCCTCCATTCTTGAAGACTGCGGCAGGAAAGATTATGCATGGCGGAAGGTCAGCCTCATCTTCATAAGGAGGTGAGCGCCCGTAGCTACTGAGTTGGGTTTTCTAGAAGTATTGGCTAGTTACCAAATTATGGTTTGTTCACTAAAACCAGTTTTGTCTACCAGATCAGTGTTTGCTTATTGTCTGACTGCAAGATTCAGTGTTTGCTAATTTATTAGATCCAGTATTTATGTAGTTGCTGAGTTCATTATTAGATCCAGTGTCTATTAATTACTAGCTAGATCCAGTGTTTGCATATCTAATCAGGTATGTAGATAACTTTTACAAAGTGGGAGGAAGATACCAGTACAATAAGCAGCATAGACTAAAAGTGTTTGATTCATTTAACAAAAAATTGACTTCTACTTTGTCTTTTTATCAGTCCAATTCATTAATTGAATGAATAAGTGGGTGTGGTCAAGTGGATGTGGTTATAATGGCCACACCAACTCAATAGACGAGTTGCATTCAATTCCGCAAAAATTTCAATTAACGTGACGTCACGCGTGGATGCCTGGATCCCATTAAAATATGTATTAGAGTCAATGGGGCGAGTCGAGCGGAACTGTTTGAAGTTCCTGCCAGAGTTACACATTATTCAATTATCCATTTAAGTTTAAATAGTCCAAAAGTTTGCTCCAAGTGCTACCAGCTGATCTTTGTTCCATACTCAGAAGTGGAGCGGTGGCCTAGTTACGGACCTCAATATATGAGATGCCTGGACAGCGCTGTTTAATGTGTGGCAATACACAAGCTAAGGATCCTTCTGTGAGCTTCCACAGATTTCCTAGGGACACAGCAGTGAGGAAAGTGTGGCTGAACACCCTTGGGGTCCATGAAAATGAGCTAAAACCTAACAGTCGAGTATGTTCCAGGCATTTTCCTGAAGAAGGTACCTAGCATGTCATTAGGTAAGAATAATATACTGTTGTGTTGGTGGACTTTATTCCTTTTATGTGTAACTAGCTACTTACTACTAAATAAATACATTTAGCTCCATATTATGCTTACATAGAAAGGCATTTTGCATCTCCCATCAAGCAAGGAGAAAGGGCAGATCGTGCGTCTAGAAGAAGTGTGGATAAGTTTATCAGGGATCACAGCTCTACACCAGTTCCTTGTTCTTCTAGGTCAGTTACTCCTGTACCATCTTCAGAGACAGGAATCATCAACTTCTACCGAGGTAGCACCTCAGAGCCCATCACAAGAATCTTGCATTCCTCTTATGCCTCGTATTGAGCTTCTTGAAGGTGAAATAAAGAAGTTGAGAGAAGCACCAAAAGAAAAATCTCATTTTCGCATTGAAGATATTCAGCATGATGACAAGATGGTATCATTTTATACAGGATTTGTTTCATATAACATTTTTAGTGCTTTTTTTTAAATTTCCTTGGACCAGTAGTTCATCAATTGGGGGTCGAAAGAGAGGATTGATTTACAGAGACGACGTTCATTTAAGCTTGATCCAAAGAACCAATTTTTTTTAATGCTTGTCCGTTTAAAGCTGAATGCCAAAGTTAAAGATTTAGCATACAGGTTTGGAATATCACCATCACAAGTTTCTCGTTATATAACTACCTGGCTTTGTATTTTGTATCAACAGTTCAAGGAGATTGATTGGATGCCTGCAGTGGATCAAGTATTCAGAACACTTCCTACAGCTTTTAGGGAAAATTTCCCTACCAATTATGCACTGATAGATGGTAGTGAAGTTTTTATTGAAACACCTTCAGATCTAAGCATGCAATCATCTACTTGGAGCCAGTACAAACATCACAACACAGTGAAGTTTCTGGTAGCTTGCACTCCCAATGGATCTATGTGTTTTGTATCCCCAGTTTACGTTGGATGAATATCGAATGTAGAGCTCACACAAGTGAGTGGGTTTTTGGATGCTGTTAAAGGCAAACAGGGTATTTCGATAATGGCTGACAAGGGCTCTACAATCAGGGACATGTTGAAAGAGATCAATGTTGATCTGAATATTCTGGCATTTTTAAATCAAAAACAATTTTCTGTACAGGACATTAGTAAGGGAAGAATAATAGCATCTCTTCAAATACACGTGGAGCATGCAATCGGTAGAATAAAAAATTATCAAATCTTGAAAGAAACCATACCCATTACATTAGCTCGATTGACAAATCAGATTACAGTAGAACCTCCCTTATCCAGACTCCCAAGTTACGGGCACCTCCCTCTACCGGGCAGCTGCTATGTACCTTGTGGTTAGGTAAAGTATCCCAACTAGCAAATTTGACAGCTGCTTTTGGATAGGCAGTTCAGCTGGCAGCACTATTTTGAATGCATTCTGAGATATGGGCAAATCTGAGGTACCGGCACCCCTTGAAACCAAGGTGCCCGGATAAGAGAGGTTCTACTGTATTATGTGTTTGTGCATTTTTTACTAATTTTCAGCCAGCATTAGTACCTTTGCCCAGTCATGTTAGTGAAAAAGAAGTGGAAGAGTATTTTCAGCAACTTTCTGATTGTGATTCAGACCCAGATTTCAATGATGATTCTGATATTGATTTACCTACAGATTAACTTCATATATATAATATTATTTTGAATATGTCATTAATGCAATATGGAATAAATAATCTAATTTTGTTAAGTCTTGTATTGGTAATCCAATAGGGTGTACAGGGCTTACAATTTCGGGAGCAATGCAGTTATCATAGAAAGAGACAAGTTTAGGTAGCAGTTTAGTAGTCCAGTATTCTTGGTTAAAAAATATCCTTTGAACATTTATCCCCTTCAAAGTAAAAATTACGAAATCACACCACATGCGTTCCCCAATGGCCATCTGTCCTTGCACTTGGGCATAATATGGATGAGATTTTTTTAGTTCTAACTCTCCACTACTGTTCAAATGGCAACAAAATGAGCTTTGGCTACAAGCATCTTTGGGAGTTACATCTCTCAAGGAATATGGACACTTAACTTCCAAAAATCCATATGGATATTGAAGGTTTGAGGGGTCGTACACTGCCCCATCTGGTGAGTCCTATGAAGCACCATGATGGATTAACAATTACTCCAGACGGTGTCACTACGATATCCTTGTCTCCTTGACTGTGCCGATAAGCAATGTATTCCGTTATTGCACACTTCTCTTTATCAATCCCATAAGAAATTGCAGGAGTATGTATATTCTTTGGTTGTATTATGCGCAAAACCAAGTTATCTGGGGGAGTATCACCTTTACGTGCAATAACAGAACCAAATAAAGATGCAGTTATACGATATCACCGGACAGAAAACCACAAGGAAGAATTTCTCTGGTCGCGAGTTTCTCTCTATCTCCCGTGACTTTTCCAGTGTCAGTTCAAGGGTCTTCTTAAAGCAAGAGATAGTCTCCTTTAACTGGGATAGATTTGGTACATTGTGGTCAGAAGGCTGCTCTAATCTTTCACATTGAAAATTCGGATCCAACAATAGAGATATGCATAATTGTTCTCCTTTAATTTTTTGTAGCAAGTCTGGTAGCCGATGTTGAACACATTTTCTAAACGAAACAGGTCAAGGATCAAAATTTTCAGTTGCTCTTATTTTTCTTTTTATAGGCTTTGCATATTCATGTTTCTCAAATGAGGCATCAGATAAGCGCAAGGTACTCTCTTTACGTTTCTAAGGTTGTTTCCATCGACATGGCTGTGATGTGCATGGAAGTACTGGATCATCTTCATCATCACTGTCGTCAACACTGGCTACTCCAGGTTTGAATGTTGATGTGTTTAGGGCAGAAAGAGCATGCAATAGTGCAGATACATGAGTACAACTTGCAGACTGTCTGCACATAAAAATTAATAATACGATATTAGTGTAATTTATTTCAACAGTACTTACCCAGCAGCACATTCACAGGTAGCTAACTTGATGCATGCTACTTTTCCTTCCCATCCAAGTAGAATGTAAGTGACATACATACCAACTTTCATTGAAGGTTGCATTTTGCATCTTACATGGCAAAACTGAGGATTGTGCAAGTTGACTTCTATTTCTTGTATTCACCCAGAAGCCCAATGATTATATCCTCGACTTAGAGCTCGAAATGCACCATGGTCACCAACATACCCAACATTGCCTGCAAGGTATGTGTAGACTAGACCTGCAAAGGGCGAAGAGCTATAATTAATTTATCAAGTGAAATACTTGAAATAATTACCATGAGTAACAGGTGGTATAGAGGGAGCAAGAGCCTCATAGTTGACTTTTGTCATTTTACTCCACCCAGAAATAGGTACAGGAGGAATGGATTGAAATCTAACATTTTCACCAGCATCTCTTAGCCTCTGGTACTTACGAAAAAGGTAGGAACCATCAACATCAACATCAACAACCAACTCTCCATCCTCTTCAGCCTTTCTTATTCTATATAGATTTTATGATCCACACTAATAATTGTGAGAGCCTAGAATAGCAATAGCTAACCTAGTCTGGCGGGGGCAGACCCTTTACCAACCCTGATCCGCTACGCGGGGGAAGGAAAGGGTCTGGGAACATGCAATAATGACTTGTTCACAGCGCCCCCAAAAAGGGCGCTCCAATTATCAAATTCCAAATGCTTCTGGTTCATTATTAACGGCACCACAGCATCCGGTTGATAGACTTCAAATAAAACGGCGCGTGTTGATTTTGTGTCGGTACGCTTTGGAAATGGACTTAGAGATAGAATTTGCAGCATCTTCAGCTGCCAGACAGTTGGGTTACGATAGTATGAAGGACAAGCAGATAAAAATTGTGAAAGAATTTGTCAAAGGTATTTAAGATATAAAATAATTTGCTATGTGTTGGATATCGATTTTTTTCCACTTGATTATATTAAAATAGGTAATGATGTATTTGGAGTTTTACCTACAGGCTATGGTAAAAGCTTATGCTATGGCTGCTTGCCTTTTGTTTTTGACTCCTTACTTCAATTAGAGGAGCATTCTATCATCATTGTTGTTACACCACTAACAGCAATAATGGATGATCAAGTAAAATGTTAAAAGTTTACTATTTCAATTTTGATTTCTTTTTTCTTTATTTTTAAGGTAAACATTTTTTCGATGAGAGGACTTTCAGTTGCAGCTATAAATAGTAGTAGTACTGTAGCAGTGAAACAATCTGTTATGGAGGGAATGTTTCGTCTGGTATTTTTTACTCCGGAATTACTGCTACTTAAGAAAAAGTGGAGATATATGATGCAGAAAGAGACTTATTTAAAGAGATTGAAGGGGTTTGTTATAGATGAGGCTCACACTATAAAAAAATGGTAAGCTGATAGAAAGACTGAAGTCAATTTAATTAATATTATATTGATTACTATATTTTCTTAGGGGTGAAACGTTTCGGCACACTCTACTCAGGATTGGGGAAATAAGAAGCATTCTTCCCAGCAATGTCCATATAATGGCACTAACAGCTACTGCCACAAAATGCCTGCAACATGAAGTTGCTGTCATTTTAGGCATGCAAAACCACATTACTGTGGCAGTGTCTCCATGTAAAACAAACATTATGTATGTAGTTTCTATGTTCTCAACTATACAGGATACATTCCAACCCCTGCTGTCAAGATTGAGGGAAGAGCGAATCAATATGCCACGCATTATTATCTACTGCAGACGGCATGAAGAAGCTGCGGATTTGTACCTATTCTTCAGAGATGGACTAGAACATGTATTCACAGAACCCACTGATGCACCTGATCACTCTAAATTTCGTTTGGTAGATATGTTCACCAGTTGCACAGATTCTGAAGTAAAGTCAGATATTGTTTCCTCATTCACTTCACCCAACTCCCCATTACGAATAGTGTGTGCAACTATGGCTTTTGGTTTAGGAGTTGATTGCAGTGATGTTAGAGAAGTGATACATCTAGGAGTACCGGAAGACATTGAATCTTATGTACAAGAAAGTGGCCGTGCTGGGAGAGATGGACTACCTGCACTTGCTCTTTTATTGAAGAAAAAAAGAAATCAACATGCTAATAAAAGCATACTCCAGTACATGAACAATACTGAAAAATGCCGTAAAGACGTACTATTTCAAGACATGGACAGTTATACACATACCAGCACCAGTTCACAGTGTTTATGTTGTGATATTTGTTTAACTAATTGTACTTGTGGTTCATGTAGCACTACTCATTCCGCCTTTACATTCTTGTGATCATTAAATTAAAATTTTAATAGTTTGTTTGGATATTAAATAAAAAAAAAGAAACTCAGAGAAAATCTTAAACTGTGATTACAACTTTAAATGTGTTTTGATAAAATCTTTTAATTTCATTGACACTCTTGAAATGTAGAGGGTCTCGAGGATTTTTGAAGCTTGTATGCATGCGCCCAGGCATTTCTTTAAACACTGTTTGTAACTGTCTCAAAATTAATTGCATGTCTTTCTCTGCATTTGCTGCTTGATGACCCCCTGAAACATTCGTAACAAAATTATCACTATCAAAATTTGCCAACACTGGGTCAATAACACCAAGAACTTTTGAAGACTTGACAATAGCTTTCTCTGTCTTGTTGGCCCCTAATCCTTGTAGTGAAGTTTTTAACAATCTGTTTAGATGTTCCATTATGAAGATCGTTAGGAATATTTCTTCCAGGTAACCCTTGAACATTAACAAAACGGCCCCAAATAAGTTCCGCAGCTAAGCGAGGGGAAAGAGAAAAATCATGCTGAAACAACAGATCCAGGCTTTCTAAAGCATAGTTATTTCGTCTTGAACTATGAAACATGGGTAATAGATACCTCCAACACCTTAGCACTCGCTCACCATCACCCTCACGTATGCTGTCACTATACTCAAGATAAAAGCAACCCAATGATAAGATGCACTTGGCATGAGCAAATATTTTATCACTATCACAAATTTCGTTGTCAGGAGTGTTATTAAAGTTTAAGTTTATATATTGTTCAGCAATTTTGGCTGAAACTAAGTGTAACATTTTCTTTCTGCTCTCAATCGACTCCATCCACTCATCCTGTAAACAAGGAAACAGAGAGCACGAAGGAATTTCATTAAGATCCACCATGCCAAGCATTTCCATTGCTGCTGCTAATATGTGTGACTTTACTACTAGGACAAAAAAGTCATCGCAGGCATTGAAATTATCCAGGGGTCGTTTGACTACATTTGTCCTCCCGAGTACAGTTCGAATCTGATATAGAGTACCACACTCTGTTATGGATTTTTTGCTGAAGTAGTGCCTGAATATTAGCTGCAGAATAAAAATATTAATTAATTAAATTTGACTGTGGAGAACTCTCTTATAACTTCAATAAGTAAAGAGAATGATACTAAATTATCAATAAAACTATGTTTATTAGGTCTGTTTAATTTTCTACAACAATTCCAACCCCTTTCTCTCCCAATGCACGGTGTGACATCATTTATCAAATACACTCCCACTACAATATTAACATGCCACTATTCATAAAGTAGCCACCCACCATTTACAATGACATTTAACACTTACTGACCAGCTCTCACCGGGTACACAATTGAAAGCTGGTTAAGTTCTCAGATCAAATGACATGTTTACAAACTTTCATCTAATGAAGGGGGGAGGGGGGGGGTGGAGGGATTTGACATACAAAACACCAAGCTTCCAGGATGTTCTCACAATATAACCCTTAATATTGTTGTTTGGTGTTGTTACGGAAAAAAATAATGCCTCTATTTTACTACAACTTACTCCAAGAAAGTTTGCCTTGGTGTGCCAATCTTCAACAGCAGGGACAAAACCTGTGAACTTTTTTGATGAAGAATTGCTATTTACTCTAATTTTCATAGCTGTCCTAGTCCTGGCAGCTGTCATCTGATCTCCACCAAATATAATTGAATGAAACTTTGCTGTTTCTTTTGTGACCATTTCACCTGTACTGCAACACTTCTTTTCTTGATTAACAATAGAGGGAACATACTGATAGTGGTGCGCAAGTATATCAACCATTTCATCAAGTTTATTTTCATTTTTTAGAACCACACCAAGGGGTACCTATGATAAAAAAAAAAAAAGGAAGTGGCAAGAACAAAAAAAAAAAAGAATTAATAAAATAATTAAAAAAATTAAAAAACCAATGAAATGTTTGCTCATGAAAGTGCTCAAATATGCCAATTCCCACAAATGCCAATTGTAGTCGTTATAATTAAAGTTATAAAACCTTGTTCAGTCAATAACTTTAAGGTAGAAAGCATTATTTTCCTTTAAAAGTGGCATTTCAAAGTACAGGGACGCTAAATAATTTAAGAAACTAATTAATTTATTACTGTAAAAATCTCCTCACCTAATTCAAACATTATCATGTACAGGCATAGGAAGTGGGGGGGCGGGGGCTCTGGGGGCTGGAGTCCCCCCCCCCTCCCCCCCATAATTTTTTGGCACAACTTAAAGTATGATTTCTCGCATGAACACCAGCAAACCACAAAACACATGCCTGCGGAGCCCACCCATACTGAAACATCTTTCTACACCATTGATGTACTATGACTAGAATGTGTGACCAAAACATGAACAAAGCCTATAGAGAATAAAGATAAGTTCAAAATTGTTGATTCTAGGGTTCTATCTAAAAAATTTATCTGGCGAGAAAGCTTAGCCCAATCCACTACCATCTAAATACCAAATTAAAAGGGAAAGAGGAAATTATATTAATTATTATCATGAAATTATGAGCTAAAATGCTGTACTTATGGATTCAGTTTCAATAGGATGCTGCACACAGCATGCAAATATTAGGGGGGGGGGAGGGGTGGAACGCTGAGAAGTTAGGAAAAAACATCTCATTCCCTCCTCTCCTCACTAGATTGAACCCTGGCTTTATATGAAATATGTTTGCTCATGGAAGTGCTCAAATATGGCAAATAAGCAAATAAAACAATATAAGAACATATGACAAATTATACAACATGAATAAATAACCCTCTATTAATGTTTTCTTGCTTACCACAATTGATTTTTGAGACATCTCTCCATAAAATTGATGCTTAATATGCCAATTCACTGTATCTTCAAAAGCAAATTTGAAGTATTCCAGATGACTCACCAAAACCCTTGATATGATAGTAGTAATACTATTTCTAAGGACCAAGTCATCTGACACAGATGGCAGCAGGGTATTAGCCACACCTTCGGCATCAAGTTGGCTTATATCTGGTACAATGTCTGACAAACTGGATGCATCAACACGATTGAGAACTGCATATGAGTGAAAATAGTGTAGTGACAGATTGTGCTTGTCTGATCGCATATATCGAGTTTTCACAGTTTTGTCAATATTGTCACCACAAAGTCTATACCCAAAGCATTCTCTCCTAGGTCCACACTCTTTGACAATGAAATGGCATGGCTCAAGAACTTGTGGAGGCTCTACAATTAATGGGCAAGGTGGTGGTGATTGGTATTCACTTTCAGTGTCGTCATCACTCTCACTATCTTCTTCCTGTTCATCAGTCAAAACCGCTTCATTTGAGGAGCACGATGAAGAAATTTCCCACGAGAAATTGAGCACATTGCCATCGACTTCCTCAAAGCTATGATCTGAGTCACTAATATCAGAATCATTAGTGTCACTGCTGCTGTCCAATATCTGGTGAACCTGAGAATGCATCTCACTGGCACACTGATTCCCCTACAAAATAGTAGTTATTCAGGTGGTTTAAAACAATAGCAAAAGATAAATTACATAATCTAACCTCATATGAACTGAGAGTTGGAATAAATGATTCTCGCTACTCACCAACTAGTACATCAAACTTGCTTCCAATACTGTGTAGTAACCTGAGCAGGGTCATGTGTGATACAGCCACATTCAATTTTTGCAGCCTAGAATACACCTATAAAACGAGAGTATTGCATATTTTATCCCCTATGGAGCTTTTATAATTTACCTGCTTTGTACAATGTCCTGCATATAGAATCAACGAGATGATCTTTTGCACTAAATTCATCCTATTATACTTGTATTTAAATAAGATGGAAGCTATAAATCCAACAGTTCCGGTCTGATTCTTATGGACGGCTTTAGTCATGGTGCAAGACAGCAAAATATTTGTTAATACTGGCGCATGTAGTTTCAGCTCACTTAAAACTTTGTCCCATGTAAACAACTTCAGTTCATCAGTGTTTAGACTTTTCAAGATTGAATTCACATTATCAGAACACATCACTTTAATCTCACGTCTAAGTACTTGACCTATTTTATTCAGTATATGTGAACAAGCAATAGGGTCATTGAAACAATGGCGAATCAAGGCTTTCTTGCTTCCCCTAGCAATGGATTTTCTTATGTGCCTGCTACGTGGAGTTGATAAAGAATAGTGTTTGACTCCAGACTTATACTGAATGTCAACCTAAATGGGTAGAAGGTACATTTCTTTTTATGATTTAATAATATCAATTGTCTTACTTGGACAGAAGGTGATGCTAAATCTGACCGGTTTTGCAAAGTCTGAGCCATGCTTCTCCTTCTAGATGGTGTTGTGGAAATAGTTTGAGGTCTCTCTGATGCTGAACAGCATGCCTTTGAAGCTGCTACAGTTAATTTCTCCTTGAGCTTAGTCAATTTACTAGAGAGGTTTTCAAATACCTTGAAACAATTCTTGCACATTTTTAAACTGTCATTTTCTTCAGTAAACACTCTGTTGTAACTAAAGCCTTGGGATTCCACAACTTCTACCATCAAATGCTTCCAAGTAGAGGTTACTTCAACAGTTGCACTGCAAGAAGCAGAGTACCCAAAGCTTAAGTTGCCACATCTTTTTTAGAGCTAGGAAGGTCCGAACCACAACCCAAACAAAATTCCATCGCTAAAGAGTAACTAGAAAATTTGAAGGAAAAAAGAGAAAACTGCAAAACTTCTGAGGAAGTGGCGCATTCACAAGTGCCGCGCGGTGATGACGTTTAATAATGAACCACAAGCATTTGGAATTTGATAATTGGAGCGCCCTTTTTTGGGGCGCTGTGAACAAGTCATTATAATTGCATGTTCCCAGACCCTTTCCTTCCCCCGCGTAGCGGATCAGGGTTGGTAAAGGGTCTGGCCCCGCGAGACTATAGCTAACCTGTGAATGAGGTCTTTCTTCTTTGTTGATGTAGGTAGTTTAATTCCTCTGCATAGTAGCCACCATAAGGCTGCCACTGGGTGTTTATCAAGCGGTTCAACTAGCTCTGCTCCAGGAATATCACTTGCTACAAGAGTAACAACAGCCCCACCCTCAGCATCTTCTAAAACTCCAGTCCCAGTTCCACTATAGCCACTTTCAGCGCTCATATCTCAACTCCCACTCCACTCTCATACACGCAACAAAGATCAGCTGTTAGCTCTTGGAGCGAACTTTTGGACTATTTTCACTTATATAGATAATTTAATACTGTTTAGCTCTGGCAGAAACTTCAAACAGTTCCGCTTGACTCGCCCCATTGACTCTAATACATATTTTAATGGGATCCAGGCATCCACGCGTGACGACACGTTAATTGAAATTTTTGCGGAATTGAATGCAACTCGTCTATTTGTCTTCCTACTCCTCAGTCCACTGGTGTTTTTTTGTACAATTCATTAGCTCTAATTGCAACACACACAAACCATCTGTTCTTTTATAAACATTGACAAACGTACATCCATTCTTAATGCATTCTTTTGTGCAGCCATATTTAGACATTTGCAGAACTGAAGCTTCTTTCAATTGTACTGTTTTGTTCTTGTATTATAAGAGTGAGCTTACCACCAACGTTGATAGTATCAGAGTAGAACTCTTTCCCTACTGCATCCAAGTGTAGGTCAGGACAACTGACCTCAATCAGTAAACTCTAGACAAGTTCAAAATAAGTCAACTAAAGCACAAGTGGTTTTATTGTGTTTTTTTGTTTTTGTTTTGAAGTTAAGGGCTCAATTAAGTCACTTGTGCAAGCATTGCTTGTTATAGCACCTTAAAATGATTTTCTAGTTTTGTGCCACAGTGAGGGAAAGTGATTTAAGTCAAAACTAAGGTGTGGACAAAAACTACATTTCAATAAATCTAATTAAAAAATGATTGAGAATTAAAAAAATTTTTTTTTTTTTTTTTTTTTTTTTTTGCAATAGTGGACATGTTCTGTGCATATTTTAAACCTCTCTGTACTTTCCAGTCTCTGGTGCCTTTTATAAGCACGCCCAGACATGAGTTCACTCTCTTTTTTGTCCAGATGCTGGTGCCTTTATGAGCTTGCTCAGACATGATTCCCTCTTTTTTCAGATACTGGTGCCTTTTATGAGCATGCTCAGACTTGACTTTCCCCCCTTTTTTCCAGATGCTTGGTTGATGCCTTTATGAGCATGCTCAGACATGAGTCTCCCTCTCTTTTTTTTTATTTGCTGGTGCATTTTTATGAGAGGACTCTCATACATTGCTTTCCCTCGTTTTTTCCTATAGTTTGTAATTGTCTATTTTACTTTTGCTATTTGAAGTCTAGTTTGTTCCAGAAATACAGTAAGTTGTGTATTTATATAGCTGTGCTTGTTATTTACAGTTTCTTACAGTGTTTATAAAAATTGTATGCTTGTGTATTTTAATGTTGTATGTTTGTATTTAATGTATGTTTACGTGTTGGCAATTTTTATATACATGTAGCACAGTGGCTATCCTAAGCAAATTCCAAACAGTCATAGAATGAGAGTAAGCAGCTTTTTCTTCACCATTTTTTTACTGTTTTGGCTTAGTTTCAATACATAAAACACTAATAAAATTTGTCAAACTTTTCTTTCAATTTACTGCTAAAAGCTAGAAAATCTTCCACAGCTATTCAGCAAGCTAAAGCCTTATACTCCCAATTCAGTGCTTATGGAGGACACACAAACCAGCTTGTACAAAAATCTTGCTTTTTTTGACTACAAACGACAGACTTAATTTCTGACGGACACACCACTCTAACCAGGTCACAACTTGGTAGGCCCACCAGTAGCTCAGGACATGTGATATCATAGTCTCTGAAAATGTGATAACATACTCTCTGACGATGTGATAACTTACTCTCTGATGATGTGATAACGTAGTCTCTGACAATGTGATAACGTAATCTCTGATGATGTGATAACATAATCTCTGACGATGTGATAACGTAGTCTCTGACGATGTGATAACGTAGTCTCTGACGATGTGATAACATAATCTCTCACGATGTGATAACGTACTGTCTGACGATGTGATAACATTGATGATGTGATAAGATACTGTCTGATGATGTGATAACATAGTCTCTGACGATGTGATAACATACTCTTATGATGTGATAACAGTCGACTACCATTTTTTTTTTACTGTGTTATCCTCTCTTTTATCTTTGCACTTACTGGCTGTTATGTTAAATTGAATTCAAAAATTTTTCTGGTGCCTACTGTAGATTAATTTAACACCGGAAAAAAGACTTTTCTTTTTTGTATGTTTGAGTGTTTTTTTTTCCTATTTCAGTAATGTTCCTAACTAACGATTTTTAATATTACATTATGTTTATGTATCTAAGCATTATGTAAGAAAGTGTGTGTTTGTGTGTTTGTATGTTATAGAGTTAGTATTGTTAGTATGCATGTCCATTTCTCTATATGTGTTTATCTACAGTTTACAAAGTTTATATTTATATGGCATATTCATTGCTTATATAGGAATCAATGTGTTTGTGTGTTTGTTTTTAATATGTATTTGTTTATCAAATATTAAGTTTGTTTGTGTGTTTGCATGCATAAGTCTCTTGTAAAAGTAATTAATGCTTTTTGTTTTTTTACTTGTAATTTAAATATATATTTTTATTTATTTGTATTTAGAGAGATCTCCATCCTCAAGCTTCACTTCACTGAGAGCACTGCCATACCTGGAGTGAGTATGTCCTGCCTGACCAATGTGCAGTACTACAGAATACAATAATTCTACTGGATAGATATCACACACTTCACATCTCTACTTACCTTCACTCATGGACTACTACTAATGCACCATATGAACTCTCGTCCCTAACTACCTACCAGTCTAAGTTTGTATTGGTTGGTGGACGTCATCCCTTCACTGACAAACCCACTAACTCTCTGTTGACTGGTACTACTGGTCTAGACTGGAAGCCATCGCTACGTGCCATGCCTACTCCTCGCTCCTACTCATCATCAGTTAGTGGAGGATCACCAGAGGTCCTGGTCGTGGCTGGTGGGTGTGTCTCACCTGGCGAGTACTTGGATGTAGTGGAAGTTCTACTCAACGACCATTGGACTACTGCAGACTCACTTCCTTCTTCATGCAGTGACATGCGATCAACGTTCCATGAAGGCAACTTCTACTTCACTGGAGGAACTTTCAAGGGAGATATTCTATTTATATGCACTTTAGAGTCTCTCATAGCATCTGCTAGTAATGGCAGGACAACTCCACTAACATTATGGAGGACAGTAACCACATCTACTCACTCCAGAGCTATCGCCTCTTCCTTATCTAATCTAATTGGCATGGATGAAGATTCTAAGGTTAGAATTTTTCCAACAAGACAGAGAAGTGGATTGAGACTACTAGTGAGGGAGATGGACCAGGTCATCAGTATAATTATGGATGCATAGCTACTGCAGTCTTGTCTACTGGACAGTTACTGGTTGCTATTGATGATGGAGTATATAAAGGAACTCTGTCAGGTTAGTGTATGCAAATAGCAGCTTCTCTCTAGAAGAGAGTATGATATATAATATTATTACGAAAATGCCTGAGCTAAATTGCAGCTGGTGCACTGGCAGCTGCTTCTACTAGCTTAGCTCCAGGCTATAAAACCAGCTGCCCATACTCCTATTGCTGGAGCCAGCTAGTGTGAGGAGTGTAGTGTAGGAGTGTGTGGGTTATTGTAGAGTAAAAGCTGTGTGACTATAATATCACTTGTAATTATATAGGGCTACTGTAAACTCACAGCTTTTGGAGCAACATTACTTGCTACTTCATTAGCTAGAAGTCACTACAAAGGCACCAAAGCACAGGAGTGCATGAGCTATTACCAGTGTGAATAATAAAAGTTGTGTCAAGAGTCATTAGTGCATGTGCAATAGGAGAGTTACATAGTCTAAGAAAGGGGATATTTTCTTTGGAAACCACTTCATTTGGGCAAGAAATCCCAGTATCTGTATCAAGTTTTGTGTTCATTGAAGTAGTTCTATTTACTATCAGTTCTCCAAAAAATGGACTTATTTTTTATTTTATGTGATAGATGACTACAAGTATGAAGAAGCATACAAACACTTCATTGTTTCCAAGGAGGTTCTGGAGCTTCTGTCTTTAAAGCTTATGTTTCTTGGTCCACCACGACAAGGCAAGACTACAACTCGCCGTCGCGTTACAAAAGAGATCATAGATCTTATGTCAGCCAAAGAAGAGGAACAGATTCATGGCAGCACAGGCACAGTGGAGTGTTGTTCTAATATGCTAGTCAAAGGCACGTCTGATACAACTACAGCAGATAAGGGAACACACTGGACCATTGTACAGAATCTCACTGAGGAAGCATCTCTACTCCTTCATAGTCTGAGAAAAAGTCTTGAGACTAAATTCACTTCTGAGACTGCAACTCATCCCCGTGGAGATATTGCAACGATGGCAGAAGTCAGTCAGGCTAGCAGTACAGAGCAGTCTCACCTTGTGGAAAAACCACCACAACTAACATTGAAGCAGTCCAGACAAAAGAAATCCTCACCTGTTTCACCAACACATGTCCAACTAGCTGATGAGGTGATAACATCACAAGATTATTCTGAAATAGCTGCCATATACGAGAGAGTTTCAAGGCAACCACAGTTTGCAGAAATTATGAAGCAATCTTTCAATGCTTTCTTGAGAATGGAGGACACTGGAGGGCAGCCTGAGCTGATGGACATGCTACCAGCACTCACCATAGGACCTGGCCTCTACTTGCTGTTCTTTAGCTACAAGTTCAAGTTAGACGAGGAGTATCGTGTCTTTTATCAGAGAGCTTCAGGAGAGACAACTGCACCAGAGAACTCTGAGTTTACTCTGCAAGAGATGCTTTTGCGTACCCTGGCCAGTGTATCTTGTTTCAGTTCCTCCGCCCATCTTCAACCTCTACCAGGAGCAGACAACTCGCCCATCATTGGCGAGACACTCGAGTCCTCCAAGTCAGTAGTGTATATAGTGGGTACTCACAAAGACCAAGTTTCTGAGGAAGACATCGCTACAGTCGACTCACAGCTTCAAAAGGTGGTTCAAGACACAGACTTCTATGAAAGTGGCATAGTGCAGTTCTGCTCACAAGACAAGCTTGTCGTTTCTTTGGACAACATGAAAGGTGGAGTAGAAGAAATCCATCACTTGCATCAGCTACTGGAAAATGCCATGGAAAAACACTTTAAGAAGCTGAAGATTCCAGCTGTGTGGCTTCTGTTCAGCTTGTGTCTTCGCATGAGAGAGGTGAGGATGGTCAACATGGAGACCTGCTTGGCCTTGTCCAATGCCTTCAATATGACACCCTATGAGACTAAAGTAGCTCTGTGGTTTCTTCACCACCATGCCGGTGTTCTGATGTACTTCCCCAGTGTGCCTGGTTTGGAAGACCTGGTCATCATAGACATCCAGTTAGTGTATGACAGTATCACTGGTGTCATTCTCAAAGCCATGAGCTTTGATAGCGTAGGTCAGGCTAAAGCCAAGAGATTCAGGAAGACAGGTCGATTCACTATGAAAGAATTGAAATCAGCTACATCTAAAATTTTAGGAGGTGTCATTCCACCAGAGCAGCTGGTAGCCTTGCTTGCATATCTTCACATTATAGCTGAGATTGTGTCCGTTGAATATTCTAAGTCAGTCTTAGAAGAGGAGAAAGAGTACATCATACCTTGTGTGTTAGAAAACACGAGTGCAAAGGAACTTGACCTATTCCACAAAGAATCCTGTAGGTCATGTTTGGTGGAGCCTCTCTTGATGTACTTCAGTAGTGGGTTTACTCCTATGGGACTCTTTTCTGCTTCCACGGCTTGTCTCGTATCTAACAATTCCTTCACTTTCATCAGAGAAGGAATCAAGAAAAACATGGTGACCTTTTTGTACGGATCCAATTTACTTCGTGTAACATTTGTATCTCGATCGAAAAATTTTGAAGTGGTAGTTTCATGTGATCCTACATTCCAAGACTCCATTCACCATGAATGTACTGCTCTAAAACAAGAAATAAAGGACACTCTAAAGAAGGCCAGTTCCAGAATGAACTACAACAGCTACATGGACTACCAGTTTGCCTTTGACTGTCGTTCACATGAAGGAGGGAATCATCTCGGGGTCGTTGATGGAGCACACTCTGTCCCCAAAGTCATGAAATGTCTCTTAAATCCAGACAACTCACAAGCAGTTGTACTCACCAATAGACACCTCATTTGGTATGGACAGGTATGTAGAAATAGACTATGTATTCTGACTTGTATTAACTAACTCTCATTTATTTTGTATTAGAAATATGAAAAGAAATATGCTGCAGTAGAAATCTCTGAAAGTAAGTCAAGTTGTTATTTGTAGTTAGCTACTATTATTGAAAATGTTTTATTATTAGGTGGCAACAACTTGAGTATATTTCTGAGAGTGTATCCTGACTTGGTCCACTCAGTGACGCCTTGTGTTATGACAGTAGCTGATCACTGCTACAGTAAAGGACTCATATCACAATATACCTACAAACAACTTTGTCAGCGTAGAGACCTGATTGACGAAGACAGAGCAAGGACTCTCTTAGACAAGATTCGTGAAGTCTTTTCATCGAGACATGCAGCTCTCAAGGAGTTTGTTACTGTATTGCACCAAACAGGAGAATGTAATTATGTGGCAGATAAAATACAGCAACAGCTCCAGTAAGTATACTGTTATTGTTGTAGTATTTGTGTTATTGTTTTGTTTTTGTAATAGAATTGTGGATTGAATTTTGCCAACACTACTTGGACATACACTTGAAAACTCTCATTCTATTGCATTTTTCAGTTGATAATGTATCCCATTTTTCAAATTGGACATTCAATTTGCACATTGTCAAAGTTTTAATTTTTGTTGCAACTATAAATTTTCATTAAAAATATTAAAAATATAAATTATTAGCCATGTATAATAGCATATAAAGGTAGCTAGTGTAGGTTTTCAAGTAGTTTGAACTTGGTAGCTAATGGTGGGCCACACAACTAGCAATAACTTGATTATATTTCTGTATCCTGACTTGGTCCACTCAGTGATGAGGCCAACTTTTGGACTGGAAGACACAGGTGAGGCTAGAATTCCTCTGAATAACATTCATACAGTCTTGTTGTCTACACTGTGGTGTGCTTACTTATGTTTGTGTGTGCAATTCCTTGTGGCTGGATAATTTATATTCATTCTTTATAAGTTTCACTGAGTGTGGCATGTATTACAGTAAAACTTCAATACCTCCAAATCATGCACCCACCCCTGATTGCAGCTACCTCTGCTTACTCCTCTAACTATTTGCATTTTTGAGTCTATTTATACTTGCAAATTGTAGTTGTCTTCCTGTAGACCCTATTTAATTAGCTTCACAAGGGAGTCTCCACATAATACTAACACTGGAAAACTCTTAGGCAGTGACTGAAATGCTTACAATACTCCATTAATGGCTGGTCTGTTCAATAATTGTTAGCACTATTATTTAGTACCCCATGTGTCCCTACTCAGTCTATAAAAATAGCAGACAATCAACTACATACAGTGCATAGTGCACTAATTGGAGGCAGAAATCACTGGACATACACACACATACATATAGGTTAGTTGAGTGAGGGCTAGCATCATGGAGTCATTCTCATTAGATGTATGCAATTGAATTGTGGAAGAGAAGGGAAGAGGGAGGTGAGGGAAGAGGGAGGTGAGGGAAGGGGGAGGTGAGGGAAGGGGGAGGTGAAGAGAGGAAAAGGGAAAGAAAGTGGCAAGACCCATAGAATTCATCTGACTGACTTCCAGAAAACTTGCCCATAATATCGTCTAACTTCTATTCCTCTGTTTAACATCTTCAATAGATGAGAAACTGGATAGTGTTTACAGGACCTGTGATAGAAAAACAAACAACAACAGTCACAACAAGGTGTACAAACCATCATTGTACTCACTCACACACACACGCACATGCATGCACACACACACACTTCCTATAGTTCTTCACAAACATACACACCCAAGCATACGTACATATGCATATACTCATACTCCTCACCCAAATACTACTTAGGATATGCTCCAATAAGCACAGTGTGATGAGTGAGTCACCACCTGCCACTCTTCCATCCACACAACCTACAACATCAATGTTAGCTGAGATTAGTACATAAGCAACTCAAAAACCTAAAAATTGTCTACAAAACACTTCTTCAAGTAGTCATGGTTAATAATAATAATAATAACAACAACAATAATGATCACAATAATAATTCTAAACCATTGTTTTTAACATTAATTGTACATGAGATCCTTTAACATAAAAATATTTATTCCACTATTGCAATTATAAATTAAAAGTCATGTACAGTGTTGTAATTCTCCAAGTGAATTAGAATTGCTACTTAACATGTAAGTATGCATTGCTAAAAAACAAAACAATTAAGTTGTTATTAATAGTTGAAAATATGACTGGAAATTCATAGACAATCTTTGCTAAATGCAAGGTCATGTAAACCAAACAAAGTATATTTTGTTGTGCAAGCATAAAAAATTTTTTTCCATATATTTTTACATGTTTTGTTGAGATAAAACGTAACAACAGTTGTGTGCTTGAAGTATAAAGCAGTTTCCTCCTTTTGGTGGCTTCAGCCAGTTGCAGCTTCTTTTTGGCAGAGATTCTCTTGGGCATGGTTGAGCAACAGCAACCACACACAGTCTCCAGAGAGAGCAACCACACAGTGAGTAACAGTAAACCAGCAGAATTATTACTAACAGCAAACCACGTGTGGTTTCCAAGCCGTGGGAACAGTTAGAGAATATCCTGACCGCGGGAACTCTCCCCACAACACGTTATCAATTTGCGAGGTACTATTCCACAAAACAGGATGCCACATTTCTGTGGTTAAATTCACAGAAAAAAGTGAACGCGCGTTGCTATGTGCGAGCACCCTTAAACACACATCAACTGAGAATCTTCCAATACATTGCTACTATTGCTATGTCTTGAGGTGTGTTGTGATTTGAGTTGATTTTTTACAGTCTGAAGTGAACTAGTACATACAGGATATTTTACTACGTGGGAGAGACTTGATATATGTTAAAGTCAGGAAACTAAATCAAATTAAAAGAAAAATTCTAAAGAAATAATATACAATCTTAAAGGCAGCATATTTGGTTTTGTTTGAGATTTTTATACAGCTCAAATAACTTTAAAAATTGATTTAATATTAGATATTGTAAAATAAAAATATGACAGTCAAGTATTGATCACAAATTGTAATATTTAGCCAACTTCAATATTCCTTGAGTTCATACACACACACACACACAATAGCAACAACAACAACACCAATGTGGGAGGGTAGGCTCCGTCCACCACGGTATTGCTCTGACCACCACGACGTTGAACTGCCAGATGCCAGTACCGAAGTACCGGAAGCACGGTAGATCACCAGCGACTTCACCAACACGTAAAGCCTCTAGTGAATCGCTGCCACCAGAGACTCCACCAAGTAGCTAGCTACCCGCCCTGACTGTTAACTCAGGTTGTGGGAAAACAAGTTATGGGGAATCTGATGATACGCAGGCGTGTCGAGGGTTTTAAGCCAGAAGACACGCATGCGCAGGGAAAGATGAAAAGGGGTCAAACCGGAAGTCCGGGGCACAACTCAAAACATGCATGCATAATACTGATGACATGACTACATTTACGAATACACTCATGCACTGATGAATAAACTATGCTAATAAATGATTATAACGTTCAATATGACACACACACAAATGTTCACTGTTTGCTCTCTTCTCTCTTCTTCTTTATCTTCTCCTCTCTCTCTCTCTCTGTCGTCTTCTTCTCTCTTCCGCCCACATCTTCCCCCCCCAAGCTTCGACCAGAGGGAGAAGCTGACAACCAATGGGCGGACTCAGATTTCAGCTCAGACTCGTCAGCAGGCCAGCTCTGCCTGCTCATACCATCCGCGTTGCAATGGACAGCTCCAGGCCTATGAATAATCGTGATGTGGAACTGCTGGAGGGCCAGAGCAAATCGAAGAAGTCTTTTATTCAGACCAACACCACCCAGCAGAGCCAGACAAGGCTTATGGTCAGTCACAACAGTTATCTCTTTTCCGTAGACGTGGAACTCGAAGTGTTTCAGGGCTGCTAAAATGGCTAGAGACTCGAGCTCCGTTACACTATAGTTCTTCTCCGCACCTCGTAGTTGCCTGGAGAAGAATCCAGCTGGTAGTTCACGATCCTTCCTCACGACATGGAGGCAAGCACCAATTCCTCGACCTGAAGCGTCAGTATGAAGGACAAACGCGTCCTCTGAACTTGGAATAACAAGAACACATGAATCACACAAAGATGTTTTCAACTCACTGAAAGCTGAAGTCATCTCCTCGCTCCAGCACACCCGAAGGGGAGACTTCAGGGAAGTAGCCGGTGTCAGTGCAGAGGACCAAGCAGCAAATCCAGGGATAAACTGCCTATAATACGAAGCTGTACCTAGAAAGGATCGAAGCTCTTTCTTGGTCCTAGGCTGACGAAAGTTAGCAAGAGCATCAGCTCTGTGCTTAGGAACGGCCAAAGTACCACTGCCAATCTTATGTCCTAAGTACATTAGATGTTTCCTGCCAAAAATACATTTCCTACGCTTAACAGTAAACCCTGCCTTACCCAAACAAATAATTACTTCCTCAATATGGGTAAGATGCATTTCCCAAGTATCACTGAAGATGACAATGTCATCTACATAGTTTCTGCTAAAGGCAGACACAGGTTTGAGTACACTTTCCACGACAGCTTGAAAAATAGCTGGCGCATTTTTGAGGCCAAATGGCATGCGTTGATATTTAAACTTGCCAAAAGGGCATACAAAGGTTGTCAGTTCACTTGAACTGGCATCCATCTCAAGCTGGTGAAAGCCAGCAGTAAGGTCAAGTGTAGACAGACAGTTGCAGGGGCCCACCTGCACCAGTATCTCAGCTAAGGATGGCAGCCAATACCTCCTAAGAGGCGTAACAGTATTAAGCTGACGAAAGTCTACACAAATACGAACACTGCCATCCCGCTTCCTTACCGGAACAAGCGGGCTAGCCCATGCAGACTCAGACTCTACGATAACTCCCTGGGCGAGGAGTTTGTCAAGCTCCTCTCTTACTGCTTGCCTTATACCAGAGGGAATTTGCCTTGGTGGGAGATTAACCTGAGCAGCGCCGTCTGCCAGATGAATCTGACAGGTACTTGCTCGGCATAAACCAGGCTTGTCACTAAAATATTCACCAACTCCATCTAAAACTTTTGCCAACTGATCAGAACGAAAACCTGGACAAACTTCATCACCCAATAAAGCTTTGGAAACTAAAAGGTCAGGGGCAATACCTTGATCTTCAGCAATAAGTGTGACAGCATTCACACTGAATGGTCGGGGAACGTAAACTTTAAGATTATCTCTATGTGATACTTTAGTGGGATGATGTTCACCCTTAGAGACAAGGTATGTAACTCTGGAAGACCTCTTCTTGATAGTGTATGGGCCCTCCCAGGCTGCTTGCAGGGCAGCCTTTACACCAGGTACACGCATAAGGACTTGGCTGCCAATCTCAAGTTGTTTGTCAGATTTGTTTTTGTCAAATGCCAATTTACGCTTATCAGCTGCTAATGACTGATTAGCTACAGCAAAGTCCTGAAGCAAAGACAATTTATCATTAAGGGAAATAAGCCAACTGTCCACATCCATTGGCTCAAATGATCTGTTACTCCACCCATCATAGAGTATGTCCAAAGGACCCATCACCTCCCTGCCATAAACAAGACAGTGGGGTGAAACACCAAGGTCTCTGTTGGGGACCTGGCGTATGGCAAATAAGGCCAGAGGCAGATACTCAGACCAGTCAAGGTCAGCAGCAACTGCCTTGGCCAACATAGGCTTGAGTGTCCCGTGCAGTCTTTCTACCACTCCATTAGACTGCGGCCTATATGGTGACGATGCAACTTGGGCAATGCCTAACATTTCACAAAGGTTACTCATTAGCTTGCTCAAGAAAATGGTGCCTCTATCAGACAGCACCTTGGAGGGAATGCCGGTCCTGCTGATTATATCAACAAAGCATTGAGCAGCCTCTGCAGCTGAGGCTGTCCTCATGGGGACTGCCTCAGGCCACCTAGTCGACAAACAGACATAGGTAAAAAGGTATTTTACACCTCTTTTGGCCTTCGGCAGTGGACCCACTAGGTCAACTGCGACACTGTCAAAAGGGACAGTGAGGATTCTCCTCTCAATCATCTTACTCTTTTTGTTACCAGATGAATTCACTTTGAGACACACCTCACAAGACTTAACATAGTTACAAATGTCAGTATGGGAACCTGGCCACGTAAAACACCTATTGATAGCGTGACGCATCCCTCTCACTCCAACGTGGGATGTCTTGTCATGGGCCAATGTTAAGACTTTATTCTTATAACTAGAAGGAATCACAATCCTTTCAACAGGCACATCATTTTGTAACAGTGTGTGGGTCAACAAGCCACTAGAAGTATACGAATAACCATTCAAGCCTTTCGTAGCTAGGGCTCTACATGATTCGAGCCTATCATCACTTTGAGTTGCTAATATTAGGTTCTCGTGGGAAGCGATGTTTGTCAAAACAGGGCACGCAATGTCAATCATGGGGTCAACATCAGGTGTCGAACAAGTGTCATCTGAGGATTTCTCACAAACAACTGGGGTTTTGTCACAAACTCGGGTTAGATTCTGAGAAGAAATAGTTTTCCCTTCTCTCTCTGCACAACCTTCTACACCAGCCCCACCATTATCATCACAATCACCTTGAAGTCCAGATACTGAAGCATCCATGCTCTTATTCCCGTCACCTGGGGTAGGGGGTGAGTATGACATGTCAATTTGAGAGAGCCTATCAAACTCATCTTGAAAAGCAACTGGGTTAGCCTCAGAAACCTGTTGGGAATTTACATTGTGCTTGTTCTTTCTCCTTCTATTTGTCACAGACCTGGTGACTACATTCACCTCCGCCACCTCCTGGGTAGTGGAAGGATCAGTGGAAGTTTCTGGGGCCTCCACTGAAACACCACCAGAGCAGGCATCCTCCTGAGAGGATGGCTGGACGTCTGGAGTATCACCAGAGTGCTCCACCCTAGAGACAGACAAGTCGGACTCCAGGGCGGCGTCCAGCAGGAGCTTGGATGCTTTGTCAGCATCCATGGGAATCGAGAACAATACAGCACCACTCAAACGATCCTCATGTGCAACAGCTACTTTGGATCGAAAAGGTCTGCCCTCAAACATGAACTCGACAATAGCAGTCTGGAGATCAACTGGGTTGCTATCCCAACCCCTAACACTCACAGACTCATCACATAACTGATCATCATACACCAGACAGCCAGGCACAACAGTGATCTCTGCACCAGTGTCCGGTATGATCTTACACATAATCCCATTTACATAGCCTTCCACATGTCTGGAGCCATCCCTAACAGCAATCCAATTGGCTTTAAATGTTCTGCCTTTCTTTACATTAAGCTTTTTGCCATTATCAGACCTTGAATCAAAGGCATTACTGTTATCGACATTTTTTGAAGGGCAGTCAGGGGACTTATGTCCGGGCTCCCTACATGTGTAGCAAATGATTTGGGAAGGACTACTATTACTGCTAGGGGTGCTCAATTTAGCAGGATTACTACGACACTCAAATGCCCGATGCCCCATTTTGTGGCATTTAAAACACTCATGACCAGAAGTACTAGTATACCTCTTACTAGACTTAACAATACCACTGTTACATGATGTGGTTGTGATGTGAGTGGCTTCCAGGGAACTAGCAAAACCATGGAGGTCGCTAAAGCGTTCAATTTTACATAGGTCCATCGAGGCTTTCTGTGAGGAAGACAACGAAGCTCTATAAGCAGCACTAGCAATAAAAACAGTAAAAGCTTCGAAAGATGGGCAAACGGTCATGATCGAATCAAGAATGTCTTTGAGACGTCTCCAGCGTTGTAGAGGAGACGATGATCTCGAAACCGTGGAGCATTCTGAGATAAACTGAGCTCCTAAAGAGACTAGGCTAGAGCCCATGTCTCGGATGAGACCCGCTTTCACTTCTTCATAAGTAGCATCTTCACGGTTGAGACTGTAGATAGCATTCAAGCCAGAGGAGGACGTCATCTTTTTGTACAAAACATGTTTCCATCTAGCCTGGGGACACCCAATTTCCCTCAGGTCACCTTCTAACTTGTTAATATATTTAATGATGTCCTGACCCTCCTTATGAGCAGCAATATCATGTATTTCTCTAGTTAGCCTGCTCTCAACTCTCTCTTCCCTATCCAACTGCCTTTCCCTCCTATCTAATTCTCTATCATCCTCATCACTACCACTATGATGTCTATGACCACTTCTTCTCACCCTGTCCCTACCAGCATCTCTATCCCTTACAAGAGCACTAAGGCCAGCTAACAAAGCCGCCATATCAGGGGAAATACCAGCAGAACCACCAGATGTAGTGGCTGCTGTGGCCTCTGAGGCATATGTATCTTCCTCGGCCATGCTAAAAGGGTATTCAAGTGTGGAATCAGAGGGGACTAGATCTACAATACTTTCAGCAACTAGTTTACTAGTCCTACGATCAATAGACCAAATGCTACGGCCTGAATTGGAGATCGGAGGAAAGCCACTTAAAGAGGATCCGTTGTCACTCACGTATGGTGTGTGAGTAACAGAGCAAGTAGGACTAGGTACCGGTGTTATATCACTATGCTCTGAACTAACCGGGAAAACTGTTGACTCTGAAGTGCAACTAACAGGCGAAGAAGAAGTATCCCTACCACTTGCAGTATCCCTAGATCTGTGCTTGGTCTTACACTTCCTATCCAGATACTCCCTTTTGCTCATCCAGGTGCACTGAAGGATTCGATGACCTGCAGCACACAAAAGGAATGAAGAACAAAAATCACACAATGCTCAGACTTCAACAGGTAATATTCACAACGAATGAACACTAACAACTACTAATGACTTATCTCGGGCCAAATGCGCACAAGACAACAACAATGCCCAAGACGAAAAGAACAACAAGTCGTGAGACAACACTGTTGAACAAAAATCACACAATGCTCAGACTTCAACAGGTAATATTCACAACGAATGAACACTAACAACTACTAATGACTTATCTCGGGCCAAATGCGCACAAGACAACAACAATGCCCAAAACGAAAAGAACAACAAGTCGTGAGACAACACTGTACACCAACAAATGATGATACACAAATGACACTCGGACTTAGCAAGTTCCTGCTTGAGAAAATCTCGAACTCGATAACCGCGTGTAGTGCGCGTTGATTGGAGAAGAAGAAATCCAGTGATGGCGACGAAGGGAGAGGTAAGTGAACTGCGCAAGGACTCCGAATTTTAAATCGGCCGTTCCTCAGAGTTTTAAATCAGTGCAGAACAAGGACACAGACTTCTAGGTCACTGATGTAGACAAGGACGATCCACCTGAGTTTTAAATCAGACGTAGATGTCTTGGGGTAGCTCAACAGCACTTCGATAGTGTAGTAAAGACTCGTTTCTTGACCACCGCTGCCGCCAATTGTGGGAGGGTAGGCTCCGTCCACCACGGTATTGCTCTGACCACCACGACGTTGAACTGCCAGATGCCAGTACCGAAGTACCGGAAGCACGGTAGATCACCAGCGACTTCACCAACACGTAAAGCCTCTAGTGAATCGCTGCCACCAGAGACTCCACCAAGTAGCTAGCTACCCGCCCTGACTGTTAACTCAGGTTGTGGGAAAACAAGTTATGGGGAATCTGATGATACGCAGGCGTGTCGAGGGTTTTAAGCCAGAAGACACGCATGCGCAGGGAAAGATGAAAAGGGGTCAAACCGGAAGTCCGGGGCACAACTCAAAACATGCATGCATAATACTGATGACATGACTACATTTACGAATACACTCATGCACTGATGAATAAACTATGCTAATAAATGATTATAACATTCAATATGACACACACACAAATGTTCACTGTTTGCTCTCTTCTCTCTTCTTCTTTATCTTCTCTCTCTCTCTCTCTGTCGTCTTCTTCTCTCTTCCGCCCACAGTCTCTATTGGGTATTTGCCTTAATGCAAAAAGAGCCAAGGGCAGAAACTCTACCCAATCAAAGCCAGCATCCACAGCCTTAGCCAACATCGGCTTCAAAGTGCCGTGAAGCCGCTCGACGACTCCATTTGACTGGGGTCTATATGGGGAAGTCTGAAAAAGCACAGGAAAGCGGAAGGTGAAGTAAGTATGCTTGAACTGATGATTCATTTGCAGCTCGCCGAGCCTAGAGTCGACACGATCAAGGAGTTGTGCCTGAAGAAATATCAAGTGACCTTCCAGAGGATTATTTATTAGAACTTATGCGCAATTACTACAATACTAATGTAGTAGTTACAGAGGAAAAGGCTATTGAAATTGAGCAGGAAACCAGAAATCAGGCTCAAGATCAACAGTGGAATGTGGAACGTCGTAAACGTGTTACTGCATCCAAAGTAGGAGGCATTGTGAAAATGAGGACAACCACAAAAAGAAGCAGAAAAGTCAAAGAATTACTTTATAATACTTTCAGAGGGAATTCAGCTACCAGATATGGATCAGCAAAGGAGTTTCAGTGCATCAAAGAAGATGTTGAATATCAACGCATGAATGGTCACAATCAGCTTTGTGTGTCTAAGTGTGGATTTGTTATTTCAGATGCTGACCCATGTTGGAGCAAGCCCTGATGGATATGTGTACGATCCTGATAATACTGAATGCCCACATGGAATACTGGAAGTTAAAAATCCATACCGGGATCGTGAAGAATCAATCGATGAAGCTTGCAAGTCTCCTGGATTTTGTTTGGAGAAGAAAGGTGACAAAATGAAGTTGAAAGTGAGGCCTGATTACTATTTTCAGATTCAGTGCGAGCTCTATTGCACAAAGAGAAGCTGGTGTGATTTTGTAGTACGAACTGAAAAAGCACTATACATTGAAAGAGTGAAAAAGAATCCTGAGTGGTGGCTGCAGCATATTAAAATAGCAAAGTCATTTTATTTCTCAGCGTTACTGGCGGAATTGACGAGTCCTAGGTACAGAAAAGGAGGAATTAGGGAACATGTCAATTTTACATTGCAATTCACAAACAAGCAGATTATCTCAATCATTTATAATATCCTCAATACAATCTATAGTTACAATCTTAAAAAATATAATTACATTCACAACCACAAGCACTTAACTGTTGCATTGGAACCACATGTGGTTTTTAGGTACTATGAATAAGAACATATGAGTGGGTGTCATAAAGCCACATGTGGTCGGCTACTACATGCCATATGTGGGTGAAACTGTACCCCGTAACCTTAAATAAAAATTGCTCTCAACTGGTAGTTTGGCTTTACTGTTTTGTTTTTGTTGGGTTTTTTTTGCTGTTGTTGGTTTTTTGTTGTTGTTGTTTTTTGTCTCTAAATTAGCTATTTAGTTTACTTTTTTTTTCCAGGGTTTCTAAAACCTTTGGTTTAGTTTTCTTTCCAAAAGTAAAACTAAATGATTTCGATTATAGTTTAGTTTACTAAAATAACAATACTTGGAAGATGTGTATATTACTGGACAAAATCATATGATCATAATAATTAAAATTATATCAAGGAACGATCACATATCTAGGATAATAATAGCATGTTAATCACAATAGCATAATGTAAATGTTTTAAGTAACTTTAATTAACTGAGTAGAAGATATGTTGTTACATTTGTTCTGGGTGCTCTCTATTGTGGGCCCCCAAAGGGCATGCAAGCCCACATTTGAAGGAGACAGAAGACATGAGAAGGAGAGAGAGACCAGGGAAGGAGAGGGAAGAAGATAAAGAGAGAGAACATGCATAGAAGAGATTCATTTTTGTAACTATTCAATGTTGTAGATGTTTGTGTGTGCGGATTGTTTACAGGTGTTTTGAGACTAACTTGTGTGTCACCTTATATGGTCATGTTGTGGAAGAACCATGTTGTATATGTGTTAATCGTTTGTGGAATCCTTGTGTAAGGGGTTGAATGGTCATGTGGTGTTGTTTGTGCTGTATCATCCTTGTTTTGTGGGTGGAACTCTGGACTGTGTATAAAACTCACCCACCATCATTTTTGTAGTCAGTCTATTCCATATCAAGTTCTAGTTAAGACTAAGTTCTTGTTCGCTGTGGCGATAGAGTAGACTCTGGTGGCAGCGATACTATCACTGTAAAAATTATAGCGTGAAAACCCACCAAATTCACACCAAACTGGTGGTGTGAATGCCCACCACCTATGCATAGTGTGTCCTTCACACTTTCTTCCTAGTGTGAAATTCACACTCAATGGAATAGCATGGACCCTTTACCGAACATTAATTATATTCATGTTCAGGCAAAAACCAAAGCTATTATCATTGTAATCTACCTTATAAATGTTTTGTACACTTGTGTGCTAGATAAGAGAGTTGACTAAGATTTTAGTCCTCTGATTGAGATCTGGGATTATACCAATCTCTTTTTGGTTGATATGAATTACTAGAATCAATGTAACTTAAAGTAAGTATGAGTTCATAGTGATTGTGGTGAGAATTCACACTAAATTTGGTGTGTACTTCACACCCAAACGATGAGGTGTGCGCATCACACCATATTTTGGTGTGACTATTGTTATAAGATTCACGCTTAATTTGGTGTGAACTACACACCTTTTGGTTTACAGGCTGCCTACCTACTGTGAGTTACCTGAAGTTCTGAGGAGCCAAGGGCCCACATCTATTATAAATGAAATCCTTTTTACTAATGTTGACTTTTTGCCAATCATGTAGTGCTCTTTTTCTCTTTCCCAGTGTAATCCTTTGTCCTTTTTGGATTTTCACAATGCTTGCACCTACATTTAGAAGAGCATGCCTGATTAGCTGCCAAGCATTTGCAGGTTGTCATTTATACAGTGTTGTTTTGGTTTAGTGATTCCAGACTTTCTTAGTTTTAGTTATTCATACTAAAAAAATATCTTGAATGCTTAGTTTTAGTTTTTTTCCCCAAATTCTCCCTGAAGATTTAGTTAGTTTTTAGTTTTTCTTCAATACCATGTAGAAGATTTAGTTAGTTATAGTATCAATTGTCTTAGTTTTAGTTAATTTATGTTGCCTCTCAAATTCTGCAATAATGAGACTCCTTAAAGAAAGTTGTTCATGTAGTTTTCCCAAAGAACTTCAAAAATGGCATATTTCTGTGAAAACTTGGGTATTGTAAGTATAAAGTATGATATTTGTTATGTAGTTTAGAGAACAATTACTTGATGGGAATTTATATTTTTATTTAATAATGACATAATTCAAGGTGAATTGTTTACAATAAAATTGCTTAGTTTTAGTTTTTGTCATCCACTCTACTGGTAGTTTTAGTTATTATTGAATTTACTGTCTTCTAAAATAATTAGTTTTAGTTTTTTCATGTTCTCTACAGCTTAGTTTTAGTTATTCTTACCAAAAGTAAAATACCCCAAAACTAAGGGGTTTTGGTTTTAGTTTTAGTTAACTAAAACAACACTTAAAGTTTTAAGATAAGTTATTTCCAGTTTATACTTAACTTTGTCAGTATAAGCTAGATTATATTCATGGCTTATAACAACTAATATAGAATAAGCTAGCTTATATCCAAGTCAAGTATCATCTAGCTGATACTTAGCTTATAACTTTAGAATTAGCTGCCGTAGATAATCTTATATCAAAGCATTGGCACAGTGATAGGCCCTAGTGCTACTAGCTTATTTAAGGCAATTGAGCTCATCTATGCTACCAGTGCTACCTATGCTACCAGTGCTACGTATGCTACCAGTGCTGCCTATGCTACCTATGCTACCAGTATTACCTATGTTACCTATGATACCAGTGCTACCTATGCTACCAATACAGGGGCGGATCTAGAAATTTTGAAAAGGGGTTTCTTTTTTTTGCTAGTGTATTATTGTCACCATTGGCGGCTCTAGAAATTTTAAAAGGGGGTTTGTTTGTTATTTGCTAATCAGTTAAATCATACACACTCAGAGATTTTTATGCCTAAATAAGTAATAGCAGTCCGACTTTGTGAAGAGACATGAGAGGTGTAGAATAGGTGGGAGCTTCGGCGCCGGTATGAAGAAAGAACTGATGACTGTTACTATTGTTAAGTGCTTTGATTTATGCTGGTAGTGAAAAGTGATGAGTTGCTATGATACATTGATGAATTAAAACATGTTTATATTATTACAAATGAAGAACTATATTATGATATCATCATTGTTGAAGTCTATGATGTGAAATCAATTTTAAATATAAGTGAAGTTTACATTAGCTATGTATTAAAGTGATATAAGTAATGAAGTTAAATGAAGAACTGATGACTTTTAAAGTATATTTCAAGGTTATGATTTAGCTAGTTACAAAACAATTCTTCTATTACACACCAACTTAAATCTATCAACAATCACATCAAAATCGATTGGCATGTCATAATGAATACTCATCATGACCAAGGATGACAACCGCTCCTGTCCCATGGTACTCCTCAGTGCAGTTTTTATATTTGCTAATGTGCTATTAGCGCGCTCATTCTCGCAAGATGTCACAGGTAGAGTACATGCTATTCTTAACAACACATATATGTTCGGGAAAAATTCCTTATCACACATGGCTAACTTTAAAGTGGATGGACGATTTTCAGAGCTTTGCTGTTCATATTTCCTTCTCCATCGAAAAATCTCTGTACCTACAAGTGCAGGTTGAGGTAGATCACCTCTATATCTATCAACTAGTCTATCAAAATTTAATGAAGTTGCTGATTGTTCTCATAATAGTGAAGGAACTAAGGTAAGAAGCTCAGATACAAATATTTGATGCTCTCCAAATCGTTCCTGCATTTGTTGGATCAGATGATCTAGCAAAGGCAATGCAGTCATTCTTCTATAATATGTTTCAGCAGAATCATACTCCACATTTTCTCGGCCTTGCTGACGACCAACAGTTCTAGGAACTTCTGGCGAACACCAATGTCATTAGCCAAAGCTTCTGCTTGTTCATACCAGTCATGAAGGAGCTGATCATTTGAGCGCATGGCTTTCAAGTCAGATATAACATGCTGAACTTTCATATAAGCATTGCAAGATCATTGGTTTTGTATTGAAGTTTTATACTAATTGGTTTCATTACTGACATGCAATGCATAGTAACTATGAAAGAATAAATAAAACCAAAGCTATTATAGATTTTCAGCAAACCGGTTGCAGTCACTATAGTGCTAGCATCCCAGTCCATACTACCATATGTAGTATCATGAGTGGTTATAGCTTCCATTACAGCATGAAGATATTTAAACAAGTCAAAAAAACTCTCATATGCTTCATGACGGTATATCCAGCGAGTTCTACACAAATCTTTTACTCTAACTAACTTCGTACGTTTATCAATTACACGTTCAAGAAACATTTGCCTTTTTGCACTATTTTAAAAGAAATAAGAAGATTCTGTGATAGCACCGTTCATATTTCGAATAGGTTGTAAACTACAAGCCTGTACAATGCACAAGTTCAAAACATGTGAACTACAGTGTACGTAGGTAGCCAAACTGTTTTCTGCTAATAGCAAGCCTTGCACACCACGTTGAGCTGCCATATTAGAGGTTCCATCATACCCTTGTCCTCTACAATCTTGAAAATCCTAACCATACTTCAATAAAGTTTCTTTGATCTTAGCAGCCAAAGCTTCACCAGTTACTCTCTCATAGTTACAAAGTCTAAAAACTCTTCTCTTATGCAATCTTTACTATCTACAAATCTTAAAACGATGGAAACTTGCTCTTTATTAGATATGTCACGTACTTCGTCACATAATACAGAATAAAACTTGGCTTCTTTTATTTCACTAATTATATTATCTCTAAAATAATCTCCTAATATTTCAATTAGCTGATTTTGAATAGTTTTACTGGTGTAAATGGCATTCCGTCCAGATTCTTTGAAATGCTTTTCAAGAACAGTGTCTCCTGATCGTATAGCATACTGAAGTAAGGCCAAAAAGGTGCCTTTGTTACTGCTTGGATCAGCTGTGCTATCGTCTCTATGCCCACGAAGTGCTATACTTTGTGTACCACTCAAATGAATGGTATCTGCAATATGTTTAATTAGAGAACGATTTTTAGTTATTTCTTTTAATCTACTATTTACAAGCAGATATCAACAGCTAATTGTGGTCTGAACTGTGAATTTTTTAAAGCTTCTGCCTGGGTGACTGCCAGCTGGTGATAATTGGTAGAAATATGCTTGGAAAATTTACTTGTTTTTGCTGTCCAATAATTAAATTTCTTGCATACCAACTGACCTAAATTATCCTTATTGGCCAAAAGCACACAAGGTAGACAAAATATACCATCTTCTGCTTTGCTATATACAAACCAAGGATTCTTCTCTAAATATGACAATTGACAAGACCTCTGACACCCATCTAAGTATCTACTAGGAAACTTAAATTCGCTATTAGGCTTAAGTGTTTAGTTAAGATAGAGTACTTTAATGTTGAGGAAAAACGCCTTATAGAGGTTTGAGGGGTTGACTGTAGAAGCAACCCAATATCGTCACATAGTTGCTCACTCATGCTACTACATAACGAAATACTAGAAACCGCAGGCGCTAGCGCAAGAGTACCTGGGACAGGATCCGTTTGAGGAGAAAGAACACCACAAAAAGAGGTAGGAGAAGCAGGAGGGGGTGAAATTGGTGTATCGGCAGGGGCATGAAGACTCAAGCATGGAGAAGTAGGTGCAGAATCAGGGAGATCAATGAATTCTCCTTCTTCTATTCTAGGTCTCTTTGTAGATAAAACATTATCAGGAGAAGAGTCTGCAGAAATTCCAGCTCCAAAACTCTTCCTAAAATTGGCATGACTACTTAATACATTGCAAGGAGGCTATCTAATTTAACACTAACTTGTGAAAGAAGGAGGTCAACTTTCTCTGAGACATGGCCAACAGATACAGCCCCTGATACTTCCACTAACCAAACCACACAAACATACAACCGAAGACACTTCAATGAAGCCTTACAAATGCACGATCAGCTGGTTGTTGTGTGCGTTTATTAGAAAACACAGCTAAATACTGGGCGTGTTCAGCTATAGACTATAGACGGACCGCCCCAATTTTGATTTAATTGATCGCGGAGAAGTCGCGATATTGTTTCTCTGTGGAGTTCCATTGTGCCAGTTTGAGAGTTCAGTAGTGGTTGTAAATTAGGTAAGTATTGAGCTGAAAAAGGGGGTTTCGTCCGAAACCTAACGATACCCCCTGGATCCGCCACTGCAATACTACCTATGCTACAGTGCTACGTAAGTGCTACCTATGCTACCAGTGCTACCTGTGCTACCAGTGTTACCAGTGCTACCTGTGCTACCAGTACTACCTGTGCTACCTATGCTACAGTGCTACCAGTACTACCTATGCTATCAGTGCTACCAGTACTACCTATGCTACCAGTGCTACCAGTGCTACCTATGCTACCAGTGCTACCAGTGCTACCTATGCTACCAGTGCTACCTGTGCTACCAGTGTTACCAGTGCTACCTGTGCTACCAGTGCTACCTATGCTACCAGTGCTACCTATGCTACCAGTGCAACCTATGCTACAGTGCTATCTATGCTACCAGTGCTACCAGTACTACCTATGCTACCAGTGCTACCAGTGTTACCTATGCTACCAGTGCTACCTATGCTACCAGTGCTACCAGTGCTACCTGTGCTACCTATGCTACAGTGCTACCTATGCTACCAGTACTACCTATGCTACCAGTGCTACCTATGCTACCAGTGCTACCAGTGCTACCTATGCTACCAGTGCTACCTGTGCTACCAGTGCTACCTATGCTACCAGTGCTACCTGTGCTACCAGTGCTACCTGTGCTACCAGTGCTACCTATGCTACCAGTGCTACCTGTGCTACCTATGCTACCAGTGTTACCTATGCTACCAGTGCTACCTATGCTACCAGTGCTACCTATGCTACCAGTGCTACCTGTGCTACCAGTACTACCTATGCTACCAGTGCTACCAGTACTACCTATGCTACCAGTGCTACCAGTGCTACCTATGCTACCAGTGCTACCTGTGCTACCAGTGCTACCTATGCTACCAGTGCTACCTGTGCTACCTGTGCTACCAGTGCTACCTGTGCTACCAGTGCTACCTATGCTACCAGTGCTACCAGTGCTACCAGTGCTACCAGTGCTACCAGTGCTACCAGTGCTACCTATGCTACAGTGCTACCATGCTACCAGTGCTACCAGTGCTACCAGTACTACCTATGCTACCAGTGCTACCTATGCTACCAGTGCTACCTATGCTACCAGTGCTACCTATGCTACCAGTGCTACCTATGCTACAGTGCTACCATGCTACCAGTGCTACCAGTGCTACCTATGCTACCAGTGCTACCTATGCTACCAGTGCTACCAGTGCTACCTATGCTACAGTGCTACCAGTGCTACCAGTGCTACCTATGCTACAGTGCTACCAGTACTATCTATGCTACCAGTGCTACCAGTATACCAGCTACCAGTGCTACCAGCTAATCCTATGCTACCAGTGCTACCTAGCTACTACCTATGCTACCAGTGCTACCTATGCTACCAGTGCTACCTATGCTACCAGTGCTACCTATGCTACCAGTGCTACCAGTACTATGCTACCAGTGCTACCTATGCTACCAGTGCTACCAGTGCTACCTATGCTACCAGTGCTACCAGTGCTACCTATGCTACCAGTGCTACCTATGCTACAGTGCTACCTGTGCTACCAGTGCTACCTATGCTACCAGTGCTACCTACCAGTGCTACCAGTGCTACCAGTGCTACCAGTGCTACCAGTACTACCTATGCTACCAGTGCTACCTATGCTACCAGTGCTACCTATGCTACCAGTGCTACCTATGCTACAGTGCTACCATGCTACCAGTGCTACCAGTGCTACCAGTACTACCCATGGTACCAGTGCTACCTATGCTACAGTGCTACCTAAGTGCTACCTATGCTACCTAAGTGCTACCTATGCTACCTAAGTGCTACCTATGCTACCAATGCTACCAGTGTTACCTATGCTACCAGTGCTACCTATGCTACCAGTACTACCAGTGCTACCTGTGCTACCAGTACTACCTATGCTACCAGTGCTACCAGTACTACCTATGCTACCAGTGCTACCTATGCTACCAGTGCTACCAGTGCTACCTATGCTACCAGTGCTACCAATGCTACCTATGCTACCAGTGCTACCTGTGCTACCTATGCTACCAGTGTTACCTATGCTACCAGTGCTACCTTGCTACCAGTGCTACCTGTGCTACCAGTGCTACCTATGCTACCAGTGCTACCTATGCTACAGTGCTACCAGTACTACCTATGCTACCAGTGCTACCAGTACTACCTATGCTACCTGTGCTACCTATGCTACCTGTGCTACCTATGCTACCTGTGCTACCTATACTACCAGTGCTACCTATACTACCAGTGCTACCTATGCTACCAGTGCTACCTATGCTACCAGTGCTACCTATGATACCAGTGTTACCTATGCTACCAGTGCTACCTATGCTACCAGTGCTACCATTGATATCTATATGCTACCTTTGTCATAGTAACATTATAATGATATTCATGAATTGTGACTTTTTACACCCAGGTATAGCCAAATTTTTGACCTGAAGGGGTCTGGAAAAAAGCCAACTATATACTACACTTACCTCATTATCACGACTTCTGAGCTTCATAAGCTGCACTACTCTCCATGTGATCATGGCCTCGAAATGCAAGCCCCTGTCTTCCTAGGAACTGTGTGTTTTGTATGATGGACATCAATATTCTACCATTTGCTTCAAGATTTGCTTCGTGCAGCATCACACTAATATCAGTATTGGCCAATGAAATAGCCTAGAGAGTACACTCACTGAATCATGCACAAGCATCTTTCCAATTGCAAAATCTCTTGCTAACATAACTCTCTTCTGAAAAAGTTGGTGCGGCGCTCGCTGTCCCGCTGCACCTTGTTCTACACCTATGCTTTGTACTGGCGAACCACACATGATTGTGCAAGTCAGTGAAAATGCAAGGCCAAATAAATATACTTCTTGAGAGATAAATGACCAAATGGTTATGGCCTAGTTTTGTCCTACCGACATGTAAAATTAATCTATCCACTACACCTAACTTATCCAGTAATCCTGCTATCCTTATCCACATAATATCCATTACTCTCACACACAGCCATCTCTCTCACGCACTTTAAAAACTCGCCACTATCACATTCTTTTCTCAAACATTCTGTCACGAAAATCAGAAACATTACATAATCCTACCTCTATCAAACACCTCTTCTCAAAGTCATCAGTTCTCAAAGGCAATACCTCACCCACATGACCTAAGCACTCAGACTCATTCTGCCCTATTTCATATTCCTCTCCAGCCTTACAACCACTACTACACTCCTCTTCCCGCTTTGCCTTCCCATACACCTCATTCATCCTATCACCTGTGCTATCAGAATGGCATCTTTTGTCCCCGGCACTGTTTCACTTTTTTCCTTTCTCCTTACACACACTCTAACATTTGGTTTCTCCTTCTTGGCTACTTCAGCAATATCTTGTTCCTCACTCTTTTTTCTTTTGCAACTTGCCTGTCTTTACCGTATAAATTGTGTATAATCTGGTCACTTTCATCTTTTTCCCAATAACCCAGTACTGGTAAATACACAAGCTCTTCTGGTTCTACTGGATCTACTGGCTCTACTAGGGTTGTTATAGTGTCAGAAATTTCATTATAAATAGGACTTTTTCACACTCAGTATACACCTTAGCTTTTGCTTCGGGATTTTTATTAAGCTTGTCAGAGAAAACAAAAGGTACAAATTCAGCATCATCATGACTAGCAAAATCATGAGACAGTAGGACACAACCCTCATTTTCTTCCCCGGGAAAAATTGCTGCTGTCTTAGTACAGACTTTCAGTTCTGGCAACCACTCTTCCAATGATTTATGACTAACTTGAGACATAGTCAATCCCAGTCATTCTCTCCATCTTGTAGCATACTTGAGTAGCTGGAAACATCATCATTGATCAGATCTATGATAAAAAGTTTAACACCAGGTGTTAGCTTAGAATCTAGTATGTATCTCCACTCTTTCAAGGAATTTTTAAGTTCCTTAAGGTTGTCTCCATCAACTCATCCATCCTCTCCTCTGTCATCTCTAATCAATTCCCCTTTCATATTTTCCATAGTTTGTGTAAACTAGGAAACGATATCCTTAAACACTGGCTAAGGTACTGACAATGAGTCGGGTATTACTCCAGGGGCAACTCCACCCACTAACCAATCTACGTCTAGGCCTCCTGCTAATCAAAGTCGATGATTCCTTCCTCTGTCTAACAGGTTTTCACCTAATAGACCTTGACTTGCATCACTTTCATGCTCTCTCTCATCATATTCAGTCTCACTATGATCAGGTTCAATAAGGGCATTCTTACCAACTTTCCTATCCTCTTCCAAATAATTGTCACTCTAAATCTTCCTGCTTTTACTTTTGTTCTGACTTCCAAATCATACCCTGTCTCAAGCTGTTCCTCGCCATCTGTATACATAGCCATCTCCCTTGTAGACTTAAATGCACTATCACCCTTCACAAACTCACTTTCCAGTTGTTTCTTCACCTGTAATTTAGAATATTCCACTATATGCTGATAAATTTATTCTTCTGTCAAGTAATTATTATCTATCACTCTCTTTGTTCTCTGCATCAGGGGTTGCAACACTGGATCCCCGTTCAAATAGTACCTGTACAAAAATAATGAGGCGATACACAATGAAACAATGCAGAAAAATTGATATTTAAAACAATAAAACAGTCTGAAAGTCTGAAACATACAAGGTTAATAAGGTACACAACACAGTAAGTCACACAAAAATAGCTAAATAGTTAAAGTTTGAGAATACAGCAGACAACATAATTGATTGGGAACCAGCCCTTTCTCATTCTACAACCGCTGTTCCAAGTCAGCATGTGTCATTGACGAAAGTTCCTTCTCATACACTGCCACCAATTGTGATTGCCCTGCACTCTCAGACACCAATTGTGGTAGAATATTTATCTCCAACAGTAGTACTACCACCCGAGTCCTTTTCTGTGTCAACTTGTGCCCACATAAACGTTACTCTTAAACTTTAAAAGGTTTCAGTAACAAGGACACAGCCACTCACGAAAGAGTTCGAAAAAGGACTACAAAAATTAAAGAATGAAGCAGTTTAAATAATGACAAGACAGGAAACAGGAAGGAAGTGATGTAAAGAACAATAAAAATGTCTAGAATATTCCAGCCCTACCGTGTACATAGACTAAGAGGTGACAAACACATAACTACATAACTGGACCGGGGTGAAGGGAATAAAGAATGCATGACACAAAGGATACGTATTAACAAGAGTCTCTTTCAGGCCCCACAAAGAGATTTAAAAATTTCCTTTCACTATTGTATCACTTCTCCAATTACACTAGCGAACCCAATCATGGCTATTTTACTAATATTATCTGTAACAGACTGCAACACTAAATAGTTGATCTTACAAATAACATCATACTTTAAAAAGCCCATCATTATATTCTGTGAGGTTTACCATGTGCAAGAATTAAGTTGGTTCCAATGTATGATAGTGTCGTATACTAACGACAACTCGGTTCATTCAATCAAACAATTAAAGTTCAACAATTCATATAGCAAGTTACACAAGGATACAATACACTCTCAATACTGACTACAGAAATAACTAATGACAAGTTATTAAATACATGACAAAACCACATGATGATGTAATAAGTATGATGCAATGATTAAAGACTGGTCTTGGTTAGATACCACAGATAGTAGGCTAGTAAAGCTATTTTGCAGATGCTGGCTCTACTGGAAACCAGGACTCTCAGATTTGTCCTCAGTAGTAGGAGTTTCATAGTGGCAAGATGGCAGTAAAGTTAGTTTTGATTGAACTTCAGTTAAAACCTACAAATTTGGAGAATTTTTGTAAGCATAACTAATGTTGTGTTAATTTAAAGAAGATATTGTCAGCAAACTTTGTAAATGTGGACCCAGGATATCTTTAAAATGTGTATGTTTCCCCATTAGCTATAATGTAAATAAAAAAATCAGGAATACTGGAAATTCAGCATTTTTGCACTTGTTATTGTGTTGGGCAACATCTACAGTAAATTTATGTGTAAGTCAATATGATAATCGTAACATACTACTGATATTAATAGTTTCTCCTCAAAGTATCACAACAACCATTCATTCACTGAACAGATCAAAAAATGTAGGATTGAATAATAGAATGTTTAAAATCATTGTTCTGATAAGACATCAACAAACTGAATTTCCAAGTTAAAAATATATCACCACACATAAAGTTATGCGAAGTCATATTGCGACTGGTTCAGTCCCTTCCATCACATACAACTTCTAACAACTGCTTCATCCCAAGGCCCATATATATTACTAAAATTAACAACAAAAACAACAACAGAATGAATTGAGGATAACATGATTAAACTTAATTGAATTGCATCAATATTTCATTTTGCCTTCACCTTAGGCGGATAATTAACTATTCAGCTATCACTGATATAATGATTCAGTCATTCTCCACTGAAATAATTATAATAATAGCAATTTTTTTCTCATTCTAACAGCGAATATTGTTAATTAAAACTTAACCCAACATTTGGACTTCTTGCCGAAGTCCTTTTCAGGGGTCAACTGAGGTCGAACTCTCCATGGTGATATAATAACAAAATGTAAATAGCAAGATTTCTGGAGGGTACATACACTTACTGTTAATTATATCCTAGAAGGTGATTTGCATGCAGCATGGACAGCCAGCATCCTGGAAGCTCTAAACCTATGTCTCTGTTAAACTTGTTGTTTCAGGTGTCATCTGTATGTGTAGAGCTTCCTTGATCTTCAACTCACGATTCTTACTGGCTTTGTCTACAACTCTTACCTCTTCCCATTTAATGGGGTGATGCTGCTGCCAAGCACATTCAGCAATGGCTGAAACTTTCTCATCACCTCTCTTACAAGCATCCTGGTGTTCTTTCACTCTTTGCTCAAGCCTTCTAGTTGTTTCAACTATGTATACTTTACCACAACTTCAGGGTATACTGTACACTATAGATGACTCGGTGGTAATGGGTATAGTATCTCTGAGTAAGATGTGATCTTAGTGAGAAAAATGTGCTATTATTATCAATGAATTATAACTTATTAGCCGAATAAATTTTTTTAATTGTTCAAAGTTAACTTAGAATTATATTTTCCATTAATTTTAGGCATCAACAGACACTTCACCTGGCCTGGATTCAAGAGTGACGTCCAGAAACACATCCGAGACTGCAAGAAATGCCAACTTAATAACAGATCAGGTGGAACCAAAGCACCATTGTGCCAACCAGATATAATCACAGACAAGCTGGACAAGTTAGCTGTAGACATAGTGGGTCCACTACCACTATCCAGGAAGAAATACCATTTCATCTTCACATGCATGGACCTGGCTACAAACTTTCCGTTTGCCATTCCAATGACCACCTACACAACAAGTGAAACAGCTGAGGCATTGCTACACATCATCACATGTTTTGGAATCCCACTGCAATTTTATCTGACCAGGGCACTAATTTCCTATCAACGACACTTACTCAACTATACCAGAAGATTAACATCACCAGGATCTAAACGTCACCATACCATCCACAGACCAACGGCACACTTGAACGTTTCCACTCCACACTCAAGGCAATGCTGAGGAAAAACATTGATGCCCAGCAAGATTGGCCAACTGCACTTGACTTAGTGCTACACTTTGCAAGGAACACTCCACATTCAAGGACAGGCTTCACACCTTATGAGATGATGTTTTTAAAACCAACACCATTCGTTCTGCATACAATGAAATCTCTGTGGACTGGAGATGTGCCAATCAAGCTTAACGTGCCACAGTTCATTGAAGACATGAACAACCAACTGGCAGTGCAGACAGATGTTGTGAAGAAGTCACTGGCATCCAAAGTCAGCAAAGAGGCTGATATCATTGGCAACTTCAAAGTGGGTGACACTGAGCACCAGGACACAGCAGCTGCCTAGACAGTTCATGGGATGGACCCTACATTGTGCAGCAAGTCATTCCACCTCTGAATTGCAAGATCACCATGAAAGGCAGTAAAGGCAGGAACAAAGTGGTTCATGAGAAGGTATCAGATGCAGCTGTATATCGAGTCATGTTGGTTGATGACACATTGCTGGAGTTTGCTCCTCCGACACTGCCACAAGCTGAATCAATTCAACTCAACCCACAGCAACAGCAGATCTTAGACGACACATTGGCAAGTTTCAAGCAAGTTTTCAGTGCATTTCCAGGCAGAACAGAGTTAGTCACAGACAGCATCTCACTCACAGACTCCACACCACAGTGGACGCCTTCATACTCAGTGCCCATGGCATACAGAGACGAATTCAAGAAGGAGATTGACACTCTTCTACAGTTGGGCATTATTGAGCTTTCACAATCTGCATGGTCAAGTTCACCTATACCAGTGAAGAAGAAGGACAACGGCATTCGGTTAGTGGTGGATTTCCGGAAACTCAACACAGTTACAGTGCCGGAACCGTTTCAGATGCCTACCATACAAGCCATCATTGCCAAGCTGGGCAGTGCAGCTGTGCTGTCCAAGCTTGATTTGGTGAAAGGCTTTCACCAGGTGCCTATGGATAACAAGTCAAAAGAATACACAGCATTCAGCTGTGCCTACCGCAAATTCCAAAACAGGCTGATGCCTTTTGGCTTAAGGAGTGCACCAGCAACGTTTCAGCTACTAATGCAGAGAGTGCTAGCTGGATTGGAGGATTACTCAGTACCATACATTGATGACATAATTATATTTTCCACATCAATTGAATTCCACATCGACCACATCAAGCAAGTTTTGGGGAGACTAGCACAACATGGACTAACAGTCAAAGAGTCCAAATGTAAATGGTGTTTCACTTGTCTGGAATTCCTTGGGCACATGATCGGGAGAGGAAAAATGTCTATTCCACAAGCAAGAGTGGATGCTATGGCCAAGTACAAGATGGCTAACTACTATGCAAAGTATGTACCAAGTTTTGCCCTTCATTCGTCAGTGTTGTCACCTGCAATAAGAAAAGGCCAGCCATCCAAGATTGCATGGACTCCGGAGATGATAACAGCTTTTAAAGACATCATTCAAAAGATTTGCCAGCACACCCAGTTAGTTGTACCAGAGCACACGGATGAATTGTGCATATTTACTGACACAGTCATTCTGTATTCATCTGGTGATAATTATTAGCCATTAGTATTATATCAGTATTGCTGGTCATGTGTAAACTATTATAGTGCATGTTGTGGTGGTTGGGTGAGTGTGAGAGAGAGGTAGATGCTTCCAAGGTCTTACTAGCTATTTACCTAACCAGATTACAAGTTTTACCTTCAATAAGGCCAAGTTTGATAGAGTTTTAAATTCTAATCAATATAGCAATACAACTGTGAGACTGAAAACATAACTGTCAGAGTGGCACTATTAAGTACCTCTCTGCTCACAAAACTAATGAAACAAATTGTTAATGAGTCAAATTAACAAGTCTATACAATGTCTATACAATCACCAATTAGTAGTTACTTAGATGTGCAGTTATTGTGTTACAGCCATTGTGTGGGGCAGGGAGCACAAAGCTTTGTGGTCTGCGTAAGCAATAAATCTTTTCCCAATTACATAGAATTCGAAGTGCTGGGCTGTTGCCAACACTTCTAGAGCTTCCAATTCTGTGGCACTATACTTCTGCTCTCTGGGAAGCAGCTGTCTCGAATAGTAGGCACATGGCTGCCACGTCTGCCATAGACCATGAGAGTATGCATCATGCTAGTGATGCTAATTATTTTGACCACTCCATCTCCACCTACCTTCCTAAATGAGGTACTATCTTGAGAAGTAAAAACAACTAGAAGAAACTCTCTAGTGTGTTGTCCAGCTTCAATATAGCAGATAAAGTGATAATAGAAGCAACAGATGATGGTGTGCTTAGTCATGATGAGGCAGATATTACAATGGTCTCCTATACATTTAGCTGCAGCTGACCTTATTTGTGTACAACAATGACACAGATGTGTTTGTACTACTAGTATATTAGGTATACAGAGGCAAACTGCACTTCGCACCTTGCTTTCTGGAAACTTTGCAGGCCTAGCCAATGTTATTGGAGAGGTGGATTCAATACAAACAGAATTAATGGACGCTGTGAAACCTATCATTGCTGCTCTCTATAGTCAGGATCCAGGGACATCACTAGAAGCTGCCAAGTTCCACGAAGAAGAAAATCCCAAAATTAATGGCTTTACCTCCTACATCTGACAACTTATTACAGTATACTTTACAAGTGCATCAGCAAGTCATACTGTGAAAGGTTACCAATCAACAAGGTCCACCAGCTCAGAGTGTACATCACAGTTTGGGTGGGAAATCAAAAATGACATTCCTGTTCCTACAGTTGCACAAGGTGAGCCAGCACCCCTGAAATTGATTGATGTCATTAGATGTCAGTGTAAAGTGGAAGGGAAGTGTCATGTGGGTGTCACAAGGAACACATAGCATGCACTTCCGATTGTAACTGCAGTGGAATTTAGAATAAATCAAGTGTTGAGAGGAGAGGAATCGGAATAAATGGATTTAAATGATGAAGTTGAAGAGGAAGACACTTATGAGATGGAGTATGTTTAACAATTAGACTACCAATTAATAATAATATAATATTATTATAATAGCTGCTAATGAATCTTAAATTATTGTATGAATTATAGATTAAAAAACATTATTAGGCCATCCTGAATCCTAAAATGCCAGAAATCAATTCTGCATGCTAAGTAACCCCTGAATTATATCACTGAAATTAGAGTTAAAATGCAAGATTTAACAAATTAAGTGACCACAGCCATGAAAATTCCAGTAGTTGCCCAAGGTTGCCATTTGGGCAACAAAGCTCAATCAGTGCTTAACCCTTAGCAGACAGTAGTCAAAAATTCATGACATGCATTACGTACCACATGTGTGATCTGTGACACTATACACGTACATCAATAGAATACGGTTGTCACGAATTCGTGACAGGCTTGTTCGAGCTCTATCTTTCTGCTAACCATTCGCATAACGCACACACAATGTCAGTAGCTTCTAGTAGCAAGATTGTTGTGCATTCATCTGCAGAGAACTGTAATGTTTGAGGATGATAACAATTAGTTAGATAGGTGAAAGTGATCATGGATTCAAAGTTCA
>WLWD01002941.1_pt1 | contig 77327 bp, 38 predicted proteins | sample 6712731 | NCBI WGS metagenome assembly WLWD01 (sample SAMN12718690, study PRJNA576275) | sponge metagenome | isolation source: marine sponge | host: Mycale hentscheli | place: New Zealand: South Island, Marlborough, Capsize Point | collected 2014-11-01 | reverse complement strand
GATGGAATGAAACACTTTCACGTTTAAACATATGAAAGTTAAATTAAGTTTGTAAGTGTGCTAACTTTTGTACGTTTGTTTGGGCGACCTAAATTGAAGCTTTTTCCAAAATACTTTTTTTTAAGGGTGCTGCGACATAGCAACTCGCGCGCACCACAAATAACCACAAAAATCCGCCATGCTCGCATTAGTAAAAACATCCGCTAACTTAGCTTGCGCGGGTAATTCAAAGCTTCCCGCCTACCAATTGATAAACTAACCGAGGCCCCGCCCCCGCTATAAGTTGTAAAGAGCGCAGCAGTTTGATATTGTATTTCTTGGCTTACTTTATCAGTATTGTTTCTCCCTAGAGCAGACACTTGCTCCCAGATTGTATCCAAGATTTTGACAGGTAAATAATACCGCACTAATGACTCCATTATTTTAATTTTGTATTCTTGTGCAAAACTTCTTCCTGATATATCACTCATGATTTTTTTATTTTACAGTATTGTGATGACCAGTGATAATTTTTATGAATGTATATAATAATAATGATACTTATTTTATATAAAAAATATTTTGAAATAGCCAGCTAAATATAGATGAATATTTTGTGATGTAGCTAGCTAAGTAAGGATGAATAAACAAATGAAGTGAATAGCTAAGTACAGAAAACTGTACACAAACTGAAACTGTAGAGTTTTCTAGCAGCAAAAATGGTTCACTAATCTATTATAGGTACATACACACACTGAATATGCATCTAGCTAGCTTGATAAAAGGCTTCCCTTACCTGACCATGCCGAGAAAAACACTATTAACTAGACTACAATAATCTCCTCACACTCGTTTCAGTAGGGCTTATCATCGAGAAGGAAAGGCGGCCAGATAACTGGTTTGCTAACCGGTAGGCGCCCGAAAGTTAGAGAGCACCTGAACTCACTTTCCCGCGGGAATTAATTGAATCTGTTGTGGGTGTGGTTTGAAAGTAATCAAGTCTCTGCCAAAAGATCGTGTGGACTAATTTTTAGTCCTGGAGTCTATTTTGTGTTTCTTCTCAGAAACTACGAGTAGAAATGACTCCAAATTTCGTACACAGGCTGACTATGACCTTAGCTACAAAATGTTCGTTGCAATTTTTTTTGAAAGAAAAATATTCGGGCGCGCTGCCGCGAGGATCAAATCAGCACAGTCAACTAGACAAAACAAAGCAGAATTGAGAAAAAGTACAACGAAGGTTTTGAAGACAATCAACAAATGTAGCAGTAGACGAAGAATGGGCTCGTCAGCGACGGCACCCGCGGAGGAGTTGTGGATTATATACTTGAGGCTGAGGAGCTCGTAACTTGAACGAAACAGGCTCCCAAGGCCCGTTCTTTTTATTTAGTTAGTCCATTAGCAGTACTCTTTAGGATCCACCCTTAGTTGGAGCTCTACAAACACCAAGAAAAAAGTTAGTAATCCCTAGCAACCAAAATCCAATTATTGTGAATATGTGCGTGGGCGTTTGTCGCAGCACCCTTAAAGAATGTTATAAATAGATCTTCAATACACTTTGAGAGTATTTTTCGTGCTCACTATTACTAAACTATGAGTAAAGTTGAAATGCACATGACTGTATGATATAGAGCCAATGCTAGAATTCAACTTCATTGTTACTAAACTTGGTATAATATTATAAAAACTAGATTATATTGATATCCCAATAGCCATACCGCGTAATTATTTCTAATTGGAATCATTTGCCAGGACTGACATTCTCACCCTCAGTCCTCAGTACACACTATCATGTGTGACATCAGTGGTTATAAATCAAGTGATTACTGCTTGTGGGCCTTTATTTATTTTATTCCTAGTGTGTAAGAAATATCACAAGTCTTTGTAAATAATAGAACTGTAAGAAATTATGATGGTAATGAATCGCCATTGTAAATAGATAGAATCAATGTGTGAATATCTGACGACCCGAACCTCTAGGTCCATGAGTACTTGGCAGTAGATTGTAATCTTGTATTATTTAGAAGTTTAGATTGAACTGCACAATATGTAGATTATATGGCTAGTCATTGTGACACTACTATAACTACTACTACATCTACTACTACTGCTATATACTAACTACTACTACGTCTACTTCTACGACTGAAACTTTGTCCTCCCACACATTGTTTCTCTTTAGGTATGAAGAGTTGAGTGGGCGTGAATCTATCTTGGAACACCTCAACTATATCTTCAACAAGTTTCCTGAAGTAAGCGTTCAGATGCCTACATTTACAGTGTTTAGCAGAAGTACAGCAATCCTGTATACAATATATTAGCCTACTAAGTCAGCCATTTACGTAGTTGCAAATACAACAATTGTTATTATACATAGTTATAATTTTAACAATAATATAACTAGTGATTTGCTTGAGCATAAATGGCGAGCGAGCCTAAAGACTATACTAACACTGAAGCTACTGAAAATAAGGTCTAGTTTTTAAATTTAGCATACAGGGTAAAGGGATTTCAGTGCCATAGTAGCAACTCTCTGCAACTGCTTGGAAGGAAAACAACAACAACAAAACAATACACGTTATTTAAAAGTTTTCTTTGTGATATTCTTTAGCTAAGTAGTGGTTGTAACACACAATGCTTTGACACAACTGGACATGCACCTACACAGACTTACCTTCGCAGTAGTCAAGTGGACAATGTATTTTCAAGTAAATACTGTTGCGCACGGCTTATAACCATGACAAAGAGCGCATTGACTTACCACTGCCACTAACTCGAATAGAAATGGAAGTCCCTTAAGTTTTCAAGTTTGACTGCACCCGCAAAAGAATTCAAAACGGTAAACAATTCAATTTCTAGGGTGATACCGGTACTGATCGATAAACCAGAGGATTCTGTTTAGTGCAATTTGGGACGGGGTCGACCACTTAACTAACACAAAAACGCGAAGGTCAAAGTACAAAATGACATACGTACGTCCATACATATATACAAATAAACAAACATCCCCGATTTTTTCATTTTTACCCCTGTAAGTGTCTCACTCGCTACGCTCACTCGCCAATAATAATAAGATATGTAGTAACACTAATTCAGCCATTCGTATGAGTAATACCACGGGTAACCGTGCTATTCGGGATTAATAGCACGAGTAACGCGATTGAAATAGCACGAGGCGAAGCCGAATGTTATTTCAATTGCTTTACGAGTGCTATTGATCCCTAATAGCACAGGTTACCCGTGCTATCACTCGCTAATAGTAGGCCAGTTTTTTCTAAAGTCTTTTGCAATTATAGCTACACTGTATCATTCAGTCACTATCTCCTTATTTCAGGATTAGCTTCCGCTGGAACTTTGTTTTCAACGTACGACCCCTCCTAATCTGTTGTAAAACAATCCGTCTGATACGGGTAGAGGTTCTGTGGTAGAGAATGACATTGTCTCCAACTAGAAACTACTCGAACTGTATGTTTCCAAGGTTAATGCTGCTCGCATGCGCACTTACCCATACTATGTATTTCACTTAGCTACCGAGGTAAAACACTTAGTTTCCACTTTGTATTTCAATTAGTTACACGCTATTTCACTTTCCCCATGCAATTTCAATTGAACAGCGATTTTTCCCATTCATTTTTGAATGGGCAACTTACGCGGTACTATTATGACTGAAATAATTATAATAATAATAAATTTTCTCATTCTAATAGCCAATATTATGTTAGCTAAAACTTAAGTTTTAATTAACTTAATTCTTGGCTGTTATAACGAGAAAATTTACTATAATAATAATAGTAATAAAAATATTAATAATACACAGCCAACATTCTTAGATTACTTGAATTGATATTAATTCCAAACAATAGAATTTGGTTTTAATTTGATCATTTATATACATTCTTACCACAGAGTCTACTAAACGACCACTCGTCCTATTTCTTTGTGCCCCTGTCTCTCCGGCTCATCAATGAAGAGTCTCCCACATGCAAGAAGATGGTGGCAGCCACTCTGAAGGCTCTCATGAATAGAGTGAGTCAGCAATATATGCATAACTTGTCAGTTCATCTCTAATGTTACTGCTGGTCAGTGCACTAGTACATACCTTGCTAATATTGTTACTGATGGTTATCCAGCTCAATCCTTCCAAGATGAAGGAGGTTGTGACTATAGTGGAAACATGGATTCAAGATGAACTGGTGAGCTAATGAGACACTGAGGGTGTATCAGTGGAATGCAATTATGTATGTAACATTATTATTATTATTGTTGTTGTTTTTAGCTTTTGTTTGTTTGTTTTGTTTGATTGTTGTTTTCCTCGTGTGGGTTGACCAGTCCATTAGTAAAATGTAGGATAGCAATGCTTACTCTATAGTAGTGAGTCAAAAGAAACATAATTTTAATCTCAAACCTTTCATGCACCATCTTGTCAGGCCAGCAACACAATCTTAGCACAGTCGTTTCAGACATTGAAAGTACAAGTACAGTACTTGGTGCGTAAATGCAAGTTATTGCATGAATGTATATACCTGGATGGCATTGGATAAAATTTTAATTAAAGCACTCTGGGTGTGAACCCTATAATGCCTGTATAAGTATAGAGCTAACTAATGCTAACGGTGCAGCATGCCCACACTTTATTATACACGGCATGTCTTATTACACATTCTGTCCTAGTTTGACATAATAAACCTTGCAACCATTTTGAGGTCAAAAATATTTGATCTAAACCAAGTGTGCAGAGTAGTTGGGGAATGGTAGTCATAGACAATTGCTTAAATCATTACCAAAGCATGTGTTGTTAGTTTGTTCCTGTTGTGAGAAACATTTTGTTAAGTTTTTTTTGTTTTTTGTTTTTTTTTGTTGTTGTTGTTGTTGTTGTTTTTGTTGTTGTTGTTTTTTGTTGTTGTTGTTTTTTTTTTTTTTGTTGTTGTTTTTTATTATAGCTTCTTCATCGTTGCTTGGGTGTACTCTGTCTCGGTCTGATAGTTGAATGTGAGGGTAAAGTGTTTGTAAAGAGACTCTCAGTCTTCCTACCTCATGTGACATCCTGTCTGAATCAGCAGCAGCTGGAGGGACGAGGTAGCAAGGGAGACTCTGGGGTTGACAAAATGGGACTTGAGAAAGATAACGGGATGGAAGAAAATGAAGAGGAGGAGGAGGATGAAGCAGAAAAGGGCAATGATGACGCCTTGCTGGCTGAGAGACGGGAGGAGGAGGTGGACAGGCTTTTGTTCAGCGCTCTCACCACTCTCAGCAAGATGCTCCACCATTGTGACGTGCTCTGGACTACTGAGTGTGCCTCTACGATGAGCACTATTTGGGGTAAAATACAGTCAGGATTCTTATGTCAGATTAAGTGCAATGAATTAGCTATGTGATACAAATTAGAAGTGTTCTTCTAACTTCTTCTCCAATAATGTTTTTCTCGTGTGTAATTTATAGTATTATGGTATGTAAAATTAAGTTTTGTGTTCACTCGTGCTTTCCACTAGTTTTACAATCACCAGTTGTGGATAATCCCCAACAATACCATACTTACTGAGTTTCAACTCTTTACCCATTTTAACCTATGTATTCCTGAATCTCAACTTATCAAACACAAGTCCCATACTATGTAGCTCTTTTATTCAAGTCATTTCCGTTTATCATCATCCGTACTATATATGTACTTAATCACAACACACCTAGTTTTTGTGGTAGCGCAAGGTAATAGTGCTAGGTTAAGACGGCTACACTCTCGTCTCAGTTCTATCACGATAGCAGTTGTGGCCCCTCCAACCAATGGACTCTGCAATAAGTATTCTTGTAATTTATGTTAATATTCTGTAGCAACTGTTTGCCAGTTGTTGGTGCATCCCCACTCCTGGGTCAGACTCATGTCTTCACGCCTCTTTGGACTGCTCTTCGCTGCTCACACCCCAGAAGGATTGGCATGTGTCATCCAGGAGTCCAAAGGGCAGCTGAAAGAAGAGGTGGACGTGACTCCACGAATACGAAAGAGAAAGAGGAAGGAAGTGGGAGAAATTAAGGACAAATCCTGTGAACAACAATACCTCTATCAAGACACATTGACCAAGGTATCGTAAGGATAGCGTGAAGATGAGTGGGTGGATTTAATTTGTTGTCTTATTTTCTATTCCGGCAGGTTCAGGACTTGTGTCACATCAGCTGTGTGCAGCTCAGCTCTCCTCTTCTGTCGGCTGATTTGGCTGATCAGGTCAGTCCAGTCTCTCACTCTTACATAAATACAGCTACAGTACACGTATGTATGTTATATAAATTGTATAACATGGTGTGTTTTAGCACTAAAGGCAATCAATTTATGATTAATTAATATACTGGAAAGCTCTGAGCTATGTATGTTGGAAAATAATTTTTTTAGATTATCGCCTCTTGTAACACTTTGAAGCCGAAATCACTTGCCATTATAATAGTACAAATTATTCATACTTTAGTTTGTTTTTTTTTTAGACATGCTTTACCAAATTATGTTTTAGGTGCTTGAGGGAAGAAAAGTTTGCACATATCATGGATATGTCTTTTTCTTTTTTCTTTTTAATTTTTTTTTGTTTGCTTTTTGCTGTTTATGTGTACAATATGATATATTTTTTTGCTTCACACGTTTATTTTTGTTTCCATAGGTTACGAAAAACTTAGTTTTTCTTAGCAAAGTTCTACATCATTCTGATGATCGAGATGTAGACTCCTCGTCTAATAATGTCAAGAAAGAGAATGAAATTTCTTCGGATAAGTCTACAAGGAAGAGTGAGAAGAAAGACTTGCAGTGGCTGGTGGCTAGGATGAGTCGACTGGCCAGGTTTGAAGCAGGTCATCACCCAAAGGAATCCATTAAGGTATATACAGTATATGTATATAACTTCATGTACTGTAACTTGTCACATTATCAGTCAATTGCTAAATTTATTGAAATGTTGTTGTTGTTTTTATTTTGTTTCTTTTTTGTTGTTGTTTTTGTGTTGTTGTTGTTTTATTCGTTTACTTTTTTCCCTTCTGTTCTTAGCGCACGCACATATTTCGCTGGATAGCTGCTGTGACCATGGACCTTGGCCCATCCCACCTTCCCCCGTATCTGCCCCTTCTGTTGCGGCCCCTACACGGGGAGCTGAGTGACTCCTCCCATAGGGCTGGGCCAGAACTGCACTCTCTGGCAACGGAAGTTGTAGACCTAATTAAGGAGACATGTGGCAAGGATGTGTTTGCCGGGGCTTATGCCAGAGTGCAGAGGAAGTCGGTGGAGACTCGAGAAAGAAGGAAAAAAGAAGCAGTTATGGAGGTATGGAAGACAAAAAGTGTTGCCTTACCTTGATTCCTGTCACGTTTCGTATTTTGCATAATTGGTACCAGAACATTTTTTGTTATTCCCATTTCATTCCAATAGCATGTTTGTATTAGTTTACCATTAAATCTGCATTATCTGGGGGAACTGGTTTACTCTGTTGTACTCTTCACTTAAATAGACTTATTTAATGATATTCATGTACATACATGTAGCTAGTATGTGTATTTTTTGTGCTGGGGAGTCTACCAATACGGCCAAAATATACACTCACAGGTATAGCTTGCTTTCTTAGCCATTGACTACTTCTGAAGTAATGGGTACAGAGTACTTAAATATAAAATATTACCGTATGCAAGCTTTGAAACTGACTGTTTGTTAACACTGTTTAGGTCGTACTACAGACAAGCTTGGATTGGTTGTTTTTGTTTTTGTTTTTAATTGTAAACCATCTATTGAGCAGGCACTTCGACTTAAGTATTCTATTAAAACATGTATTGGAGTTTTAAGAAAATTAGTGCAAGAAACTATAGAATTTTTTCTGGTGACAAACGTAAAGATGCTCATATTTTTGAAATTGTTAATAGTATATTAAATAAGTAGCTATAGCATGGCTAGATTAACCATGTGCTAAACATACCAGTAAAGTGTAGCTATAAATATTTTGGTGATGAATTTTTTCTAGCTATCACGTATATTTGAAACTTTTTTTGTTCATTGTTTTTATTTGTGTAATCATTTTAGGCTGTGATGGATCCTGAAGCATCTATGTTGAAGAAAAGGCGTAAGAATGAGTTGAAGAAAGAAAGTAAGAGGAGAAAGATTTTTTCTTTGAGGCCAGATGGAACTGCTGCAGCTGAGGCTAAACATAAATATTAATGAAACAATGTTATTGGACAGCTACGGATTCTTGTAATCATTTGCATTATTTATTTAATGTAATAGTATAGCATGGTTAGTAAATGAAAATGATCTTAAATTTTTTTGAATGTTATTGTGCCAGGGTAGTTTAGAACCAAATTAGAGAGGGTCAAATCAACACTTAAGGGTGAAATTGATAAAATATTTGTGGCATGAAGGTTATAGCTAATAGTGTTCGGGGGGGGGGGGGGGGGGGGGGGGGGGGGGGTTACAACATTTTTCTTCAACTAGCTAATTATATTTACAGTGTATTATAGCTACATGTATCTACTTCATTATGCCTACCAATACTATGGATTAAAATTTATTGTTACATTCACTCAACAACATTATGAGTTAGCTATTTACATAAGTACTAGCTAGCTAGTGCCTAGCACCTTGAAGTGAATCAAATAGTTAGCTAACTGCATAAAATAGTGCTTGCTACGTTTTTATCTGCCCAGGGACTGACTTCACCTGCTATTGTCCAAATTTCCCTTTACCAACAGTCAGTGTGTGTGTGTGTGTGTGTGTGTGAATGTAATTCTGGATGGAACTCTGAAAGCTTTGTTGGTCTATAGCTATAAACTTTGCATGTGCCTGTGCTATCGCATTGTAGTGTGCTTAACAATGAGTTGCTGGTAGCTATTCTGTTTTAGTGTTGAATCCACTAAATGTGAAAGTTTGATGCTTCTTCATCCAACAAAAACTTTCACATTAGCGAAGACCTATGTCCCAGACAAAATTGGATACTGTAGAAGTAGTGTCATATGCTACTTTTTATTTGCTTACGCTTGCTCTCAAATTTCAGTAGGTGTGGTCTTCAGTCGCTCTTTTAGAGGGGCAAATGTATTTATTTTGAGCACGATGGGACTGAGAAATTGGTCGCTGGCTGGAAATTAAGAAGTGGTTGCTTCTCGGAGGTTCTAAAGGGTTGTAGTTGCAATTGGGGGCGCATGATTTGGAATATGACTATATTATTATTATTATTATTATTATTATTATTATTATTATTATTACTATTATTAGTATCATCATCATTATTATTGATGTTATTTTTTATTTAATTATTTAATTATTTATATTTACTTATTCATTTAAAGCCTTTTGTTTATCCATTGATGTCTTGTTAATGACAGAATTTTTAGATAAAAAAGGAAGAATAGCAAATTCTAAAAAATTCAAGCATACTTCAGCAGGTCCTAGTGACTATATAAGAGTGTCAACCAGTGAGGAGCTAGTTCAAGCCTGAGCTTCTAACAGAACTCAACATCTCATTAGCTCTATCTGTTTGTGTTAAATAGTACAAATTCAGCCACTCAAAAATATTTATAAAACTACTCAACCTTTGACTTTTCATATCTTTAAAACTAAAATTATTATTAATATTATTACCCCCCCTCCCCCTCACCAAATAATGTAAAAGGATCAACTAAACCAGACTGCTTTGTCATCTGAGCTAGTACCAAAGAAACCTCTCTACAGAAAGGCTCCGAAAAGCAACATGACTCTCAATACCACATGAATGGAATAAAATGATCTTTCACAATAGAAAATAAACACCGAAAACAGCCAAACTCTCTACAAGGATCGACAAAAGACTTGCCTTATGTGTGGCTTTTGTAGAGGAGTTTCACTGTATATTTAACTTGGAGAGATCTGGTACAGCAACTAACACCACAACCTTTTAACACTATTAGTGAAGTATTTGTGTAACTATGTAGAAGGTATCTATGAGCCGTGATTATGAAAATATATTTATTTTGTATTTGTGTAAGTATATAGCAAATATTTCATCATCTATCAAAAACTGTTGAGTTGAGCCAATCCAACAACTGTCACAACAGGAGTAGCTATAGGAAGATGATTTGGAACAGGGGGCCTACAGCACTTGCGCTAGACCACATGCATAATTAAGTTTTAATCACAACACCATTGTTTACAACTACAACTTTACAACTTCTTATTCTGAATCAAATACAAGTATCACTGGTTAAGTAAGTGATAGTATGATACTCTATGTTAGTTTAGAGAATGTTTACTTGATTGCAATTTATATCTTCATTTAATAATGACATAATTCAAGGTGAATTGGTTACCATAAAATTGCTTAGTTATAGTTTTTGTCATCCACTACTGGTAGTTTTAGTTTTAATTCGAATTTGCTGTCTTCTATAATATTTAGTTTTATTTATTTTTTCATGTTTTCTGGTTTTCTTACCATAAGGAGTTCTCATTTTAATTAACTAAAAACACTACTCTGCTCCACGAAGTTCTGCCACTATGTGTGATACATCTCTTGTAATGTGGGTCCTACTATCTCCGGTCCCATATCTGTCCAGTTACTAAGAGTCTTTTCATTTACTGATGAAGAATTGGATGCCCTCTTAAGATGTCGTTAACATGATGACAAGTAACATGGCCATCAGTCACTTCAATCTGATGTGATGTGGGACCAATTGAATGAAAAACAGTACCTTCATACCTTCTAACCAATGTTTCCCAGTGCTGAAATTCTTGGCTAGCACTTGCATCTCAAAATGCTTGTCGCTTCTTCCTCCCTTCTTTTCCATCTGGCATTCTTGCTTTACCGAGGAATGCCTTGGATACAACAAAAAATGTTAACTTACCACATCCCAAAATCTTGCCTCTTGAACAGCCAAGGTGCAAGCTTGTCCCCAGACCCTTCTCCTCGTAACGGTTAGGTAAAGGGTCTGGCTACCTCAGACTACCTCCCACCAGCACCACCAGTCCACCTAGCTGTGATCGGGGACCTAGCATTTGCTGGGGATGCAAATTCAAGGCCTTTTCTCATGAAACAGCAATGCTCCAGGTGGGACTGGTTGGGTGCCAACACCACTTGCTATGAGGAAAGGCCTGTTCTCCTGTGAATTCCTAGTCCGGCTATAATGTACCATGATTATGTAGTATGCATTATAATAAAAGGTAAGCAACACTATGAAGCTATCAAAAGCGTTAAGTTTATTCCAACAACTGTCACAATATCTGTTTTAATCCTATATCAACTATTTGCCAGCTGTGATTTAGCTATTTCATACTGTTATAACCTTACAATTAATCATAATAATAATAGATAGTTCAAACATTTCAGCTCAGAGCGTGCATGTAAGCACACACATTTTTTCCCGCTCTTCGTATTGTTTTGCATTTTTAAAAATCAATTCTAGCTATCATGTGAATGCATGCTGAGTGTATGCATGCATATGTGTGTGTATATGCATGTGTGTGCATGCATATAGTAGCTATATACATGTGCATATAGTAGCTATATACATATGTGCATGCATGTGGTGTACAAACATGTGTGAGTGAATGGCATTGATACTAAGGCTGTAATATTGGTATATTTTAATGATGATTGTTTGGCAACTATTCTTTGTGAGATATTGCAGCTATAGGAGGAAAGAAACAAAACAACATAAAAAATAGTGGCATTGAATCTAGGGAGAACACTTAATATACATGTACTTCAACCTAGGCTGCAGAAGGTGGGATCTCAAGGGGCTTAAGCCCCCCCCCCCCCCCCCCTTCCCCGACTTGAATAGGTAGGGGGCAGAGATCCCCAACTTTTGGATAGTGAAAGTGATGGCCTTTTTTATTACAAATACTAAATAGCTGTGTACACAATCACCATTAACCATACCCACCAGTAGTCTCCTATTGTGTGGACACTGTTAGACTGCATGAATTCGTATCAACTGCAGCATAGAACCTAAGGCTGAAGTCAGTGTTGTGTGGTAAGGTACACCGTCATTTTAGTGAGCTAGATTCATTCCTGTATTAGCCACTCATTAAGAGTCTCTGTATTAGCACCACAGGCTAGCTAGCTAACCACCAACTATGCAACCACAACAATGACATCATTCACAGCAGTAGCACCATCTATATAGAGTTTTACTGTCAAATCCATACAATTCATCCCGTAATAAATAAATTTTCATCAGCCCGAGTTAAGAGGCTAAGACAAGATTGAAGTCTGTTTGAGACAATGGCTAAGAAAAAAAGGAAACCTAGCTGTCTATTCCTAATCAAGCTGCTGGTTCATATGAATTAGAGCTTCCTGGGTGGATTTGTTTGGTCAGAAGCCAAACTGCGAGCTTGAGATAGCATTACAAGAGAGAAGGAAATTTAGTAAAGATGAGTGAACTAGGCATTCCTGATACAAGATATAGGATTGATATAGGTCTATAGTTGGAAGCCAGACTGGGATCCCACTTTTTAAAGATTGGAGCTATTTAAGATACTTTCTAATTGCTAAGAAGTATGCCATCCTTGTAGGATGCATTGAATAGACTGGCTAGTTTGTCACAGACAGACCTTCCATACATTTTTAACATCATAGCAGAGATAGCTACCATCTGGCCCAGAGGATGTATGTAATTTCATTGATGGCGTCTGAGGCATCACAAGAGACACCTAATTTAATCAGTGCATCTATAATACCTGAGTGTGGGACTGGGTAGCCATGTTGTTGAGGTTGGGAGATGGTTGTTATGTTCCTACCATAAGGTATATTGTCATGTATTGGGCATAGATTAGTACCCTTGACTTGATTGACCAGAGCCAAACCACAAAACCTTTCCTGTGTTCGTCATCTATGCTGACTAGACCGGAGATTATTGAATCCTTAGACCAATTGCATTATGTAGTTGTTGTGGATGAGTGTTAAGTTTACTTATGATGGCAAAAAACAAAACAAAAGAAAAACAGTGTATATATAATGCATGAAGAGAAGGAGTAAGCCTGCAAATGCTACTGTTGCTGACAAGTTGCTGAAAATATTTGTCTACAAGTAAACCTTGAGTTGCAACGTTATGTACATTACTATAGGATAAGAAATACATTAAAATCTTAGAATGAAAAAAGAAGCATAACATTAAATCATACAAAGAACAATGATTGAACTGAGTCCCTTGTATTTACACCTTGAGAGCTAGCTATTTTTGGATACCTAGTGGTAGAGTAAGAAAACAATAATAACTCCCATGAATCTCTTGCACCATGTAACTAGCAAAGTTCAGAGTACACCCAGCGAATATTAATAAAGACTTGGAAAATCTAGGATTACTGGAACGAAAGGGTAAGCTACTAACGAATCTTCCTACATACAGGTGTCAAATAAAATTGGGGTATCCCCAAATTTGGGTATTCCTGGTACCTATATTTATGGAAAAATAATTGCCCCCATACCACGAATAAGGTACAGTACCCCATACCTGAGAAATTATGGGTACCCCTTCAAAAATATAGGTATGCCCACTGCCTTAGGACACTCTTACTACTCTTTCCCAAAATAAAGTTTGCTCCTCGGTAAGCGAGTGGATGTCCGAAAAGGAGAAGTGCAGGTGTCGCCAACACAACGGCTAAGGATAGCCAAATTTACGGTGGGATACCAATATGGGATACCCACAGCTGTTTCCATTCACCAGATAAAGTGCACTTAGTCCACAATTTTTTTTCTCCCTTGGCAACTCCTCCTAGTAACCATGGGTTTGATAATAGAATTAAGGCTCACACAATTCAATTTGACCTAATCACTTACTGAGATAGAGGAAACCAAAGTACATTAGTATCTAGATCGACCCTGAAAAAAGAAAATGCGTATTGTTGACCCATGTGGTGCAATCCACGGTGATAAAGAAATATCTGCAAGTGGTGTAGCAGGTCTCAGGAACTTTATTGGATAACATAAGATATAGCTAGCTAAAGAAAGTAGGAAGCTTGTCTGTCATTGTGAAATATATTCTAACTAGCTAACATTTTTTTATGAAGAACTACACACGATTAATCAACTTGCGGTTTTTAAAGGGTCTTTAAATGCCCTACTGCCTGATGGTGTTAGTATAACAGACAAACAATAGAAAGATAGCTAAGTAATGCAGTACAATTGGTTAAGAAAATTTCTGCATTCCCTGGGCTTCTATGACATGCTCTTTATACATGTCTAGGGCTGTGTGCTAATTATAGTGGAGTCCCCAGCTTTGAAAACGGAGAACATCCATGGTCTCTTTAATGGAATTAGGGTGAGCAGTATTTACCAACTGCAGTGTCAGTTTAAAACAACCGTGACCTTTGTCACCCCCAAGCTTTAGCCAGAGCTCGCCAGTTGGAATTGCTCCACTATGCCATGTTAGACCATCACCAGATCTAAGGTAAATTTAATTTTAATTTAATAATACAATTTATTATTACCTTTCATGCTGGTCCACTGTATCTGCAATAGCCGCAATCAGATTGGGCCTGTACACAAATGGCACTTCTCAGACCTCATCCTTGTCACAGGAAAATGGTGCACGCTCTGCTTTTAAGTTCTCGCCAACTATCCCCTTGGCCAGGCTACGCTGCTTGCGTTCACTGGTTATGGAGACATTGAAGGATTTAAACCATCTAAAAAATGCATTGTTGTCAAGGTATTTTGTTGTTGTTGTTGTAATGATGTTCTTGCGTTCATTATTGTTATTATTATTATTATTATTATTATTATATTTTTCCCTTTAAATTTACCTTCTCAGTATTCTTAATTTGGTCCAGAGAATAGCGAGGTCAGCTTTCATGGCAAGGGTATGGTCTGCTGGTATTACTAGTGGGAGCTGGACCTTCTGAAGAAGCTCCTGTCTTTGTGACAGAGTTAAGCAGTTCACCTCAGCAGTGAACTGGGTTCTACTGTCGTTTCCACTTATCATGTCCCTCACCGATTCTAATACTTCACTTCTCCTCTTCACAGTTCGTGTACTGGCCTTCGAAGAAGAAACTTTGCAACCTGCCACTTGCACCAATGTAATGGGCAATAGTTATTTTTTATTATTATAAATAATTTGCAATATTGAAGGTATGCTCTTATATACCTGACCACCTGTAGGAATTTGTACCACTCCAGAAGGACCTTGACTCTGTTGCATTAGTCGCCTAACAAGATGTTGTGCTGCTTGACATTCTACTGGAGTCGCTGGTGAGGTGCTCGGTTTGCTGAGTACATCTTTGAGGGTAACCTTTGAAGGTGAGTTATTGGCATGGTGACTTCTGCAGTGATTATTCAGGTGTGCTGTGTAATCTTGCAGCTTCACCATGTTTCCACACTTCCGATATCACACAACGATGGACTAATGGTGAGGGTGTAGAAATTGTCTCGCTACTAAGTGTATGTCTGTTGCAACATGGGCATTGCAACGAGTAGCTGTGTTGAATATGTTTGGAGCAACAAAGGGCACAAACAGTGTTGTCACACAAGAGGTGGACTGGAGTCTGGACCACATCTAGGCAGATAGAACAGACTAGCTTCTCAGTGATCGAGGTAACAATGAATTGTGGATGGGGGTCTTCAGAGGGGGAGTGAGGTAGTGATGAGGACAAAGTATTAACTTACTCTACCACCATTTTAGGAGTTTCTCCACTTGGTCTTCCTTTTCCTTTGGCACCTTTGACTGTCCTCCCTCCCTTAGCATGCTTTTGGTAATGGTGAGTGCAAAGCTGTAATTAAGAAAAAACTTCATGTGAATATTTATCTTTGGTTACTATATTGGGTATGACATTAGAAATTGTGGGTAGGTTCAATAGAGAGGGGTATTTTTTCTTCTGCCAGATGTCTGTCTTATGCTCATGGGAATATTATAGTGTGTTCAATAGAAATTGTTCATTGCATGCATAGTTCATTAGGGACTGGAATTTTTTTTTCTGTGACAGAAAAAAAGTATTATTATTAGTATATTGTTCTTACTTCACAGTGGTCCTGGTGTGGTGGCCATTCCACAGATTAAGTAACTTGTTGGAATGGCAATCCATCTCTGCTGGCCTACTTTGCCCTGACGATTTTTATGTGGCACTGATTACAGAATTTTGCTGGATGTGTGGTGGTATCTTCAGAGTGACTAAGAATCCCCACAAAAGCCTGGAGATCTTCAGAATGTTCTGAACAAGAGTATACTGGCTGGGGTTTCCCTTTAGCTTTGTTTAGTCTCCGTCCACACACTCTGCAACACTTTTACTTTTGTAGCTGATCCAGATGATATTGTAATGAACTGATGTATATTTTTGTGTAGTGTTTTTGAGTAGTTAAAAAAATGTTAGATAGCTAGTTATTCTTATGTTATATTAATAAAACTATTCTTATAAGACAAACTGACTTCATTACTGTGGTGCAGAAAGCTTCCTGTTAGGGTGAAAAGAGCAGTGAACCTCAACTAGCTTTGATGGTATTCACACCTCGTGGTTGATTGATTATGGTAAAGCAGTGCGCAGTTGGTTTATGAACGATTATGCAATGTGCAGGCATGTTAAAATGTGACTAAAAAGGTCACTTTAGCATGGGAAGTCCCTTCAAACCACAATACCAAAGTTCTTATAGAATTTTTTGACCTCTGAATGTAATGAAATTTTTATCACAAGTCATGAATATTATTCAGCGAAGCGAGCTGAGCTGACTCTCTAATGAGTCCTCTATATGTGACAGTCTATGGGAAAAGGGGGCACTTCATGCAAAAATTGAAATTGAGATATAGGCTCCAGAAGTAAGTCATAGGAAAAATTCCTTCTTCCTCCTATTTTTGTTTTTTGCAGAATTAGTCTTAGTGACCCTTACTCTAAGTCTACGCCAAATTTCAAATGCCGAAACAACTTAAAAGACCCCAAGCGTGCGGTGGAAAGACAAGCTACTTTTTATTCTCTCTCGTTCTCGAAGTACAATAAACGGGAAATGGGCGGAGTTTCAAACAAGCAGTAAAAAAAACAAAAAACGGCATAGCATTGAGAATAGTGCATGCAATCTACAGCTTACCTGCTGGTTGAAAGTTTACCACTACATGAAGTAGAGTAGCCAAGGATTCCGACAAGACAGGCTGTGAGACGCTCTGAAAGCTAAAAAGAACTCTACGCAAACTTGGTTAGTCGCCGTTAAAAAGCGGCTGTACGATTTAATTGCGTATGCGGAGTACGCCGTTAAGTATACGGAAACATTAAATATACCGGAAGTGGAAATTCAATTTATGTTTTCTCGATTTCTAGTTCAATTGCTTTGCTGAATACAGCCCAGTTCAACTGCCAGTTTCTCTGCGCGTCAAAGGTTTTACCCTCCAGTATTTTCAGCACTAAGTTGAGATAAATTGTAGCTTTTTATTAGCATAAAAAACTCAATTTTTTTGGTTTGAGTGAAGTGCCCCCTTTTCCCATAGACTGTCACATATATTTAGGTCTAGGAATTGTTTTTGTTCTTGCGTGGGCGTACGTGTGCACATTTTCTCCTACGCGCTTGCGCGGGCCGGGTAACCTTCTCAGCAACATTTTGTTTTGTTTACCCGCCCTACGAAGTAGCGATGCCCAGTGAAACAAATTCTGCGAAAGAGTGACAAAACGTTAGAAACGCTCTGTCAAGAGCTTTGAGGGCGTTAGAAACTCCAGAAGAAAAATTAGTAAGGAGAGAGACAAGAAATGAAAAAGACAGGGCAAGGAGGAGGAGAGCTAAAACGAAACAGAAACAGGTAGCAAAGTAAAGAATCTTTCTTTTTGAAAAGCCATTAAATGTTCCTAATTTATTTATTAGACTATTCCTGAGGATTACGGTACCAGGAGCCTTCATCATAGAAAAAAGCTACCACTATTGTTTTCTCATTTTGACAGTATTTTGTAGCCACACCAAGCACGCATGGAATAGCTGCAATTACAGGGAACATGCATCGCTCGCTTCGCTATTTTGTGCTATTACAGCGCATCACTAGTAATGAGATACCGGAAATCCCCACGCACATTCTAATTATCACCTGCTGAAGTGTCCACAGTGAAAGGCTGTGTATTATTTCCGTGACACCGGAAGTAGCTATAAATGCAATTTAATGTTACTTCATACCAAAATTAAACCGTTTGGAGTAGTACTTTGTAAGCCATATGGAGACTCGTAAACTGAAGCTTGCTGTAGCAGGTCTCACTGGAGCTGGAAAGAGCACAATATTGAATGCAATTGTTGGGAAAGAGGTTTTTCAAGAGGGTCATGAACTTGAACACAAAACTCTTAAAGTAACACCTCACACTTGGAGCGATCCTGACAACTGTTATGAAGTTACAGTTTACGATACTCCAGGATTCGAAGATGACTCAGGGGACACTGAAGAGTACAAGGCTGATATTGGAAATAACTGCAGCGACGTAGACTTACTATTGTACTGCATCTCCGTTGAAGAGTCGTACTTTATGTCTAGAGGAGACCGTAAAACCTTGAAAGAGCTCAAACATGTCTTTGGCCCTTCCGTTTGGAACCATTGTGTCGTTGTGCTTACATTTGCTAATACGATCGTACTAAGAAATGAGACGAAGTATCGTTCAAAACTGAATGCAAAGAATAGAGTGAAAGCAGAATATGAAGCTGCTATTGGACGATGGAAGGAAGAAGTTAACGGAGTACTTCTTGAATGCTTAGGTGAGGAATTATCTGAGAATATAGCTGTAGTTCCAGCGGGAAGTGCTTCTTGCTTTTCGATTCTTAACGACAAAACGTACTGGCTTTCAGAATTATATCACAAAGTTATTGAATTGGCAGAGGACGAGCAAACTGATGTCTTGATTATGTTAAATGGCCACCGATATAGGTCTGGCTCTTCTGTCAATAAAGAGGAATTTATTGATGTAAAAATTACAGAACAACCTTTAGTAGTCAGTAATGGTTCAACCAAAGTGAGAAAACGGTTGAAGGAAATGGCAGTAGCCTTGGGAGTTGGAGGTGTTTCAGGGGCTACAGGAGCTGGAGTGGGTGCCATTGTAGGAACATTTGCTATAGGTGTGCCTACATTTGGAATAGCTGCAGGAATTGGAACAGCATTGGGTGCCCTTATTGGGGGAGCCATTGGAGTTGGAGTAGGGGTTGGAGTACACAAAATAATTGACAAGTACAAGGAGCAAAAACACGATTTGGACCCAACTGTTAAAATGTTAGTAATGGATGGATTCATATAAGATACTGTACTAGACTTTTAATTTTGTTATTGAGTTCATGCCTTTATATTACTGTAAGTGTTGCAATGTCATAGCTGGATAAAAATTCTTTATCACATTAATTCATGATAGTGTTGTAGTTAATGTCATGCATGCAGTAATATAGCTACATCACTCCTTCCAAAGATAACAAATTATTGAGGATAATCTAAAGGTAGTAATATTTTATTGTCTCTGGTTAACCTTATATCTAGCTGCTGCTATCATAAGTAAGTATTAGAACATTGCTACTATAGTTTTTGTATTGTGACAGAGGGACTTTAAATCTCTTAGGTCCTTCAGGGAGGGATTCTATATGTAGTGCCCCCACCTTCAGGGAAGGGCTTCTTCTAATGTAGAGTACCTCCAATTGTGTTGTTAGGAACTGTTGCTAGGTTCTAAATTAGTTAGGCGCTGCGTGGCAGTCTACAGTCCCGCAGTTCTTATAAAAAAACTCATTTCATTGGTTAATCAAATCATGTGACCAATTATAGCGCCGCGCGTGACCAATTATAGCGCCGCGCAAGGGCTAGGGCTAGGGCTAGGGGACCAATCAGAAGAATTCTTTGATAAGAACTGCGGGATGGCTCGGCAGTCGTACTGTTTTTACGGTCCCTCAGGCTCTAAGTGTAGCGCCCTCACTGCGCTCGGGACGCTACAATCGAGGGCCACCAGGGACCCTAAATACAGTAGTTTCCTCTGAATCAGCTCCTAGCTACTATTTAATTATATCTGCAGGTCACCCTGATGGCTAAAATAAAGTTTAAAGCAGTCTGTCCTTAGTGATAGCAGCTAGCTATGCCCAATGGAAGTATATTCAGAAGCCAGGTGGAGTCATACAAATTACAACCAGAATACCGACATTTTTATCACTTTGGATAGGTTTAGAATTAATGAAACCCGTGTCACCGGATGTTCTAGCACTCAAATATACCGGAAAAATAGCGGACACAACGACGCGACACAGTTACAGGAACTTATTTTGCTGTAATCGTGTTATTACATTAGCTACACTATGTTATTGCATTACGTTTTGTTTTTTATAGAGCTACGACGATTTTTTGTTGCAGAGCGGTCAGTCCCAATATTATTATAGGCTTTGTCCGTTTTGTGCAGCGCCAGTTCCATTCCCAGCATCTAGTTCTATTTTGTGTATATTTAGAACTAAAATGGAAGATGCTGTCGCACAATTATCCTCCTGGAGACAGTGTCCATTCCGCTCACTTCGAGGAAAAATTCATTCTGAAATTGTCGTCGTAGGATTGCGGGAATCTGGAAAATCGGCCCTTGTCAATGCTCTGTTTAGTGAAGAAGTTAGCCAAGAACGAGAAGCTTCATCTAAATCTGTCAAAGGAGGAGATAAGCATGTAATAAGTTACAAGGGTAACACCCTAGCTGTATGGGATACCTGTGGCTTTTCAGAGCATGGTAATCCTGAGAATGAAGATGCTTTTAAAGCTATTGAAGCTATTCCTTGCATGAAGAAAAATAAATGCAGTGCCCTTGTCGTTACTATAGCTATTGCCAAGACAAGATTCGAGAAAAACTCCAAAGACATCGAAGGTATGAAAAAGCTGAAGGAAATGTTTGGTGCAGATATTTGGGGAAATTTGCTTATTGTACTGACTCAAGCAAATCATCATTATGATATTATCACCAGTGAGAGAACAAGCGCCGATGAGGAAAGTTATTTAACTAAATATTCAGGATGGGTGAAGCAAATTCGCACCTTGCTGGCGAGCGAGCTGATGCCTACTTCTCGAGCCAGGTCAGTACCTATCGTTCCAGCCGGTTATATAAATTCTATCGAACCAGAAGGTCAAGTGTTACAGTTTGAGCCTAAGGGTAAATCATGGGTATTAGATATTTGGCAAAATCTGGCCAAAGTAGTTCCAATGGATGAAAAGCCTTTGCTATTGGATGTGTGTATCAATAAATTGTTTGCTTCAAAATTCTTTTTCTTGGATAGCTTCCTGTCTTTGGTAACGCTTACCGCAGATATCTACAAAACAAAGGTGTGCTTAATAAAGAGTAGTGCTGAATACAAGGAAGCTAGTTTAGCATTGAGCCTGCTTCACAATATGGTAGTCAAACTGGACAACCATGACCCAAGGAAGAGAATTATAACATCCGAAACCCATCCTAACGACAGCGAGTACTGGAAGAATTTAGAGCCGTATGTGAATATAGTTGTTACAGGTCTGGAACGCTCCGGAAAAACTTCCTTGATTAATTCTCTGGCTCACCAAAAAGAAATTCAAAAGGAGGAACCATACGCAGTAGATGAAAAACCTCCCTTATTTTCATATGGGGTTAGGATTTGCACTTATTATGAAGCTTCACTAGAGTCTTTGGAAAAGTCGGTTGTGGACAGTAGTGCTGTAACAATTGTTTGCATTAAAATAAGTGAATCCAATGCTAACCTCACTAAAATTCTTGGTTCCTTCTCCGAGCTAAACACGAAACACTTTGTCATTGCATTGACTTATGCTAATGCTTTTGCTTTAGAAATACCATTTGAAACTTTGGTTGAAACTCAGACTGCAAATATAAAAAAAATTCTTTCTATTCAGCCCAAGTTCAATCCTGAGTTTGTGGAGAGTGTCACAGTTGTTCCAGTGGGTTACCACAGTAAACCCTTTATAAAAAATGATCCAACTAAAATGAACTGGATCATAAATTTTTGGCTGCAAATCATCTCAAACGCTAAAACTACAGCTAAGGCAGCTCTGCTCGTTATGGTGAATTATAACATATTAGGGAGTAAGCCTCTTCTAAAAAATGCATCACATTACAAAAAAAATTATGTTCAGCATTTGGTGAAGATTATGATAGATATTGTCAAAGAAAATGAACTACAAGTTAAGTACGACCTATAAACGAGTGAACTTTGTTTAGTTTTTAGTTGAAATAGCTAGTGTTACTTCTATATTGTTTATTTTTCATTATTATAGTCTGTATTCTTACTTATTATATGTAATGACTTAATTTTAGTACTTACATGGGATCTTTATTAAGCTATGTAGAGCCATTACATGGAGGGAAACAAAAAGTGGGAATCGCCACTAAACTGTCATGAGGCAGTAAAATGACATGTATTTTAATAAAAAAAGACAAATAATTCTAATGTAATCTACGTGTTTATAAAAAACAAACAAAAAAAACAACCAAACACATAATAGCAGAAAGCTATTCTGACAATTTCTGGAGTCCCTAATTTCCCTGGTGGTTGGTGGGAGCGGATTCAAGGCTATGTCCCACTATATCCTAGTCTGCTTGATCAATGAATGCTCATACCTTTGTTTTTCCTGGACTGGCTTATTATCATTAGGCTCTTCACTCTAATGTGGGAGGAGCCACACCTCAATTTTCTCTTCCCACATGAACATTCACTTTTTGTCATTATTTACTACATGTGATCTCATACTTTTGTTTTGTTTTAGCACCTAATTGCAGTATTCATATTTTGGTCTTGTCGTCATCTTTTGGTTTTTATAGTTACCTTTTGGTTGTGGCCAGCCATAGCTGGGCCAATTGCCATTGTATAGTGAATGCATTGCTTCACTGGAGTGGCAGTACACTCTACTGATAGAAAGATCCAGCCACCACTCGAGCCACTGTAGCTTCCCCCCCCCCCCCCCCCCCTACACACTATTTTTCTTGAGTTAACTCTTTATCTTCATTGGAAGTTGACAACCAAAAAGTCTCTTCTATTTTCTCCTTTTTTTTTTGCCATTCTTCTGTCACATAAGTAGTTCAATGGCTACCAGTTAACAAAGAAGGTGCCATTTAACAATAGCTCATCACATTACTATGGTTTGTGGCCACTTCAATCCCAGATCATTACAATTCTTGTTGGAATACAAGAAAAGTGAACACTGACAATGAAATTTATTGTGTCCTAGACTTTAGTTGAGGTTGCTGATCTGGATGGTATTTATAATATTAGTCGTAGAGGAAGAAACACCAGGTGGAAAGAATAGCTGCCAGAGTGGGGCTTGAACTCAGGACCTACTAACACAACCACCGCTATTATACCAACACAGCCAACACGCACACACACACACACAAACACACACACACACTAACACACAATCATGCACACACACACAAACACACATTCATGCACACAACACACATATCAAACAATTCCCTATATTTGACAAGTGATACCTAGCTAACAAGTCTTGACAAGTGATATAAAATAACTTAAAGAGGAACATTGGAGTCATCAATGACAGAAGCAGGCTACACTTAAAGAGTTGGACAACTACACTACAAGTACACTACAAGTTATCGATCTATGACAATTGAAAGAAACACCATATTCTCATGTGTACATACCATTGATTACTGATTATGAAAGGCAGAAAAGGATAATATTGGGACACTCATTAGCTCTATGATGCCAACTTGTGCATATATTTTTTGTACTGTAGCTACATTTCAAACTAACTCCAAATAGTGCTCATCATAATTATAGTAATAGCTATCAACATTCAGCTAGAGCACATCCACTATGTAGCATCTTGCTAAGAGTGGTATGTGTAATTTGTGTTTCCTAAGGCTGCAATTCAATTAGCTAGTAGCAATAATCAATTTTAAAGAACAATTACTAGCTAGACAAAAGCTTAAAATATAAGTCTGAATACAGATGCTCTATATGCCATAGGCCGAGCACATAGTGAGGCAGATATGGGTAATTGCCTTACACATTTTTTTTTTATCAAACTATACCCACTATAATAGTCCAGTCATTTCAAGGGGAAAAAAGGGTCAACCCAAAACAAATTGCAAGAAAAGGTTTCTCACAAGATTTTTGTACACCAAGTTGTTCTAAACAACATACTAAAATTCCTAAGGAAACCCTTGATGGGAAACACCTAAATAATGCTAAATCGTTAATGCATTATATATTACAATTCACTATACTTTGATACAGTTGTTATGATTAAAATAGTTATGCAAATTGTTATAAATAGTTTTGATGATAAAAATACTAAATCAAATGTTTTCCTTAGCTACTGTAGTTCAATTTACTGAGTTTCATCATCAAGTAATTCGGTTGAGTTGATACACCCTGATCCCTGACAATCACCACAAGCAACAGAGAACATTACAATATTGGACTGACCATCAACATGAGTTATGACTATTCAATTACTAAAATGCTATTTATGATTGGATTACATATATACTCAGCCATAAGCCTCATAGACATAATCAGCTATAACAGTTTCTATTTTGTTTATAAGGTCACTCACTGTAATCTGTTCATCATTTTCTTCTAAATATTTAGCCACTTCCAAAAATGCTTTTGTTCTTTCTATTTCTTGTGATCTAACCTAGCTTTAACTTTTTGGAACCTAGCTTGTCATTACTGTGAGCTGTAGGAATTTGCTTCTGTGTACTAAAGTTAGCATCACTATTCTTATGATAAACAGCATCTGCTGAATGCAGATCATGACTTAACAATTCGTGCCATAACAGTATGTGCTCATGAATCTTTTCTTTCTTGACACAAGTCAAGAAGTGTATCCTTCAACTTGATATTTCTGACAGGTAAAGCATTACAGTTTTTCCTTTTATGTGTACTGTGGGGGGGGGGGGGGGTCACAGGGGCTGACATGGGGGCCGGGCCCCCCTTTTGTTTACAAATTTGTTTACATGGTGACTTTTTGTTGTAGCTAGTGGACTCTCTCATAAAGATTTCAATATTATTCTTGGTTCAATGGCAACCTCTTTTTTCCCATGAGTGCCTATTTATGTCCTAAAAAATTATAACTGAACTGAGCAACAAAGTTATATGAAAAATTATAACTGAACTGTGCAACGAAGTTAAAAAAAATTATAACTGAATTGAGCAACAAAGTTATATGAAAAATTAATAACTGAATCGTGCAATGAAGTACATATGAAAAATTATAACTGAACTGAGCAATGAAGTTAGCTATATGAAAAATTATAACTGAACTGAGCAACAAAGTTAAACCCTACTATAATGGGTGTTGTTATGAAGCACACAAACTACTTGAGCAAGACCTAAATATTTACCTTTCATGAATGATTCAGATGGTCAGCATATTGATGTAAAATGACTCGTCCTAGATTACTGTTATAGATTTGACTAAAGTTGACATTTAGGAAGAACTTGATGTTAATGAGCCTATTTTACCCAGAAAAAAAAAGTCCCAAGGTGATTAAATTTACAGGGCTTCATGACTAGCTTCTTGCTGACAAAATATGATGGTTTGATACTGTACTTTAGGATATTTTAAACAAAGTGAGCTCCAATGCCTCTTTTAATTACTTCGATAATAACAATTCAACATCACTCCACAGCACCAAGTGCAACAGAGCACATTAAATTTATCCATTCATGCAAACAGTACACATTAAATTCATTGCATTCATACATTCACAAAACACATTAGCTAAAGTCAAAAGAGTACTTAATTTATTAAGCTTTGAGGTTTACATAGACTTGTTTTACCAATTGTAGTCTGGAACAGGAGTGATGGAAATGGGGGTGCCAGGGGGCACAGGCCACCCCAAATTTATGACTTGGGGGGGCACAGGTGAGTACACACACAGCATGCTCATTTATTACACCTTTAATTGAACTTATTTGGCTCAAATATTTATTTCTATTTGCAAAATCATAAAAACAAGCTGCTTATCACAATAAAGATTACAGAACACAATTGGTATTTACTGCAGTCATTATGGCAAATCGGGATTCTCGGTAAAATTAGAGAATACATAGTTATGATGAAGGTAGAGTACTTTCATTTTGATGCATATTCAAAGAGACAAAGCAGACAACCTTGAATTGTCTGGAAGATATTCTTGTGGATGCTTGAACATACAAAGAAGTTGATAATGTAAAGAGTACTGTTCTAGACCTCAAATTAAATGCACACACTTTCATACTTGAGTGTATGATAAAGATTTTAAAAAACTTAGCAGATGGTTCATGTTGAAGAATCAATACCAGGACTTGCATTCAGTCCCAATCCAATATCCCTGCCTGAAAATTGCAAACAAACTATTCCAAAATTTAATCATTCCTTTACTTGATCATTTGATAATGGAGCTTAGCACTAGATTCAATAACACATCATTGAGTTTAAGAAGCTCTAGCCATCAGTGATAGTTAAAAATAAGAAGTTTCTAAACCCACGAGAGTTTCAACATATTACAGAACTCAGCAGACATGACCTTCCATCCTTTGCATGCTTTTAATGCAGTGTAAAACCAATGGCTTCACAAATAGCAGGTTGACATTCAAATAGCAGAAGCTTATATACTCCAGAAAAATACCTGGTATATGCAGATTGAGACTTTTCCTCAATATTACTTTTTGAGTACATGGGAACATTACTTGTTAGCTACAAGCTGCCAATGTGAACGATCAATCAGTATGCTAAGAAACCACTATGAGCCAGGACCACCTTAATGGTTAGCAATACTATTATTACCACCATGATGATATTGCAACACTACAGAAGATGTAGGTGGATGAACTTACTCGACACCATCCAAGAATATGCTAATTTAGCTAATATTATTATGAACTTCCACCACTTTAATGGGACACAATTTTAACTTAGAACTGTTATATATTATTATATATATTATAATACTTATTACATGAGTCAGAGTGTGATATGGTGAAATATTTCATGAGCAGGCTAATTTATTTTCACGAGCCAAAGGTGAGTGAAAATAAAGCCTGAGAGTGAAATATCTAGCCATATCACTCTGAAGAGTGTAATAAGTGGTTTATTCCACACTAGATATCTTCACTGAAGTAGTTTTTTGGTAACTCAAGGTGTAAAGTTGGTGAAAACTCACTAGGTGCTCCCCACAACTAACCTCTTCTGATGTAGTTTATGTAAAGAATTATAAAGAAGTTTCAAGAAAATCTAAATTTTAAAGTCTCTACTAGAAACATAATTAGCTACAGTAGCTCGAGCAAACTATTTGTTTGAAGTATCTATCAAAGAAAAAGTTTGCACGGAATTAAATGGGTAATCATGACAGGATGCATGATTATCAACATTCATGTGTATGTTAATGATCTGTCTGGGGCATACGCAGGAGAGATTCGGGGGTGTTCAGGTGAACCGCCCTTCAAATTAATAATATTCATAGATTATCAATACTTCACTTGATCTGAAGTTTGTCAGTTTGGCCAGTTGCAGTAAATTTTGTATAATTCCTAACAGATAAATAGTAGCTGCAGTTAGCATTAGATAGCTAATTATTGGAATAACTTTAACAATGGTATTTATCATTGGTAATTGAACAATACAATATATATCAAAATGTGGCTAACTGTGGAGAGATAAGTGTAGCTCTAAAGACGTGATGGGGGGGGCAAATAATTTTTTTTTTTTATTTAGAAATTTTATTAGAAATAACATTGCTATAATATATATATAATATTTATTCCATGCTAGACATCTTCACAATGATATTTTTAGGTACGTGACAGGTGAGATATCTCATGATATCTCATGGTGTTATTTCATGGCTGTACAGAGCATGCTCATTACTAGAGTAGTTATAGCAACCAGGCCTGGTGTACAAGTTTTCTGGGTTTTTACAGTTAACTCTACTCTAGTGGAGCCTAATTAGCCAGGTTAAGAGCAGCTGCTATAATATCAGCTGGAGCTGACTGAATGAAAGTTTAAAACACTGGCTAAATATCTATAATATACGCACCAAATTACTGTAGCATTTTTGTTCTCCAGGGAACCATTCTCAAGTGATCTTTTAATTTACACTATTTGATTTTTTGGCTACTTCTTTTGAATATTCAAGCGAGTAGACATTTTATACTATTCCCCAGGTGAGGGAACTTTTTTATACTTTTTTATACTGTGTTAGCTAAAGGATGGACATGATAACCCTTTATTACCCTACTATACAAGACTATGAGTTTCAAAATCACTTTAAAAGCAGTGCAGTTGTTTCCAACACTTTCAAGTGAATTAGCCTTCAATGTCCATTGTGCTGGTGGAACATAACGTTAAAAAAACTGGTGACTCTAGTGTCAATTTCTGATTTCAGTCTTTCAAAAAGTACTGATTTAAACATGAAGATTACTTCAAAAGCTTTGATATTTCAGAAGTTGTGTCACTCACTAGTACATAGATTAAAATATGCCTGTATAACAGTGAAGAAGTAGCTATAGCTATATGCTTTCCTAACCAGCGCCATGCTGTTGGAAGTACCGTTATGGCATTGCCCTTGACAAAAATTGATGCTTAAATGTAGATACAGCAATAGCTATATCTCTCCATGTAGCAAATACCATTTCAGCTTTGATAGATTCAACATTAAAGAGACAATTACAATCTTTGCGGTGTTCGTAATTATTATGCATATTTACCCAGCAAAGACAGACAAGTATTTGTTCTCTTTACTTGTATCTGTTATTTCATCGACCCTCAAAGTGTAACATGTTACACTTTTTAAAAAAGCAGATTTTTTTTGTGTAACTTTATTTTGAGTAACTGATTCTTAATTTGATAGTTTATACAGTATATTGTCAGCCTAATTCTTCAAAGCTCTGTTATGAGCAGCCATGAAGATGACACAAGTGCATAATGTTGATTTCTTCTGTGCCATCTTTATGCAGACCTAAGTAATGATTTGAGAGAAATCTTAAGCACGCACCATTTCAAGGGGATAGCCTTACTTGTCAGGCTTTTCTTCAGCATGTGAAAATAAAAGTAAGTCCCTAACGATTGAACATCAGTTTTAGAAAGTGAGACCATGTTTTGTTGGTGACTTTCCTTTCTCTACAGAACTCTCCAGTTGATGTAACATCTGTAAATAGAAGTTAAAAATAACATTTGGCACTCTGCCAGATAATCCTATTCACTAATACATACTGTCTTGCAAAGGTAGGGAGGGTCTCACGCCTAAGACACAATAATGTATTTGTTAATTCATCCCAGCGAGCGACTTCACGGCAAATTTTAATTCCGATAAAACTAAAACTACCAGTACAAAAGATGACAAAAACGAAAACGAATAGATTCAGAAGACAGAAGACAGAAAGAGAAAACGCTAAACTAGGGATGACAAAAACTAAACAGGAGGATGGAAGGAAGAAGAGGGGTGTACGAGGAGGAGGGGAGGAGGAGGAGGAAAGGGGAGAGAGCAGGACGAGCAGCAGCATCAGCAGCAGCATGGAGGAGGAGATGGGAGGAGGAGTAGGAGGGGGGGAGGAGGAGGAAGAGATGAGGACGAGCAGGACAGCAGCAGCATTATTATTATTGCGGAGGGATTAAGAGTCTTATGAGTATTATCAGGGGAGGTCATAGGAAGATATGATACTATCAGCACGATCAGCGCGCAGCAGTATGGGAGTTATTAGCATTAGATTATTATTATGATATTATTAATACTATTATTACTATCATTCAGCACATCATCATACGAGAGGATCATTATTATTATTATTATTATTATTATTATAATTACTATTATTATTATCATCATCATTATTATTGATGTCATTTTTTATTTAATTATTTATTTATTTATATTTACTTGTTCATTTGATTGCTAGCTTTTAGTTTATCCATTGTCTTGTTAATAACACACTTTTTAGAATAAAAAAGAAAGAATAGCTAACTCTAAAAAATTCAAGCATACTTCAGCAGGCCCTAGTGACTATATAAGAGTGTCAACCAGTGGGAGCTAGTTCTAACCTGAGCTTCTAACAGAACTCAACATGTCATTAGCTAGCTATCTGTTTGTGTTAAATAGTACAAATTCAGCCACTCAAAAATATTTATAAAACCACTCAACCTTTGACTTTTCATATTATTTAAAACTAAAATTATTATTATTATTATTATTACCCCCCTCCCCCCACTTAAAAGTACCATATATGTAAAAGGATCAACTAAACCAGACTGCTATTGTCATCTGAGAAAGTACAACAGAAACCTCTCTACAGAGAGACTCCGAAAAGCAGCATGACTCTCAACAACACCACATGAATGGAATAACATGATAGAAAAATAAACACTGAAAACAGCCAAACTCTCTACAAGGATCGACAAAAGACTTGCCTTATGTGTGGCTTTTGTAGAGGAGTTTCACTGTATATTTAACTTGGAGAGATCTGGTACAGCAACTAACACCACAACCTTTTAACACTATTAGTGAAGTATTTGTGTAACTATGTAGAAGGTAGCTATGAGCCGTGATTATGAAAATATATTTATCTTGTATTTGTGTAAGTATATAGCAAATATTTCATCATCTATCAAAAACTGTTGAGTTGAGCCAATCCAACAACTGTCACAACAGGAGTATAGGAAGATGGTTTGGAACAGGGGGCCTACAGCACTTTAGCTAGTAGACCAACACACATAATAAAGTTTAATCACAACACCATTGTTTACAACTACAACTTTACAACTACTTATTCTGAATCAAATACAAAAATCATTGGTTAAGTGATACACAACAGGAAACACAAAATACAACTTAAACATATTATCAAGTATGATACTCTATATTTAGTTTAGAGAATGTTTACTTGATTGCAATTTATATCTTCATTTAATAATGACATAATTCAAGGTAAATTGGTTACAATAAAATTGCTTAGTTATAGTTTTTGTCATACACTACTGGTAGTTTTAGTTTTGATTGAATTTGCGGTCTTTTATAATATTTAGTTTTATTTATTTTTTTATGTTTTCTAGTTTTTCTTACTGTAAGGGGTTCTCATTTTAGTTAACTAAAAACACTACTTTGCTCCACAAAGTTCTGCCGCTATGTGTGATATATCTCTTGTAATAGGTCCTGCTATCTCCGGTCCCATATCTGTCCAGTTACTAAGAGTCTTTTTCATTTGCTGATGAAGAATTAGATGCCCTCTTAAGATGTTAAGATGTCGTTAACATGACGACAAGTAACACGGCCATCAGTCACTTCAATCCGATGCGATGTGGGACCAATTGAATGAAAAACAGTACTTTCATACCTTCTAATCAATGTTTTTCAGTGCTGAAATTCTTGGCTAGCACTTGTATCTCAAAATGCTTGTCGCTTCTTCCTCCCTTCTTCACCATCTGGCATTCTTGCTTTACCGAGGAATGCCTTGGATACAACAAAAAATGTTAACTTACCACATTCCAAAATCTTGCCTCTTGAACAGCCAAGGTGCAAGATTGTCCCCAGACCCTTCTCCTCATAACGGTTAAGTAAAGGGTCTGGCTACCTCAGACTACCTCCCACCAGCACCACCAGTCCACCTAGCTGTGATTGGGGACCTGGCATTTGCTGGGGATGCAAATTCAAGGCCTTTTCTCATGAAACAGCAATGCTCTAGGTGGACTGGTTGGGTGCCCACACCACTTGCTATGAGGAAAGGCCTGTTCTTCTGTAAGTTCCTAGCCCAGCTCCAGGAGCTTTGCTTGCATGGCTCACAGTGCCTCTGCTTAGTGTGCAGGCTTCCTGGCTCTGCCAGGTGCGCATGACTGCCGATCGGTAGCAAATGAATACACATTTGTTGGAGTATGTGTATTGTGTAAGTAAGTGTAGCTAATATATGTACCATGATTATGTAGTATGCATGTTTATATTATAATAAAAGGTGAGCAACATTATGAAGCTAAAAGTGTTAAGTTTAATCCAACAACTGTCACAATATCTGTTTTAATCCTATATCAACTGTTTGCCAGCTGTGATTTAGCTATTTCATACTGTTATAACCTTACAATTAATCATAATAATAGCTAGTTCAAACATTTCAGCTCAGCAACATACATAAACGTGCATGCACACACACACACACATTTGTTTCCGCTCTTCGTATTGTTTTGCATTCTTAAAAATCAATTCTAGTTACCATGTAAATGCATGCTGAGTGTATGCATGCATATGTGTGTGTATACATGCAAATATGACATGAATAAATGCATGTGTGTGCATGCTTATGTTAGTAGCTATATACATGTGTGCATGCGTGTGGTGTACAAACATGTGTGAGTGAATGGCATTGATACTAAGGCTGTAATATTGGTATATTTTAATGATGTTTGTTGGCAACTATTCTTTGTGAGATACTGCAGCTGCTATAGGAGGAAAGAAACGAAACAACATAAAAAATAGTGGCATTGAATCTAGGGAGAACACTTAATATACTTCAATCTAGGCTGCAGAAGGTGGGATCTCAATGGGTCCAGGTCTGAGGCATCACAAGTAAGAGACACCTAATTTAATCAGTGCATCTATAATACCTGAGTGTGGGACTGGGTAGCCATGTTGTTGAGGTTGGGAGATAGTTGTTATGTTCCAAGGTATATTGTCATGTATTGGGCATAGATTAGTACCCTTGACTTGATTGACCAGAGCCAACCCACAAAACCTTCCCTGTGTTCGTCATCTATGCTGACTAGATTGGAGATTATTGAATCCTTAGACCAATTGCATTTATGTAGTTGTTGTGGATGAGTGTTAAGTTTACTTATGATGGCAAAAACAAAACAAAAGAAAATCTGTTTATATATAATGCATAAAGCCTGCAAATGCTGCTGTTGCTGACATACTTGCAGAAAATATTTGTCTACAAGTAAACCTTGAGTTGCAACGTTATAATAGGAGGATAAGAAAATCTTAGAATGAAAAAAGAAGCATAACATTAAATCATACAAAGAACAATGATGATACAACTGAGTTTTACACCTTGAGAGCTAACTATTTTTTGGATACCTAGTAGTAGACTAAGAAAACAGCAATAACTCCCATGAATTTCTTGCACCTTGTAACTAACTAGCAACGTTCCAAGTACACCCAGTGAATATTAATAAGACTTGGAAAATCTAGGATTACTGGAACGAAAGTGAAAGGGTGAGCTACTAACGAATATCCCTACATACAGGTGTCAAGTAAAATTGGGTATCCCCAAATTAAGTGTACCATTGTGTCGTGTATTTACGAAAAAATAATTGCCCCCCTACCGAGAATATAGATACAGTACCCCATACCTGAGAAATTATGGGTACCCCTTCGAAAACATAGGTATGCCCACTGCCTTAGGACACTCTTAAACTCTTTCCCAAGCCCTCAAAATAAAGTTTAGTCCTCCATAAGCGAGTGGATGTCCGAAAAGGAGAACGTGCAAGTGTCGCCAACACAAATGCTAAGGATACCCAAGTTTACGGCAGGATACCGATATTTCCGGAAATATGGATACGCGGGGGATACCCAATTGTACGGGATACCCTTATTATTTCCGTGACACCGGAAGTAGCTATATAAATGCAATTTAATGTTACTTCATACCAAAATTAAACCGTTTGGAGTACTGAGTAAGCCATATGGAGACTCGTAAACTGAAGCTTGCTGTAGCAGGTCTCACTGGAGCTGGAAAGAGCACAATATTGAATGCGATTGTTGGGAGAGAGGTTTTTCAAGAGGGTCATGAACTTGAACACAAAACTCTTAAAGTAACACCTCACACTTGGAGCGATCCTGACAACAATTATGAAGTTACAGTTTACGATACTCCAGGATTCGAAGATGACTCAGGGGACACTGAAAAGTACAAGGCTGATATTGAAAATAACTGCAGCGACGTAGATTTACTATTGTACTGCATCTCCGTTGAAGAGTCGTACTTTATGTCTAGAGGAGACCGTAAAACCTTGAAAGAGCTCAAACATGTCTTTGGCCCTTCCGTTTGGAACCATTGTGTCGTTGTGCTTACATTTGCTAATACGATCGTACTAAGAAATGAGACGAAGTATCGTTCAAAACTGAATGCAAAAAATAAAGTGAAAACAGAATACGAAGCAGCTATTGGACGATGGAAGGAAGAAGTTAACGGAGTACTTATTGAATGCTTAGGTGAGGAATTATCTCAAAATATAGCCGTAGTTCCAGCGGGAAGTGCTTCTTGCTTTTCGATTCTTAACGACAAAACGTACTGGCTTTCAGAATTATATCACATAGTTATTGAATTGGCAGAGGTCGAGCAAACTGATGTCTTGATTATGTTAAATGGCCACCGATATAGGTCTGGCTCTTCTGTCAATAAAGAGGAGTTTATTGATGTAAAAATTACAGAACAACCTTTAGTAGTCAGTGATGGTTCAACCAAAGTGAGAAAACGGTTGAAGGAATTAGCAGTAGCGTTGGGAGTTGGAGGTGTTTCAGGGGCTACAGGAGCTGGAGTTGGTGCCATTGTAGGAACATTTGCTATAGGTGTGCCTACATTTGGAATAGCTGCAGGAATTGGAACAGCATTGGGTGCCCTTATTGGGGGAGCCATTGGAGTTGGAGTAGGGGTTGGAGTACACAAAATAATTGACAAGTACAAGGAGCAAAAACACGATTTGGACCCAACTGTTAAAATGTTAGTAATGGATGGATTCATATAAGATACTGTACTAGACTTTTAATTTTGTTATTGAGTTCATGCCTTTATATTAACTGTAAGTGTTGCAATGTCATAGCTGGATAACAATTCTTTATCACATTAATTCATGATAGTGTTGAAGTTAATGTCATGCATGAAGTAATATGCATCACTCCTTCCATAGATAACAAATTATTGAGGATAATCTAAAGGTAGTAATATTTGATTGTCTCTGGTTAACCTTATAGCTAGCTGCTCAGGAGGGATTCTATATGTAGTGCCCCCACCTTCAGGGCAGGGCTTCTATTGTAGAGTACCTCCAATTGTGTTGTTAGGAACTGTTGCTAGATTATAAATTAGCTAGTTAGGCGCTGTGTGGCAGTCGTTAACTGCTGTTTTTACGGTCCCTCAGGCCATAAGTGTAGCGCCCTCACTGCGCTCGGTACGCTACAATGGAGGGCCATCAGGGACCCTAAATACAGTAGTTCCCTCTGAATCAGCACCTAGCTACTATTTAATTATATCTGCTGGTCACCCTGATGGCTAAAATAAAGTTTAAAGCAGTCTGTCCTTAGTAATAGCTAGATATGCCCAATGAAAGTATATTCAGAAGCAGGGAGAGTCATACAAATTACAACCAGAATACCGACATTTTTTATCACTTCGGATAGGTTTAGAATTAATTAAACCCGAGTCACCGGATGTTCTAGCACTCAAATATACCGGAATTAGCGGACACAACTACCCGCCACAGTTACCGGAACTTATTTTGCTGTATTCGTGTAGTTACATTAGTTACACTACGTTATTGCATTGCATTACGTTTCGTTGTTTATAGAGCTTCGACGATTTTTTGTTTCAGAGCAGTCAGTCCCAATATTATTATAGGCTTTGTCCGTTTTGTGCAGCGCCAGTTCCATTCCCAGCATCTAGCTCTATTTTGTGTATATTTAAAACTAAAATGGAAGATGCTGTCGCACAATTATCCTCCTGGAGACAGTGTCCATTCCGCTCACTTCGAGGAAAAATTCATTCTGAAATTGTCGTCGTAGGATTACGAGAATCTGGAAAATCGGCCCTTGTCAATGCTCTGTTTAGTGAAGAAGTTAGCCAAGAACGAGAAGCTTCATCTAAATCTGTTAAAGGAGGAGATAAGCATGTAATAAGTTACAAGGGTAACACCCTAGCTGTATGGGACACCTGTGGCTTTTTAGATGGTAATCCTGAGAATGAAGATGCTTTTAAAGCTATTGAAGCTATTCCTTGCATGAAGAAAAATAAATGCAGTGCCCTTGTCGTTACTATAGCAATTGCCAAGACAAGATTCGAGACAAACTCCAAAGACATCGAAGGTATGAAAAAGCTGAAGGAAATGTTTGGTGCAGATATTTGGGGAAATTTGCTTATAGTACTGACTCAAGCAAATCATCATTATGATATTATCACCAGTGAGAGAACAAGCGCCGATAAGGAAAGTTATTTAGCTAAATATTCAGGATGGGTGAAGCAAATTCGCACCTTGCTGGCGAGCGAGCTGATGTCTACTTCTCGAGCCAGGTCGGTACCTATCGTTCCAGCCGGTTATATAAATTCTATCGAACCAGAAGGTCAAGTGTTACAGTTTGAGCCTAAGGGTAAATCATGGGTATTAGATATTTGGCAAAATCTGGCCAAAGTAGTTCCAATGGATGAAAAGCCTTTGCTATTGGATGTGTGTATCAATAAATTGTTTGCTTCAAAATTCTTTTTCTTGGATAGCTTCCTGTCTTTGGTAACGCTTACCGCAGATATCTACAAAACAAAGGTGTGCTTAATAAAGAGTAGTGCTGAATACAAGGAAGCTAGTTTAGCATTGAGCCTGCTTCACAATATGGTGTAGTCAAACTGGACAACCATGACCCAAGGAAGAGAATTATATCATCCGAAACCCACCCTAACGACAGCGAGTACTGGAAGAATTTAGAGCCGTATGTGAATATAGTTGTTACAGGTCTGGAACTCTCCGGAAAAACTTCCTTGATTAATTCTCTGGCTCACCAAAAAGAAATTCAAAAGGAGGAACCATACGCAGTAGATGAAAAACCTCCCTTATTTTCATATGGGGCTAGGACTTGCACTTATTATGAAGCTTCACTGGAGTCTTTAGAAAAGTCGGTTGTTGACAGTAGTGCTGTAACAATTGTTTGCATTAAAATAAGTGAATCCAATGCTAACCTCACTAAAATTCTTGGTTCCTTCTCCGAGCTAAACACGAAACACTTTGTCATTGCATTGACTTATGCTAATGCTTTTGCTTTAGAAATACCATTTGAAACTTTGGTTGAAGCTCAGACTGCAAATATAAAAAAAATTCTTTCTATTCAGCCCAAGTTCAATCCTGAGTTTGTGGAGAGTGTCACAGTTGTTCCAGTGGGTTACCACAGTGAACCCATTATAAAAAATGATCCAACTAAAATGAACTGGATCATGAATCTTTGGCTGCAAATCATCTCAAACGCTAAAACTACAGCTAAGGCAGCTCTGCTCGTCATGGTGAATTATAACATATTAGGGCGTAAGCCTCTTCTAAAAAATGCATCACATTACAAAAAAAATTATGTTCAGCATTTGGTGAAGATTATGATAGATATTGTCAAAGAAAATGAACTACAAGTTAAGTACGACCTATAAACAAGTGAACTTTGTTTAGTTTTTAGTTGAAATAGCTAGTGTTACTTCTATATTGCTTCTTTTTCATTATTATAGTCTGTATTCTTACTTGTTATATGTAAATGACTTAATTTTAGTACTTACATGGGATCTTTATTAAGCCATGTAGAGCCATTACATGGAGGGAAACAAAAAGTGGGAATCGCCACTAAACTGTCATGAGGCAGTAAAACGACATGTATTTTAATAATAAAAAAAGGCAAATAATTGTAATGTAATCTACGTGTTTATAAAAAACAAAAACAAAAAAACAAAAAACAACAACATAATAGCATAAAGCTATTCTGACAATTTCTAGAGTCCCTAATTTCCCTGGTGGTTGGTGGGAGGGGATTCAAGGCTATGTCCCACTATATCCTAGTCTGCTTGATCAATGAATGCTCACACCTTTGTTTTTCCTGGACTGGCTTATTATCAATAGGCTCTTCGCTCTTGTGGGAGGAGTCACACCTCAATTTTCTCCTCCCACATGAACAATCACTTTTTTTGTCATTTTACATACATGTGATCTTATACTTTCGTTTTGTTTTAGCACCCAATTGCAGTATTCATATTTCGGTCTCGTCGTCATCTCATTGTATAGTGAATGCAGTGAATGCATTGCTTCACCGGACACATAAGTAGCTCAATGGCTACCAGTTAACAAAGAAGGTGCCATTTAACAATAGCTTATCACATTACTATGGTTTGTGGCCACTTCAATCCCAGATCATTACAATTCTTTGTTGGAATACAAGTTAAGTGAACACTGACAAAGAAATTTGTTGTGTCCTAGACTTTAGTTGAGTCGTAGAGGAAGAAACACCAGGTGGCTAGAATAGCTGCCAGAGATGGGGCTTGAACTCAGGACCTACTAACACAACCAGCTATACCAACACACACACAAAACAAACAAACAAACACACACAAAACAAACAAACAAACAAACAAACACACACACAAACACACACACACACACACAAACACACATTCATGCACACAACACACATATCAAACAATTCCCTATAATTTGACAAGTGATACCTAACAAGTCATGACAAGTGATGTAAAACAACTTAAAGAGGAACATTGGAGTCATCAATGACAGAAGCAGGCTACACTTAAAGAGTTGGACAACTACACTACAAGTACACTACAAGTTATCAATTGAAAGAAACACCATAATTTTGGACAACTACACTACAAGTACACTACAAGTTATCAATCTATGACAATTGAAAGAAACACCATATTCTCATGTATACATACCACTGATTGACTGATTATGAAAGACAGAAAAGGAATAATATGATGCCAACTTGTGCACATATTTTTTGTACTGTAGCTACATTTCAAAATAACTCCAAATAGTGCTCATCATATAGTAATAGCTATCAGCGTTCAGCTAGAGCATATCCACTATGTTAAGCATCTTGCTAAGAGTGGCATGTGTAATTTGTTTCCTAAGGCTGCAATTCAATTAGCTAGTAGCTATAATCAATTTTAAAGAACAATTACTAGCTTGACAAAAGCATATAATATAAGTCTGAATACAGGTACCTAAATGTGCAATGAACTGTGTAGAAAAAAATATTACAGGGGTGTATCGTCGATGCTGCATATGCCATAGGCCGAGCACATAGTGAGGCAGATATGGGTAATTGCCTCACACATTTTTTTATCAAACTACACTCACTATAATAATATAGTCCAGTCATTTTAAGGGGAAAAAAGGGTCAACCCAAAACAAATGGCAAGAAAAGGTTTCTCACAAGATTTTTGTACACCAAGTTGTTCTAAACAACATACTAAAATTCCTAAGGAAACCCTTGATGGGAAACACCTAAATAATGCTAAATCGTTAATGCATTATATATTACAATTCACTATACTTTGATACAGTTGTTATGATTAAAATAGTTATGCAAATTGTTATAAATAGTTTTGATGATAAAAATACTAAATCAAATGTTTTCCTTAGCTACTGTAGTTCAATTTACTGAGTTTCATCATCAAGTAATTCGGTTGAGTTGATACACCCTGATCCCTGACAATCACCACAAGCAACAGAGAACATTACAATATTGGACTGACCATCAACATGAGTTATGACTATTCAATTACTAAAATGCTATTTATGATTGGATTACATATATACTCAGCCATAAGCCTCATAGACATAATCAGCTATAACAGTTTCTATTTTGTTTATAAGGTCACTCACTGTAATCTGTTCATCATTTTCTTCTAAATATTTAGCCACTTCCAAAAATGCTTTTGTTCTTTCTATTTCTTGTGATCTAACCTAGCTTTAACTTTTTGGAACCTAGCTTGTCATTACTGTGAGCTGTAGGAATTTGCTTCTGTGTACTAAAGTTAGCATCACTATTCTTATGATAAACAGCATCTGCTGAATGCAGATCATGACTTAACAATTCGTGCCATAACAGTATGTGCTCATGAATCTTTTCTTTCTTGACACAAGTCAAGAAGTGTATCCTTCAACTTGATATTTCTGACAGGTAAAGCATTACAGTTTTTCCTTTTATGTGTACTGTGGGGGGGGGGGGGGGTCACAGGGGCTGACATGGGGGCCGGGCCCCCCTTTTGTTTACAAATTTGTTTACATGGTGACTTTTTGTTGTAGCTAGTGGACTCTCTCATAAAGATTTCAATATTATTCTTGGTTCAATGGCAACCTCTTTTTTCCCATGAGTGCCTATTTATGTCCTAAAAAATTATAACTGAACTGAGCAACAAAGTTATATGAAAAATTATAACTGAACTGTGCAACGAAGTTAAAAAAAATTATAACTGAATTGAGCAACAAAGTTATATGAAAAATTATAACTGAACTGTGCAACGAAGTTATATGAAAAATTATAACTGAACTGTGCAACGAAGTTAAAAAAATTATAACTGAATTGAGCAACGAAGTTAATGAAAATTTATTATGAAAAATCATAACTGAACTGAGCAACGAAGTTATATGAAAAATTAATAACTGAATCGTGAAACGAAGTTATATGAAAAATTAATAACTGAATCGTGCAATGAAGTTATATGAAAAATTATAACTCTGAGCAATGAAGTTAGCTATATGAAAAATTATAACTGAACTGAGCAACGAAGTTGTCAACCATTTGGTAATGACTTGTTGTGTAGAAAATAGGGAACCATTACAGTTAGAACTTAAAAATTATAGTAAAATAACTACTTTGTTTACTGTACTAATGATGTATATGAATTATACACTTCTTTTACTGGTACCCAGCCTTACTCCAGAAGAAGTCAGTACATTTAATTTAAGAGTGCACAGAGTCCAAAATTCTGGAGTAAGCACTGACTCAGTAATGGTACCAGTAAAGGAAGTGTATAATTCATATACATCATTAGTACAGTAAACAAAGTAGCTATTTTACTATAATTTTTAAGTTCTAACTGTAATGGTTCCCTATTTTCTATAATAGCTATAGTAGGCAACAATATTAGCATAACCGGGAAAGTCTTGGCCCTATCATCAGCGAAACAGAAGTCAAGCTTTGAATCAGCTGCTAAATAAGTGATGTGTTTTGAGTAGGACCTGCCAGCATAATGCTATTTTTTTAATTCTAAAATAATGCATTATTGTTTCAAACTAATTGCACATTTTTCTATGAAATTATCCAATTACTGTAGTTATAAAAATTTGAGTATAGTTAATGATTGCAGTAGCAAGTCAAAGGTGTCACAAAATGAGTTATGATTCTTTTTGACCCTACTATAATGGGTGTTGTTATAAAGCACACAAACTACTTGAGCAAGACTTAAATATTTACCTTTCATGAATGATTCAGATGGTCAGCATATTAATGTAAAATGACTTGTCCAAGATTACTGTTATAGATTTGACTAAAGTTGACATTTAGGAAGAACTCGATGTTAATGAGCCTATTTTACCCAGAAAAAAAGTCCCAAGGTGACTAAATTTACAGGGCTTCATGACTAGCTTCTTGCTGACAAAATTTGATGGTTTGATACTGTACTTCAGGATATTTTAAACAAAGTGAGCTCCAATGCCTCTTTTTAAAAATTGGGGCAAGTTCAGTAGAGCCATAAGTATAAAATGACTAGGAGCTGGTGAGTTCTTGGTATATTGACTTAATTACCTTGGGTATTGTGTGGTTTGGCTGGGTCTGTTACTGGATGGGTTGGCAGTACAAGTCTCCCCACACTTCTGGCACAGCTGGTTAGTAGATGCTGCCACCAGACTTCTGTATCCAGTAACAGACCCAGCCAAACCACACAATACCCAAGGTAATTAAGTCAATATACCAAGAACTCACCACTCCTTTTATAAGTAGTTCCAACAATATGTCATATCTTCTGTACTTAGCGGCTTAGTGAAGAGGAGTATATCTATACATGTCCAAATCATCAATGTCATTGATTGCATCACTCTCAATAGACAGGCCACCAATTCGCACTGCCTATATTACAAAATATGATATACAATCATGTATAAGCTATATTGTTACTATTGGTATGTATACCCTCTCATCCAGTGAGTATCATACTCATGAAACCCAATTGATACTTCATAAAACTAATATAATGTGCATGTAGTATGTATTTGTATATTTATGTATGTATGTATGTATGTATGTACGTATATATGTATGATGTATGTATGTATGTATGTATGTATGTATACAGGGACAAAGGAAGCTCTCATAAATTGGTCAGGCCAGGAAGTGGTGTGGCTAAAACAGTTCATGGGTGCATTAGCTAAGGATAATTCATGGGTGCCAAAGCCTATACATACTTTCATTCGCTATTATAAATAGCTAGCTAAATAAAAAAGAAATTTGTTACCCTGATGATGGCAGTCTTTTTAGACAGAAATTTAAGTTCGGGCTTCCAAGAGAGAGCTATACAATGCCTGTGTCCTCTCTGTACTTCTCTAACAAACATGCTAGAAAGTTGAACTCTAAACAATAAGGAGTAAATCCCATTTGCTCATGTACATTCAAACTCAATCAAAATAGTAGTTACATGAATCAATGATAAGTACAACTGAATGGAGTAGGTAAGGATCATCAGTTAAATGATAAGTGCAACTGAATGAATTAGGTAATGATCGTCAGGTGAATATAATGTTCTCTATCTCCCCCCAAGTCTTTGACCCATGATGGTTAAAGGCTGAGTTTCGTATAAGTCAAAAGAATCGGTCTGGGGGTTTCCTTTCTCTTACTGATCGTCTCAATGGCTTTGGTGATGGAGTATATAAGGGTGGGGTAAGGGTAGTGACTGGTATAGGATCCGGGAGTCGGGGGGGACTGGTCGGAGGGGGTTGGGGGAGCAGGCTGTCCCTGGGAGGCAGGTTAGGGGGTTTCGTGGTGTTGACATCTTCATTGGTCCCGGTTGGAGTGGGCCCAGGTGTGTCCGGTGGTAGACATGTGGGAGGTGAAGTTGTAGGTGAGATGTCATCAGGAGATGAGGTTGAGGGTGGGATGCCATCGGGAGATGAGGTTGGGGGTAAGTAAGCAATGTCCTCCATGATGGACCTTCTTTTGGCTGGTGGGTGTACAGGGATGTACTTCCTGAGGAATTTCCTGTTCCTGAGTGTTTGCCTGCCTGACCCGTCTATTCGAATGAGGTACTGATGGAATTGGCGCACTTCGATGACGATGCCGGTTCGATCCCACTTGTGTGGGTGAGGGCCAGTCTGATTTTGTATTCTCACCCGGTCACCAGTACTCAGTGGGGTTAGGGCTCTGGTGTGCTCACTCCATCGGTCCTGGTGAGACATGTGACGCTGTCTGAGTGCCTCTTCTCGTAGCCTTAGTGATTCCCTCCAGGTCTGATGTGGGTGGTACTTTCCAGGGAGGATTGGGATTGTAGGGTCCGGCGTGTTCCTGTATTGCAGGATAGATTTCTAGAAAGCGTCAATGTCTATAGCACCATCCTTCCCTGTGTTTCCTGTGAGCAACCTCTTGACGGTTTTGACACCCACCTCGGCTCTGCAATTGCTGTGAGGGAATGCCACAGAGCTAAGTCGGTGCCAATCCTGTAAGAATTGTGTTGTTGTGAGCTACAAATTCTGGACCGCCATCCGATGAGAGTTCGTCTGGTATCCCATAGGTGGCAAAGGTGCGTCTCAGGACAGTGATAAGTCCTTGGGCCCCGTCTTTGGCTATCTCTACGATAGGCCAGTTGGAATATCGGTCGATAATGACGAGATAATGCATGGAATGGGTATTCAGATAAGGTGGGGTGTGTGGGTGGTAGTGCCGCTTGTGATGGGGCCATCCTGTTGCAGTGGGAGCAGTTGGCTCTGGTGGCTCTGATGTCGTTAGTGATGCCAGGCCAGAAGACAGATGCTTCTGCCTTTGATGTCATGGCTGATGTGCCCTGGTGGGCAGCGTGTAGGGCAGACAGGCATGAGGGTCGTAGAGAGGGTGGGATGATGATTCTATCTTTGTAGACAATGACACCATCACTGCTGTACAGATGTTGTCTGAATTGGTGGTATTCTCTGATGGATGGTGGCAGTTGGTGTTTGAGGTCAGGGATTCCGTCTTCAATTGTAGAGAGGAGGAGGAGCATGTTGTCAGTAGACGCCCTGGATAAAGCAAGACATTTTGTCCTGGGATGCAAGAATCTAACCATCGCTGTTGACCACAGACCACTCCTAAAGATATTTGGTGATAGATCCCTAGATCACATCTGCAACACTAGACTGAGGAACCTGAAAGAAAAAACCCTGAGATACCATTTCAAAATCGTCCACATCCCTGGTGTCAAACACAAGGCCCCTGACACCCTCTCAAGACACCCAACTGGTGATTGCCACCCACCCAAAATGGTCCTCCATGACGACATCCACAGCATCCAAGATGGTGTTGCTACCCCTCCCCTCCGCATCCCCACTCAACTCATAGCTGGCATCTCAACAGATAACCAACTAGACTCTATCCAAATGGAAGACCAACTACAGAGTTCACTCATCTCGTCTCTACACTCCCTACATTCCATCAATTGGGAGCAAGTCCAAATCGCCACATCATCTGATACAGCCAGTGCTTCACCTTCGATTGGAGCATAACGTGATTCAGCTGCATGTGTGAACCTACTGCCTACTAAGGTTATCTTCCAGCCATATTTGCAGCAGAAGAGATCACTGGAGGGGCAGGAGCAGTGTTTCTGGAACAACCAATAACCAATTCCGTCTTTGGACCAGTCAGTGGCTAGGCATGTGGGCTTGGACTTGTCAAAAATTTGACTCCACTGTGGATTTCGTCAATGATGGTTAATTTCGACTTTTCAAAGGCTTGCTGTAGGTCATTGTTCCAGTGGAACTTGTTGCTGGGCTTGAGGAGTTACCGGAAAGGTAGCATTACGTCAGTCATGCTGAATGCGTACAATACCTGATTCACCAAACCAAACCAGGATCTTACGTCCGTTAGGTTTTGTGGTGTAGGGAAGTCGGAGATGGCCCTGATGTACTTCTTGCATGGTCTCACAGTGTCATTGGTGATTTCAAAGCCTGCGAATTCAATGTCATCTTTGGCGAATCTGAACTTATCTGGGTTGAGGGTAATACCGTGTCTGCCGCAGATGTCTAACCAGTTGGATGCTTGGTAGAAGCTTTGTTCTATCGTGTCTGACCATAGCAGTGTGTCATCTACACATTTTGTTTTGTTGGGTATGGACGAGGTGATCTCATCATATCGTCTAGTGTATCCATCACCTGAGGCAATGTAGCCTTGTGGGGCCGTGCGATATCTGTAGCGGCCCCATGGGGTGATGAAGGTGGTAAAGTGTCTGTCTTCGGGATGAAGAGGAACGCTGTGGTAGCCATTCCATGCATCAAACACGGTTTTCTTCTTCCCTTGAGGGACTGACCTCGCCTGGTGGAAGGGTGATTGGGTGTGGTGCGTTTCCCTGGTGGCATGGAGGTTGAGTGGCTGGAAATCGATGGTCCTTCTGAATGTGCCATTTTTCTTGGCACAGATAACCATTCTGTGGCACCATGTAACAGGTTCTCCAATAGGTTCAGGTTCCAACACTCCAAGTCTCACATCCCTGTCGAGGCCATCTTTGACATTGTCTTGCCAGTGAAGGGGTACTGGGATGGGTGAATGATGAGCGGTTGGGGATGCTTGTGGGTCTATCATAAGTTGCATTGGTGGGCCTTCCATGAGTGGTAGGGTTTGGTGTTCACAGACATTGAAGGTACTGGAGCTATAGTAGTCAAGGAGGTATTGCTGGAGTTTCTCCCGGTTGGCTTCTGTGGCTGGGTACGGCAGGGAGGTAGGGATTGGTGGTGGTTTAGTACGTTTGAGGCATTGACAACCATGTTGTGATGGGGGTGTGGAATTCGTGGCGGCGCCAATGGAGCCGTTAAGACTGGTTTCCTTGACCTCGTCCATTGCCGGGAAATTATGTGAGATGTCTGAAGATGCCTCTCTGCTGAGGAAGAACTTGTCAGTACTGTTAGTCACATAGACCATCTGCCTGGTAGACATCTCTTCTCCTTTGCCGCTTTTCGCGGATAGCCTCAGTATGGCAGCACCCAGAATGTGAATATTGTGGTTGTCTGCTGCATGCATCCTGAGATCAACAGGGATGAGGTCTCTGGTGGACAGGCCAAGCTTCTTTATGATTTTGAAGCCTGCCAGGCAGCTTTGGCAGCCTGTGTCGGCCATGGCACTGGTGAAGGCCTGGTTTTGGGGTGATTGGAGGGGAAATCCAAAATGGTCATAGTCCTCCTGCTTGATGCTCATCTGAAGTCTGATGTGTGGCTGGGGTTTGGACTGTTTCCTTGACCATTCCTTTGTGGTCTGATCAAAGATATGGTGGTCCAGTGTAGCACTTTTGGTCACCTTTGCTGATGTGATTTCGCATAGTGTTTCGAATATGGCACTTTCGCGTTCAGTGGCCCTGGCCAATTTTGTGTCAGCTTTGCTTCTGCACATCTTCCCAAAGTGGTGGTCTCTATCACAATGGTCGCACTTGGTGCCAAAGGCAGGACACTCAGTTCTTCTGAGTCTTGTTGGGGGGTTTCTTCCGTGCCCTTTGGTCCCGCAATACGTACAAGTGTCCTGGTCCTTTGATGGGCCCCTTAGTTGACGGTATTTTTTGCTTCTTGTATGAGCTGCCAGCTACTGCATCTGTTACTTGTGGTAGTAGCAGGCGGGATGCTGACCTCTTTCCTGCCTCTTTTGCCTCGACGAACTTGAGGACTTGCTCCCATGTCATGTCTTTGTTCTCGTCTCTTAGTAGATCCATCTGTATCTCAGTGTCATCCAAGCCTCTGCATAACACATCCCTGAGTATTGCTTCAGTATAGTCCACGTTGGTATCACAACCTGTGCACTGCTTGGTATACTTGCAGACGCTTGCCTGCCCTCTCAACCTCGCTCCGTAGGCACGTATCGGCTCGTTTCGGTCCTGCCTCATGTTGTGTAGGGTCACTCTTGCTACCATTGTGTTCTCTTCCCTTACGGCTAACCTCCTCATGCATTCCTGGTGAGGTCCCTGCGGAGCTGGTCATCACAGCACTCCAATAGTTGGATGATCCTGTCTGTTCCCTCTAATTTGGTCGCCTTTACGTAGTCATTCCATCTCGATTTAAAGTACTGCCAGTCCTCTGTGGTGCCGGCCGATGACACAGTCGGTCTCTTTACCTTCTCAACCCTTGCTGCTTGTGTAGGCCCTTGTAGATCACTCAATCAAAATAGTAGTTACATGAATTAATGATAAGTTCAACTGAATGGAGTAGGTAAGGATCATCAGTTAAATGATAAGTGCAACTGAAGTAATTAGGTAATGATCGTCAGGTGAATATAATGTTCTCTAAACTCCTTTCAGAATTTTTCTCAAGTCGAATGTACTGATAGTTCAATTCAACTTCAGATGGTCCCTAAGTTATGCCCCAATCAATGCATCCATATAATTGGCTAGCTAGCTGCTTGGAATGTTGTAACTATAATAGAGAGATACATATCTTAATTTGTAGAATATCATCATTATTGGATTGAGCATGGCAAGGGGCTTTTCTTATAACAGGTGGGAAAAATATGTTTACTATATGCATGCCCAAAGCAGACAGAATTATTTGACTAAACATGGCTGGGATCATTATTAAAAACAAAACCATAACTTCATTCAATTAACAAGTTTTTGCCAGAATAACACAACCACAATCTCATTCAAAACCTTTTTACCAGATGAGCAATTAGTACAGTATCTATATTGCCATACACACTTTTAAATTTTCAGGTAGTGGACAGAATTTATCCCTGCACTTTTTTAGAGAATGTAATTTTAATCTCTTGTCATTGCTAGCTGTTGTAGTATCGTTAAAGCACATAAGTGAACCAATAATAATTATTGGAATTAGAAAATAGAAGGACTGTATAAAAGCTCTTAATTCAAAACAACAAATGCCTGCCTAAGATATACATTTTCATCCAGGTAAAACAAAAAATTGGGGCTGTAGTTAGTGACTGTGTTAGCTTCACTCATTATACCTGCTGAGGGACTCTAATTATGGCCTCTTACTTACCTATGACAGATCTTGTAACTTCAAACTTGCCTGTGACTGATCCTGTTGGGGTGCAGAAAAACAAGTCATTTTATAAACTGCATCATGTAAGCCATCTTAAAAAGTAGAGCAGATTGTTAATGATATTATACTAATTTAAATGGAACTTCTGGAACTCGTTACGAGCCCCAATTTGTCTTGATATATCACGCCCACGCTTCTTTGAAACTCGTGTAAGCAACGCAATAAATTAAAAGCTACCACACACATCCGAATGCATTCTTCTATATTCCATTCTCCAGCCGCTAGTATTTCTACTGAGTTTGGCTAAGTGTATAAGGGCAATTGTTGAAATAAACAACAAAAGGAGTCTAACTGTCTGTTCGCCTCATAATTAATCGTAGCTACATAGCTAGTATTAAAAAGGAGACAATTTTATATCAACTTTATTTCTAAATAAATGGTTAATGGATTAGTAGTAGCTAACAATTATCTGGGTGTATTACTTCAAACCAAGTAAAGATCATGCATTATTAGCTAAATGGTGGCATAAAGGAAAAATTACAGTTAAACGAATTGACAGTTCTTAATTTACAACATTGAACAATTCTATAAATAAACAGCCTACGCCCTTGCAGAGATGAATAGCTAAGTGGATTGAAGAAGCACTTGACTTAATGTTTAACATATTCATGAGAACAGTATTTTTTTGGCTTAAAAATTTCTGCCTCTGATGCTGATACAGCTGTAGATGAATCTCAGATGCCCTTTAAACGCGCGCGCGAACATTTTCTCAAAAAAAAAAAAAACACGGCTTTTTAGGCTTGACTCCAGTTTATTCTGAAACTACAGCAAAGCCTTACTTTATACTTAAGCTCCAAAGTGTGAGAAAATTCCTGCGAAAACGCTTGCTTTTCAAGAAACAAAAAGTTGATTCGACCGGTTACTATGGCATTGAAGACCCTTTTCCAGACTTAATTTTAAAACTTCTCCGGTTTAGGGGGATTTGTTGTTAGTCAAGAGTCATTGGTAGTCAGAATGCCGTAGCATTAATGCTAAGGAAGCTACTACTACTCAGGGAAGCTGAGGTAGGTATGTAATTCCATATTTGTTAGCTAAATATGCAAAAATACTGGCGTTTCTTTTTTGTAGCTAAGAGCTTGTTGTCAACAGTGACTGGTAAATTCAAATAGTCAGAATGGCTCAAATTTGGTACTACAAAAATTACCACTGCTCAAGAAAAGGTAAGAAAGTAATTTTGTATTTGTCTGCTAAAATTGATTGTCTTTTGTTTTTGTAGGTGAGAGCTTGTTGTCAAGAATTCACGGTAATTCTGATAGTCAAAGTAACTTCAATTTGATACTACAGAAGTTATCAATACTCAGGAAATTGAGGTAAGTAGTAATTCCATATAATTATGTTGGCTAAAATTACAAAATTAATAATAACACTGGTTTATTTTTTTATCGTAGCTGAGAGCTTGTTCAAGAGTTACTGGTGATTGAGATTATCAGAATGGCAGATGCTTGATACTACAAAAGTAACCATTAATCAGGTAAGAGATTGATTTTGTATTTGTTTGCTGAAATAAAAGGTCATAACTGCTATTATAGTGTTTGCATGAACTAAGCTAAAACATAGTAACAATACTTAGTTTTATGTTACCTAACTATCAAGCTCGCTCGCCATTTGTGCTGAAGCACATCACTAGTTGGCGAGCGAGCGAAGCGAGCGAGACAGTATTAGGGGAATCGGGTATATGTTATATGTATGTATGGATGGATGGTACGTATGCCCTTTAAACGCGCGCGCGGGGAGCTTTTTTCTCCAAAAAAACACGGCTTTTTAGACTTGACCCCAGTTTATTATGAAACTACAGCATTAAGTAAGCCTTACTTTATACTTAAGCTCCGAAGTGTGAGAAAATTCCTGCGAAAACGCTTGCTTTTCAAGAAACAAAAAGTTGATTCGACCGGTTACTATGGCATTGAAGACCCTTTTCCAGACTTAATTTTAAAACTTCTCCGTTTTAGGGGGATACGGAGTGCCGATTATTGGTTGTCAAGAGCCATTGGTAGTCAGAATGACGTAATATTAGTGCTAAGGATGAGGTAAGTACTAATTCCATATTTGTTAGCTAAATATGCAAAAATAACTCTGGCCTTTCTTTTATGTAGCTAAAAGCTTGTTGTCAACAGTGACTGGAAAATTCAAGTAGTCAGAATGGCTCAAATTTGGTACTACAATAGTTACCACTGCTCAAGAAGATAAGGTAAGAAAGTAATTTTGTATTTGTGTGCTAATGATTGTCTTTTGTATTTGTAGCTGAGAGCTTGTTGTCAAGAATTCACGGTAATTCAGATAGTCAAAGTAACTTCAATTTGATACTACAGAAGTTATCAATACTCAGGAAATTGAGGTAAGTAGTAATTCCATATTTGTTGGCTAAAATTACAAATAATAACACTGGTTTATTTTTTTTATCGGTGTGAGCACAAATGGCGAGCGAGCCTGATAGTTAGGTAACATAAAATGTTACTATTTTTAGCTTACTTCATGCAAACACTATAATAGCAGTTATGACATTTGATTGCAGCAAACAAATACAAAATCACTCTCTTACCTGATTAATGGTGACTTTTGTAGAGTATCAAACATCAACCATTCTGATAATCTCAATCACCAGTAACTCTTGAACAAGCTCTCAGCTATTGACCCTCCATATTTTTGTGTTCGCTCCGCGTTCGACCCCGTCCCAAACTTCACTAAACAGAATCCTCCGGTTTAATGACCATTACCCGTATCACCTTAGAAATTGAATTGTTGGCTTTGAATTGTTTTGCGGGTGCAGTTAAAACTCAAACACTTATGGGGGCTCCATTTCTATTCGAGTTAGTGGCGGTGGTAAGTTAATACGCTATTTGTCACAGTTATAAGCCCTACTCAACAGTATTTACTTAAAAATTCATTGTTCACTAGATTTACCACGAAGGTAAGTCTAGCATAGGTATGTTCAGTTGTGTGAAAGTATTGTGCGTTACAACTACTATTAAGAATATCACAAAGAAAATTTTAAATAACGTGATTTGATTTTGTTGCTTCTTTTTCAATTCAAACTGTTGCGGGAGAACTGTAGCTAATTAAGGTAAAACTAAAGTGGATTTAGAATCAAAGATTAGCCGATTGGGAATAAAATTGACTTTCTTTTTTTTGCGTAGTTTACTCGTAACTCGCAAACTAGCTGACCACTGATGGCGTTCTAATCATTACTAAGGGGAAAAAACAGCAGACGTTGAACTAAACTTGTGAAAAGTTTAATTGCTATAAGTGTAACTGATAGTATAAATGAAAAGACGATAGGAGCTACTTCTTCAAATATGTATATTATGTCGCTATCAGCTATTTATCACATTTGTTCAGGTTAATATTGATTAAAAATTTCTCACTGTAAACTGTGTGTGTTTATGATATAGCATCAGTTCCATGCTCCTACTCTTCCGACGTTCCTTTACCTATTCTTATTCTTGGTGAAGATCGGTTGTATGACGTAGGAGAGAGTCTACAATTCCGTTGTCTGCCTGGCTACCAACCCGAAATAATCAAGACAACGAGATGTTTGAGGAATGGTACTTGGTTACCAGATCCAAAATCCCTTGATTGCACACGTATTGAAGGTTAATTGTAAATTGAGTGAGCCTGCGTAGTCTTTGGTGTTGTACATTTTGAGGGAGGGGGGCAGAGGGGGGTGGGGGGGTCAGTTACTTGAATAGCTACTTAAAATTTAGTCTTGTCCCTTGGGCTAGTCTCGCAGGACGCGTTTTTTACCTCTGTAAATATCTCAAGTAATGAGGTAGCTCTTAAACACAACCCTCGAGGACACCCTCTAGTTGAACCAAACCCTTTACTAAACCGCGACGCTCTGTCAAGTAGCAGTTTTAGTAAAAGATCTCGCTACGCCGAACTTTACTTGCACCTTCTATTCTAGTCTGGACTAGCGAGACCCTTTAAGGAACCGCTGCGCTGGTCTTCTAGTCAGACTAGACACTTTCGATAAAATAATAAGTGGGAAACTTCGTTTAGTAGTTCAGGGTAATAGTTTTAAGGAAATCCTAACTTCTATTGAATTATTATTGTACTCCATTAAACATGCAGAACCTCTTCATCATGTCACAGTTTGGGTGACTCTTGGAGTAATGGCTACTGTATTGGGACTATTGCTCTCCATTGGAACCTGCATGATCACTATAAGATCGTACAGAGACACCACCCATGTTTACAGCAGAAATATTTTACTGGAACACTCCACCAAACCAAAGGAGAGAATTCCTATCACTAAATATAAGCTACACAATATGATAAAGACGTCACATACGATCTTGTCCAAGTAATGATTTAGAGTTTCAGGAGACTTCAAACTGTTCGCCTCACATGTCAAACCACACAGATCTATTGAAAACTAATTCTAAAATAGTTGTCAATGTGCGTTGGTGTCATTAGCAAATATTTATTGTACATAAGTTTCTCAATGTTATTTATTATTACCATAACTAAACTATATAGAATGTATAGAGATGATGTAAAAATATTCTTAGATGCAAAACATTTCAGAACTACTTTTGTCTACCCAATGAACAAAATAAAGTTGTTCTAACTTCTAGCTAGTAGTTTATTTATTGTATAAGAGAGATAGCTGGTTAATTAATTTGTTTGTAGTGTATTATAGTAATGGAATAGACAATTATTTGAATGCCTCCAGCCTTAGTCTAGTTTGTACCTTATATGAACTCGCTTGTTCTCCTGACCTGTTAACTGCTTAGTACTGATTTTTTTTCTGTTTTGTGTTTAATACTTTTTACCATAATATGTAATCTGCTGTCATGAGTCTATTAAAAAAAGGTGCTGTGCAGGTCAGTCAAGATAATTAACCTGATGCCAAATTTTCTTCCTAAACTTGGTGACAACAGACTATAACAGTCACTATAATAGTCTTTATTTTCCAGTTAAAGTTGGACTATTTAGAATTAGTACATTTATGTGAAATGTTTCAAGCTGATCTGTATAATTTGATTGCTAAAATGAACTCAATATTGGTGAAATGCTGTTGTGTAGGTAGCTCAGAACAAATCATTCATTTAGAAGCAAAAATGTCAATCAATGCAATCTCTAAGTAAAACATGGAATTTGCTTCATGCAGATTGTATCACAGCATCAGAGGGAGGTTTTCACTTCTGCCATTCTTGCTTATTAATTCCATGTATATCCTTGGTCGGCCAGAATAAAATCACTTATAAAAGTAATATAATTAACAAACACTTTATTAATTTGAACAATTAATAGGTAATAATAAGTGCATGATTAATTAAAATAGACTAGTCCACTATTTCTTTGTCCAAATATCCTCCCTCCATAGCACTTTGAAACAAATAAAACAGTCCATTGTGAAGCTACTTTGGCATCTAATCTTGTATATAGTCCATATCGATGTGTGGTTACCCAATCAGGGTTACAATTACCAGTAGCAAGCTTCTGCACATTTTTTCTGACATTTTTTACCCTAAATTAGCAGGTGAGCAGTATCAGGATAAACTGGTGCAATTTTAAGCTAGGTATTTGATAGAGGGCAACCTATTGCATCCTCCTCTAGGGACAGCAGACAACACAGCAGCCAAGCACAAATACTTTATACAAGCGCTCTCCACAGGTTGCCCTCCACCTGGTAATTACTTTGACGTCACTCGCAGGACCTCTATTGGTACATTCGTTCTAAATAATATTTCAATAACTTGGTACAAGAAGATTGCCCCCCCCCCCTCCCAATCATCCCCAGAGTACCTTGTATTTGCCAGTTTGGATAAGTAGAAATAGTAGCTATATTGTATTAAAATGTGCATGAAGATAAAAATGTAATATTGTTATGGTTAATAGCATGAAAAATTAACTCAACAATATTCTTGTTTAGGTGTTTCTTTAGCTATTACTATCAGATGGTGCAGTCTTTTTAAATTATATACATGTATATATAATAATAATACAATATTTTATAAATGCAACCCCACTTGAGCTAAGTCAGCTTTCTGTTACATGCGCTAGCTTAGCTTGTGTGTATGCTTCTAATGCTTATTCAACATACCTCCTGACAATCTCAAGGGAAAGCTTGTGGGTAGCTACAGTAAGGAACATTACATCACTTGTTACAGAAGTCTGGACAGTGACAGACCCAGCCAAACACCACAGAGCTGGTGTTATGACAGGTAGGTCAAGAGGTGCTTTTTCAAATACTTTGTCAGTATACTCCCAAGGCCGGCTTTATACATGCATTGTCCACTGCACAGGTTAAACCTTTGTGAAGTCAGATCGAGGTCAGTAATACGATGGAGGTTGCTGATAAGACTGCTCGGTATTTTTCAAGCTCTCCCAAGAGGCAGTTATCATTAGAGACCTGGGTTCATGATACACTATTAGGTGAAGAAAAAAAGAAAATTTAAGCAAATGTGTCACACTAAATGGATAGAATGCCATTAAGCTTTGAGGTTTACATAGACTTGTTTTACCAATATTGTAGTCTGGAACAGGAGTGATGGAAGTGGGGGTTCCAGGAGGCACAGGCCACCCCAGATTTATGACTTGGGGGGGGGGGGGGGGGGGGGGGGCACAGGTGAGTACACACACAGCATGCTCATTTATTACACCTTTAATTGAACTTATTTGGCTCGAATATTAATTCTATTTGCAAAATCATAACAAGCTGCTTATCACAATAAAGATTACAGAACACAATTGGTATTTACTGCTGTCATTTACTGCTGTCATTATAGCAAATCGGGCTTCTCGGTAAAATTAGAGAATACATAATTATGATGAAGGTAGAGTACTTTTATTATGCAATTTTGATGCATATTCATAGAGACTAAGCAGACAACCTTGAATTGACAGACATTGCTAAGGAAATCATAGGAAGAAATGACCGAAAATTTTATTGACTAGCTAGCTACAGTGTAATTTATTCAGTTATATTTCAGAAAATTGTTGCATACATGGTGCCCCCCCCCCCCCTCCCACACACACACACACACACACATTCACTTTGAAACAATTTCTCCATCCCCCCTGGTCTGGAAGATATTCTTGTCTACATTTATATTTCTCTAAATGGTGTCCATATTGATGTCAATTTCATAGTTTATGTCGATATGTGCTAATGCACTTATCTCTTCACAGTTAGCCACATTTTGATATGTATTGATCAATTACCAACGATAAATACCATTATTAAAGGTATTCCAATAATTATAAAGTATGTCCACGTTGAGTTGGCGCGACCACAAATGTGGCAAACGAGGAATGCACTTGGCGAAACCGGAGACCAATTAAGGTCACATGACAGTAGTAGCTCAAACGCGCGAAAACGTCGACGCCCACAGTAAAAACGGGGCGGGTCCGAGGTGCGCATTATTACCTTAAGTTTTCTTGTTGAAATGAAAAAGAAGCTATGGCTGTTTCTTCCGCGGTTGTATTCAATATACGCCCAGTTATAACTAATCACTCGTAGTATATAGTTTGTACGAGCTTCTAGTTGTGCGCTAAAACTGGTTGAAGGTTGCGGAGGGTTATCTGGAGCTACAAAACTTAAAGGAAAGAAGCACAGGACCGCGGCTGGATGCCTCCTCAAGTAAGTCTGATTGTTGTGTGCTTAAGCGTGTATTTAAACTCTATTTTTACTATCTTGGTGTGACGAAAATCTGAAGTACTCAACTAACAGTAATGTGAAGAATCCAGCACATCACCTACACTTTAGCTATGGCCAGACACATTCCAGTATTACTTTGTCCTTCACACTGAATCATTCATATCATTTTATTCATGATTTTACTATATTTTCTATCTACTTGTTAAATTTCAACTTTTTTTAAATTATACAAAAAAAAATTGACAATTAATATAATTTTATAATGACATTATACAATATATATTATTACATAATTTTATGATGACATGAAATTGTGGTAGATACAAGCAGCAGTTGAATTTGGAGGGTGGTAAATAGCATCACCATAACCATAGAGAACTGTACCTATATAGACATGAGGAGTAATGGACAGCGAAAGCATAAATAGTGGCATATAGAGTCTATGATGAATTGTATATCTTATTATCTTGGTCAGCAAACAGTAAATTGGCTGAGTTTCTAAATAAAAGGCCCTATTTAAACAGGTAAGAAAATCTGAGTGGACAAGCAACCCGTGATACAAACGTACCTCACATTGTAGCTTGCTCTTGCTAAGTAGCCTTGAATAGCAACAAATTCCTGAGCCTAAAATGAACCAGAATGTCAAGCAGAGGGGTAGAAACGAAGTCACCAAACTACGACTGCTTTTTGTTTACAATTGTATCTGAGGTACTGCGCACGTGTTTGGCCCAGTTTGAGCGCGTGACTAAATCCCGCCGCGTGTAGCGCGGGAAACGTGTGGTTTTATTTATTCCTATAGACTTTTCTATTGAGTTTTGAAACTGCACTTTCCCGCTGGCTCAGAAGTTTTTAAAGGGAATTTTCTGGACCGCTTCGGCACGAGCGTTCGAATGGTACAAACCCCGGAAGCGTAGCTACTTCCGTTCAAAAGTTATTACCGGTTTTTACCGCGCCAACTCAACTTGGACATATTATAGCTATCTAATGCTATCTGCGGCTACTATTTATCTGTTAGGAATTATACCAAATTTTACTCCACTGGCCAAACTGACAAACTTCAGATCAAGTGAAGTATTGATAACCTATGAATATTATTTATTTGAAAGGCGGTCACCTGAACACCCCTGAATCTCCCCTGCATATGCCCCAGATACATCATTAATATGCACATGAATGTTGATAATCATGCATCCTGTCATGATTACCCGTTTAATTCCATGCACATTTTTTTCTTTGATAGATACTTCATACTAATAGCTTTGCTCGAGCTACTGTAATTATGTTTCTAGTAGAGACTTTAAAATTTAGATTTTCTTGAAACTTCTTTATAATTCTTTACATAAACTACATCAGAAGCGGTTAGCTGACTGAATGAAAGTTTAAAACACTGGCTAAATATCTATAATATACGCACCAAATTACTGTAGCAATTTTGTTCTCCAGGGAACCATTCTCAAGTGATCTTTTAATTTACACTATTTGATTTTTTTGGTTACTTCTTTTGAATATTCAAGCGAGTAGCCATTTTATAGTTTTTTATACTGTGTTAGCTAAAGGATGGACATGATAACCCTTTATTACCCTACTATTACAAGACCATGAGTTTCAAAATCATTTTAAAAGCAGTGCAGTTGTTTCCAACACGTTCAAGTGAATTAGCCTTCAATGTCCATTATGCTGGTGGAACATAATGTAAAAAAACCTGGTGACTCTAGTGTCAATTTCTGATTTCAGTCTTTCAAAAAGTACTGATTTAAACATGAAGATTACTTCAAAAGCTTTGATATTTCTGAAGTTGTGTCACTCACTAGTACATTTGATGTATCCAGATTAAAATATGCCTGTATAACAGTGAAGAAGTAGCTATAGCTATATGCTTTCCTAACCAGCGCCATGCTGTTGGAAGCACCGTTGTGGCATTGCCCTTGACAAAAATTGATGCTTAAATGTAGATACAGCAATAGCTATATCTCTCCATGCAGCAAATACCATTTCAGCTTTGATAGATTCAACATTAAAGAGACAATTACAATCTTTGCGGTGTTCGTAATTATTATGCATATTTACCAGCAATGACAGACAAGTATTTGTTCCCTTTTACTTTCATCGACCCTCAAAGTGGAACATGCTACACTTTAAAAAAAAGCAGACTATTTTTGTGTAACTTTAGTTTGAGAAGCTGATTCTTAATTTGATAGTTTATACAGTATATTGTCAGCCTAATTCTTCAAAAACTCTGTTATGAGCGACCATGAAGATGACACAAGTGCGTCATGTTGATTTCTTCTTGTGCCATCTTTATGCAGACCTAAATAATAATTTGAGAGAAACCTTAAGCACACACCATTTTAAGGGGATAGCCTTATTTAGCAGGCTTTTCTTCAGCATGTGAAAATAAAAGTATGTCCCTAACAACTGAACATCAGTTTTAGAAAGTGAGACCATGTTTTGTTTGGTGACTTTCCTTTCTCTACAGAACTCTCCAGTTGGTGTAACATCTGTAAATAGAAGTTAAAATTAACATTTGGCACTCTGCCAGATAATCCTAGTCACTAATACATACTGTCTTGCAAATGTAGGTCATGGTCTCACTTCCTAAGACACAATAATGTAATTGTTAATTCATCCCAGTGATGATACTTCATTCTAAAATTTTAGCTACTTCGGAAAGTCCGGAATGACTTTCTATTTATCATCAGGCTCATGAGAATACTCACCTGAGGCTTCTGACATAGCCTTGCTACTCAGCTATTTATATTTAAACTTACAATGTAGGCAGCTATCTACAAGCTCAGCCTTTGTCAACCCTTTACCAAAAATGCCTGGGCTTCCTGGCCATTCCTCTAAGCTTGATTAACTGACTTGTTACTACTATCAAGTATTTAAAATTCAACAAGCTAATTAACTCATTTATATTTGCTTAAAAACACAGCCAGCTATCTATAAATAATACTACACATGTAATTACCTCATTTTGAATGAGCAGGGCATTATTACAATGTCACCATTGATAAAACTTTATCGAATATAATAATAGATAAAATAGTTAGTAGATTAATATTTATACTAATAAGTTAGTGCATGGTAGCTAGTGAAAGACAGAACTGAACATTTCATTGCTTCTGGTCTTCCCATCATGTCCTCCCATCAAAAAAATATTGTCAAATGTAGCAATGCAGGTGCAAGTAGATATTGCACGTGGCACTCTTGCTGCCTCCTGAACCCACATGCCACTGCTAGGAACGTGAAGCTGAATTACAGACATTGGTCTCTTATTCTCCAAATGGTCACCACCAATTGCCAGCAGAGACCCTCCAATGTTGAGTGGATATGATCCTGTGCAGTCAAGTGAAGGTAATGACCGCCATACATTAGAATCTTCTGCTGTTGAGTGTGAAGTGAGATCTTCCAGAGATACACTGTAGACTTCAGGGACTGCAAGCCTAGCATCCCAGCCACCCATGATGTACCAGATATCTCCTATCACTGTGGACTTCATGTCTTGCCATGGTGTTGGTGTTGCTGGTCCTTCGGACCATTGCTCGTTGTCTACATCAAGGACTTCAGTGTGTATGCAGTAACCATGGGGACCGAGGCCCCCGGCAACTACTAGCCAGTGTTTGTAAGAGGCAGCTGAAGATACATAGCGAGGAATAGGCATGGCAGGGAAGGGGTGCGTCCACTGGTTGCTGTCAGACTGCCACTGGCTCAGCTCATTGCTGACAGAATCATCTGTAGTAAGTCCACCCAATAAAACCAGTTTGCCGTGAATAGTAACCATTGCAAACCACCTTGAGCTGTACTGTGGTAGTGTATGCCACTGAGAGGACCTTGTGCTGTACGCCATCACTAGGTAGTCACTGCTTTTCTTGTCGGTGCTTCCTCCTCCAACATACACTGTGCCGTCAATTTCTACTGATTGAATAGATCCACTCATGGCCACAGGCATGTCAGGACCACACCTCCAGTGTAGTTGTACAGGCAACTTCATCAGACTGTTTCTCTATGCATGTTAAAGTATACAGTATAAATGACTCAGTACTTCTGAGTTCTACTTTAACTAAACTAGCTGTGATTTTTTTATGCGCAAATACATTTAATGATGTTGGGTAAGGTACTCCATGATTACATCATTCTCAACAAATTTGTCTCTAAACAAGACTAAAGATACTTAAACTGGAGTAAACGGTTGTCCGTAAATTGCAAGTGTTGAACAGTGTACATACGGTCATATTTTGCTGAATCAAGTGTCCTGTTTTAAAAATTAGATTAGAAAATAAATAATATATTCCTAAAGAATTAATTGTATGTGTTGTACATTTCTAAGACACATAAAAACCATTACAAATACAGCAAAGCTCAAGTTTGAAAGCAATTAAAAGATTGACAAGACATAGGAAAGTGGAAATAGAGATGCCAATAGTTTAACAACGCCACACTTCCAGATTACCGGGGTTCAAGAATATTACACATTACAAGAGTAACAAACAGCAAAAAAAAAAGAGACAAGCAATAGTGTATGTGATACAACTTCTAGACAAGACTGAACTAATGCAGGATTCAGCAAAGCAACCGTTATGTCTACATTGTTGAATAATTCAGCAAAGTAAACTTGAAAGACAAAGCAATTATGTTGTTTACTTAATAAATACAAGTGAGATTCCAAAGTTCCCTATGACTAAATGAACTATTATTCTTTTGTTGCAGATGTTATACATGCATTTGTAAGCAATAAAGTATTGCAGATATGAGTATAATATTATTGAACATTTGAGTCTCTTTTTTATAAGATAGTCTCAACAATGAAGCATAACTAGCTTGATAATGCATGCAGTATCAGACTAATCTATTGACATTCCGTGTGCAGTATGCTGCCACACCCATGTATACAAGACTAAATATTATACCAGTGGTGTGGTTGAGCACTAATGGCGAGCAAGCCTGCCTAAAGTTTGACTACAAGTAGATCTCCATTAAATTACTAATTATCTTCCTCAAACAACGCATGACTAACTGTAATATAATACTGTCGAGCAAGCCTGCCTAAAGTTTGACTACAAGTAGATCTCCATTAAATTACTAATTATCTTCCTCAAACAACGCATGACTAACTGTAATATAATACTGTCGAGCAAGCCTGCCTAAAGTTTGACTACAAGTAGATCTCCATTAAATTACTAATTATCTTCCCCAAACAACGCATGACTAACTGTAATATAATAGTTTTATGATTCATTTTACATTAAGATCATGTTCTAGCTCCTATCTCTGTAGTTAATTAATTGCAACCGCGGCTATATTTCTAGAAGAAGTACAACAAATAAATATGGATTTTGACAATTAATTTAGCTAATGAAGACATAACTACTTCCTTTACTTAGACAATTTGATAGATTCTTTGGTATCTATGCTAGCAAAATAAAAAAAGAAGTCGAATTTTTTTAATTATACGTGGTAAAAAGGCTTGAATGTCATAGTAACCACATGCGACAGCTTTTGTGACTTGAAAAAACAAGTGTTTCCAAAAAAATTATTGCACAGTCTTAAGTCTACCTTAATTTAAGGGACCCCATACCATCTTTGCATATTTCAAACATAGTCGATTAAGTTTTGTACTGTGACAGAGAAATTTAACAGCTTAGGTCCTCAGAGAGGGACACTATTACATTATTGTCCCAGCCTTGAGGGAAGAGATACTTAGTGTACTTCCAACTGCCTTGTTAAGAGCAGTCGCTATGTTCTAAATTAGTTAGACGCTACACAGCTGATGTGAACTACCATTTTTAGGGTCCCTCAGGCCCTAAGTAGTGCCCTCGCTGTGCTCGGGACACCACCACTTAACACCTTGAGGACCCTAAAAATGGCAGTTAGTTCCCTCTGCGGCAGCACTTAACTATTACGTATTACATACACCTGATTATCAATTGTTTACCCTTTATACTGCATCACTCATTTCACTCACAAACGGATTCCTAGATTATTTGGAGTATGATGTGTCATTAAGTTATAACAAGATTGTTTGTCTCACAAAATGTGTCAACCAGAGTGTACTAAAATGATTTTTAAATCAAGTAAAGCTAGTCATATAGCTACTGGAATAAAATGGGCTAACGACTCATCATAATTAGAATAATTAAATTAAAACATTATTACCTTTTTCATAGCTTTGTTCTTCTTTATTTGTATTGTCTTCAAATGAACTAATTCAGCTTTACACCGAACTAGCTCTGCTTGTAATTGCTGATGAAGTAACTGAGTGCTTTCACTTTCAATTCTCACTGGTACAACATGTTTGCGCCTTTGTTCTTGTTCCAGTTTCTCAAGTTGTGCTTGTTTGTATTTATAATTTTGTTCAAGTTCTTCCAATAACTCTTGTTTGTTTTTATTCTCATCTTCCAGTCTGTCACGTACTTCTTGTGTTTGTCTGAATTCTTTCTGTACTCTGTCTAGTTCTTCTTGTTTGTGAGTATATTCTTTCTCCAGTTTGTCCAGTATTTTTTGTTTGTGTATATTCTCTTTCTCCAATCTATCAAGTGCTTCTTGCTTGTATCTATTTCCTTTCTCTAGTTTGTCCAGTTCTTCTTGTTTGTGTGTATTTTCTTTCTCAATTCTGTCTAATACGGTTTGTTTGTCTGTGCTTTCTTTCTCAAGTTTGTTCAGTGCTTTTTGATTGTATCTGCTTTCTTTCTTCAGTCTGACCAGTTCCCCTTGTTTGTCTGCTTTTTCTTTCATCAGTGTGTCCAGCTCTTCTTGTTTGTCTGTGTTCTCTTTCTCCAGTCTGTCTAGTTTGTTTTGTCTGTATCTGTTTTCTTCCTCCATCAATCTGCCCAGTTCTTCCTGTTTTTCTGTGTTCTCTTTTTCTAGTCTGTCCAGTATTTCTTGTTTGTATTTGTTTTCTTTCTCATGTCTGTTCAGTGATTCTTGCTTGTATATGTTTTCTTGTTGAAGTTGGTTCAGGGTCACATGTATGCCCCTGTTTACTGACAGTAGGCGTTGTTTGTCCATTTCCATAGTATCTACTAAGGTCAACAATGTATTCTTATCTGCTACAACCTTTTCTTTTGAAACCTGCAATACATATGCAATTATAACAGTAAGATTTGTTACTCAAGTATAATATTCATCTCTCTCTTGTTGCTGAAGCAGGAGTAAAGTTGGAATATCATTTAGTGTGAAACTACAGTATTGGCTATTAGCTAATTACTTAGAAGTTGGTAAATCTATATGATTTGGGGCACCCAACGTTTAAAATAGAAACTTCTGTTCAGGATTAATAATATTAAATTAATTACTCTTTCTCTGTCAACAAGTGGTATGATATCTCAAACATATTCTTACCCTTAATTCTTGTATTCTCCTATCTTTATCCTTCATCTCCTTCATACAAAGTACATTGCTTATGTTGAAATTCCTCGCGACGCTGCCTCCATACAGTCTCTCTATCTCTGATTGAACCACACGTAGTCCAGCCAGAAAATCTTTGCTGGATGGCCTTCTCTCTGGAATGTTATGAAGACACTGTCTCACAAGACCTAGCAGTCCTGGTTGAGATGCACCACACATGGATTCCAACATGGCCATGTAAGTCTGCCGACGATCCACTTCTGAGCGAGCAATGAGCTGGTCAGGATTAGAGGGGTTCGGATATGTACTGGACAGCAATTCTCCAGGAAACACCTGAAACAACAAGATTATTTGTGATTGGAATGATTGTGATAGATTCTCAAATAACCAAGATTGTACAACTGGTAGATGACTTCCAAGTCAACAACCAACTACCCTTTCTGCTGACCCTCACCCCAGTCTACCCTCTCTCCTACAATCATTGCAAAGGAATTGTTGCTCCCTCTGTCATGCTTGCAACTAAAGTTAGCAACTTCAATGAAATTAAATGAAAGATAAAATCATGCAGTTTGTATGAACTATATTTTTGTACCCATTAGCTTATACCCACTATTCCTACATTTTGCTGGAGTCAATCTATTTTGTGATTCCTACCTTTGATATAATTATTATAGCTAATATGATTTGTGCATATTTCATAGCTAAGAATACTGCAATATAAAGAGTGCCACATATTATGACCTTTTCCCAATAACTTTACTGGTTTCTATTGCTTATCAAGTTGACAAAGAGTCTGCTGTAGATTAACTGGCTGTCACTATAATAGGTTTAAAAAAATTTCCAAATGAGTGATATGCCTAGAATATTTGTACCTGTTTCCTTTGTTTGTTTATTTGTTTGTTTGTTTGCTTATTAGCTGGGTCATGTAAGACTCTAAGAATGAGTGAAACGTGGCAAAATTGAAATAATTATATTCACAAATCAAAGCAAAGCTTCCCTTTAAGTCCAATAGAATTTGTTTAAAATGGCCACATTGCATTCTCCATGATTTTAGTTTCTACACACATACCTGAGTGAGAGTAAACAAAGAGAGATGTCCAAGTGAGAACACATCTAGAGAAGGTCCATATCTGAGACTCTCTCCAAAGGCCTCTGGTGGCATGTACACAGTAGTCCCTGGATTCTTAGTGAGAGTTTGAGCCATCAGACCTGGCGTAAAGTCGACTATGCGAGAATTTCCTAAGTCTGTAATTTTTGCCGATAGAGACGATGTCAGGAGTACATTTCTGGCTGTGAGGTCTCTATGGATTACAGGAGATGATCTACTATGCATGTAAACCAGTCCACTACATGTATCAGTAAGAATAGAAACTTTGACCGAAAGTGGAACATCCGGGGCACACTCCAAAAGGTCATCAACACTCATTTCTAGTCTCTCCATTACAAGAAGGGGCAAATTCGAGCCCTCGAGGAAGCACAAGCCCAGAAACTGTGTTATGTTAGGATGCCTCATACTTACCATTAGCTGACATTCTTTAATGTACTTTTGCACAGTCTCTTGCATTCCTTCATTGCCAGCTTCTAACAATATTTCATGAATCTTCTTAGCAGCACAACTGGTTTCTTGGTATTTTATCTGTATAATAGAAATACTTTGTGAGCTAAAGACAAACTGTAGGGCAAGCAAGATTTTGTTGAGCAGGATTGACCTCTCTCATTATTATAGCGCATATTTTCATAAGTATTCTGCACAATGAACTTTTACTCTTTGTCTTTCTTCTGTCATAGTGCTCATTGACAGTTCATGTGTATAATTTAATTAGTTTCTAGTTAGCTAAACTTTCTTTAAAAAAATAGCAGATACCAATTTTTTCACAGAATAATTACTAACTTTCCCGATTTTATTAAATAATGAGATTTACCTCTATAACTGCACCATAAGATCCCATGCCTAGAGTATTTCCAGTAGCAGTCACTTCATCTAGGTAAAACTGGCAAAGCTGTGAATCTCTCCAAGCATCTTGACCAACAGATCTCACAGCCATTGCTCTGGAGCTGTTCTTAATTACAAGATGGGGATAGCATAATATATATATAGAGTTGGCTAACCACTAGACCAAATAATACCTCTTTCACATGTGCATAGAAGCCATTGATGTTCCTTACAATTATGAAGGGTATATGAGTGGCTAAGTGATATCTTATGTGCATAATGATGTCATCTCATCAGTGTCCATTAAAAAAAAAAATTAATGTATAGCTAAAAAGGCTAAGTGCATGCCAACTGTCACTACAAAACACTTCTACTACACAAATTCACTTCGATAATGTGCTTAAGCCTTAATAGTGAGTGAGCCAGTCTTGCTAGTTGCTAAGTCATCTCTTTTAAAACACTATTCACACTATCTGCTATTTTCAAACTCGAGGGTGTCAGGAACAGAGAATTTCTTCAAGGACTAAACTTGGCTGATCCCAACTGGCTGCTATAGACATGCTATTCAAATTGGATGTTTTAGATGAATTGTAGCTAGATGGGGGGTATTCTTTTCCAATGAGAAAAAAATGATACATGAACGGAACACAATTTTATGGATGGTCTACCTGAGGGGAATTCCATTTAGAAACTTAACTTAACAATATTCACTTACGCAATTACTCTTTAGCTTTAGCATCCACAGCCAATTATTTACTGATGGGATTCTGGAAATATGAAAGCCACCATGATATAAATCTTGAAGCCGACAAATGACATCAAGCTCTGGACCATTTTGCTCGCACACACAGCAGAACTGAAAAAGGAACATATTTAATGAGTTTATCTAGGAAAAATGATGTTTCTTTATCCTTACGTACCTTGCAGTCAAGCGGTACAGGCAAAAACAGGATTCACTAGGACAGAAAGTTACTCAAATTTACTAAGGCACTCATGGAATATAAAGAAATGGGTCATGCTGAACCTGTTCCCCTGGAATTTGTGCAGACCAGAGGCAGAAGTATGCTACTTCCAGTTCATGGTGTGGTTATGCTTTTGAGTCCTCTACTAATAAGTTGCGTGTGGTGTTCGCGCAGACTTCCACTGGAACGTCTCTCAATGAGAGTCACTAACTTGTATCCCATGTTAACCAATATTGTTCTTGCTTTGAGGATGCACCATATTGAAATGTCTGCGGACATTTCTGAAGTGTTCAGGCAAATAGGATTGCATTCTGAGAACAGGGACCTGAGATATGAGGATGATGACTAGGGTGTCGTTTGGAGTTTACTTCATCTTCGTTATTGGCATGGCAATTAGCCATCAACTTCCTAGAGCATAACATATTATTATCACCTCACAGTTTATGTGGATGACTGTTTGACAGGATCTTCAACAGTAGAAGAAGCGTTGGAGGTTTGAACTGAGCTTAATTCATTACTCGCTATTGCCTGTATGCAGCTTTGCAAATGATTATCTAATTCTCCAGTGCTTCTTCATGCCATACCACACAACATTAAGGAGAAAATAAGCTTTCACACTATATCACCACCTGATCAATGCCACAAAGGATTAGGTTACACTGGACTACACTAGACTTTTCTAATCAACCTACCAAACATAAAATCGCATCTGACATTGCTTGAATCTTCAATCTCCTAGGCTGGTTTGCTCCCTGTACAGTCATGATTAAAATCATCTACAGCAACTCTGGAAATTACAAATAGGCTGGGATGATCCTGCTTCAGATTAACTTGCACAAAATTGGAAGAATTGGAAAGGTAAACTGGAAGTTATTACGACCTATCCTATTCCCCGAGACCTCTCCTATTCCCCGATACCCCGGAAATAGTATATATGAACTCCATGGATTTTCCTATGCATCAAATGTGGCTTATGCAGGGGTTGTCTATCTCAGGGCACTCTATACTGACTCTACAGTTTCTGTCACTCTGCTAATGGCGAAGACTTAAAGGTTGCACATATCGGCGGATCAACTACTCCTTGATTAGAAACTCTGTGGTGTCCAGCTTCTTAGTAAATTCATGTACATCATGCAGATGTAGATCACATTGGCCCAACATTCTTACTAGGTATTTATTCCCTTCAATTGCATATTGTGGAAGCTAAGAAGTTTACCAAACAAATCTCAAGATCTTGTGTCCAATGCAGGAAGGCCTATGCCAGGACAGCATCTCAAGTTATGGATCAGCTACCTGTAGAATGGTTCCTACCCCACCATTTCACTAAACTGGTAGGTGTATATCTACATTATAGTTTGTATGGCTGAAATGGTTATGGATCTTTCAACTGCAGATTTTTTGGCAGCACTAAAGATATTTGTTGCAAGATTGTCATACCCAGAAATATTGGCTACTGACGTAGTTGATCCGTATCACCAATGGATGGATGAGTTCTTCACACTAATAGTAGAAATAGAATCCGTTCTGAACATGTGCATTTTGCCACAGTTAAGCGGACAGAAAATCTATCGGCGCTCTATGCGCAGGCTGGTCCCATTCATCGAAATTGACTCCTCTCCTGCCCCAGAAGACATTCTGGTTTGACAACCTTCACCCGCGGACAAATTCCTCGAGCTTTAGTCGTCCATTTCGTCGATCTAGTCCATCGATAACTTATATGTATAATTGCTACGACATTTTTTGTTCTTGTACTATTAATCTTTACTTTCACCGCTGCATTTCACGTCTAGAATCTATATTTGTAATTCATCATTTATTTATTTGTTTTCACTTGTTATTTTTGTATCTATTATTATTATTATTATTATTATTATTATTATTATAACTTTACAACCACTATATAACAAAGAGAATTAAAAGAGATGAAATGTGACATAATGGGTGGATGAAGGACAATTCAAGTTTTCATACTGTCTCGAATGCAAGACAGTATCAACGAAAGGTCTGAATGCGACTGTATCGATAGCAGAGACTACTTACAACCTCTAGCTTAAGTTGCAGTTAGGGGAGAGGTGGGAAACAGCCAAGGATGATCTTAGTCTGGCGTAACGAGACCCTTTACCTACCGCACCACCACATATCGGTAAAGGGTAGCAATTCTAGTTACCCTGAGTCACCAATTTCACTATGGCTGGAAGACCAAGCTCATAGTATGCCATGGAGCAAGTTTAGCCATTCTGGACAAAGTAGTAACTACTGAATTATAGAACTACTTTTATCAATAAAATGCCTTTGTAAATTTCTAATAAAACAGTTTGTTTTTGTTTTTTTCATCATTAATTAATACTTGTTACATGAGTCAGAGTGTGATATGGCGAAATATTTCATGAGCAGGCTAATTTATTTTCACAAGCCAAGGGAATAGCCCTGAGAGTGAAATATCACTCTGCCTAGTGTAATAAGTGGTGTATTCCACACTAGATATCTTCAATGCTGTAGTTAGTACTAGAGGACTGGTAACTCACAGTGTAAAGTAAATTGTAGGGGCTATCCACACCCCCAACTGATATTATAGCAGCTGCTCTAACCCAGTATAGTTTGCTACACTAGAGGAAGGTAGCTATAAACACACCAGGAAAATAATTATGAGCTTGCCACTGCTGAATTGCAAGCTCATTACCCCCCCCCCCCGCCCCCCCCACACACACACACACACATACACTCATACATACAGAAGCACACACACACACACACACACACACACACACAGTTGCAAGCTTTATAATTATATTTTCTCTTTGTTTTGACCAGAGAAATATATTGAGTTCTTGAGGCATCTTGTTTTAAATTCTTTGTAACCAAATCTTCCTGTAAAGAATTTATTTATATTGATGACTTCTAAGAAAGTGATTTAACAATTAGCAGCTTTAATGAGAATTAAACTGTGCATAAAAATTGAGAATTCTTGACACAAAATATGTACATTCCCTTGTTATGCTGAGTTATTTCTATTACAATTATCTGCTTTCAATTAACTACCTTAATAGTATTGTATTCAGTAATAGATGAGCTTGTGATACTATTAGGATCAGCGAAAATGATAGGTTTCTGGATATTGAAATATAGTCTTTTGCAAACAGCAAAGTTGAAATGTATTTCCTTTTAAAAATAAACTAAGGGTTGAACCATATTTGAAATTGGATAGAACTCTAGTAGTAGTATACAATAGTGATTTAAATGATTATGAATAAAAGAAATGCTGGTCACACAGTGGAAACTTTTAGGTCTTTGTGAGTGCCTTGCTAATAAAAATGAATTAATAATAAAATGAATTTTAGGTTCATACAATACACAATACTGGCCACAGTGTTAATATTTAGCATGAATATTCATAATATTTTCACATAAATATATTTTAGCAGTCCACTGCTTGGAGTGCACATACTGCACTTGTGATATACCTAAGAGTAAGACGCTATTAGCCAGGGAGTCTTTAGGAAGGTTACCAGTGATTCCCCCCTTTGAAATTAATAACCATAAAATTTTGCTTCACTTTAAAGCTGTTGTATAGCTAATACTTTTTTAGCTTTCATCTCATGTAACTGTATTCTATAGATAACATTGTGTACAGATACATTCAATTTGTACAATACTGAAGCTAATTGCTGCACCCTCCTTGAATTCATGCTCATACGAAAGAGCTCCACTTTTAAATAATTGCATGAAGTCAATAAAAGCTCAGTGGTCTGACAATTATTTGTGTCAATTACTTAGACTTGAACATTGTAAAGTATTTATACAGAAGCATCCACTCAAAGAAGGGAAAGCTAGCTTATTAATTATTCAGTTCTAGCATGATAACATTTTTAACTGTTCAAACTTTATTTTAATTATATTGATGTGACTATTAATTAGGTAGTGTTGTTATGTATAAATTAGTTAAAGGTAACCTGTTTCAAAATTCGGGCTACAGACCTGAGTAGTGATTCATTAATTCAATTTGTGAATTGATGAGATTGAGTTACAAAGGAATTTGCACAGTAATTCTTCACATCAATTTCTAGTGTCCCTTGGGTGCCCTGATTCTTTTCTGTTACAGTAGAGTCATTGCTTGCATTAACTGGTTATTTAGTGACTTCTGCACTTTATTGGCTACATTTGAGGCATCAAGGTAGTTACTTGTGCCCATAAAATTAAGCAAACAAATAGTAAGAAGATAATTGTCACTTAATCCTCCTACTTTGATGTTGTTTTTTTTCTTTGTGGATATAGCAACTAATAGCTATAGGTTCTATTTAAAATGCAGCACACTAGGATTGTTGAAAATTTTGGGAGGACTGAGGCATTTATACTGGAATATACAAGATATAGTTCAAGTCTGCTTATATCTGCAGCTGTTGCTTTGTGACAGGCATTTGCAATGGTCATTACATAATAGTAGCTGATACAAGGCTTATTTTTATGGATATCATTATTTTCAAAGGGGGATATTAATTGTAACCCATTGAACTCTCCTTTTCCCTACATATGCCCCAGGTATTGTTATTTAAATTACACAATTGGTGTGGCAAGATCATTGACTTTGTTACGATTTATAATCATCAGTCCCCAATTCATTTACCTGGAAGGTGTATTGAATTACTTAGGTATTCAGGTTGTAACCAAATCTTGTTTCTGGAATTCATACAAGCAATAAATTCTAAGAAACTTAAGAAGGATTCAGTCACTAGTTTTTCTTAGAAATGTTCTTGACCAAGTATGTACGTACATGATCCAGACTACTGACCCAACTATGTACATTCTTGTTCCAGACCACCTTCAACTGAGTCTTAGCTATTATAATATATCTGTTATTTTGGTTGAACATTTACATTATAGCTATATTTATTGTTTTATGACAACAAATATCTCAAGGTTAATTTTAGTTTTACTTTTTTACTAACGAAGACTACAATTTTAGTTTTAGTTTTGGTTTTTCCAATGTTCTAATTTCAATCCTAGTTTTTTGTTTTTCAAATTTATTACCATTTTAGTTAGTTTTTTTTTTTTTTTTTTTTTTTTTGCTAAGGGGGGAAGGGGCTGGGCTAGACAGTTGAGTAGTTGAAGACTTCTGTCCAATATTTAGCCTTAGCCAAACAATTTACTCAGGTACTATGAAGAAATGGTTATGTAAAGGGTTTTGCATTCTGCGACTACCACTGGTCATTTGTCTTCTTTAAGCGATGTCACTAAAAGTGGTTAATATATTTTTAGTTTTGATTAAAAAATAATTATAGTTTTAGTTTTTATTCATCATCTCTATGACTTTTAGTTTTAGTTTAGTTATTAGTATCTTATGTGAAATTTAGTTCCTGTTAGCTTACTAAAATGTTTTAGGTATAACTAAAATTAATTTTAGTTTTAGTTTTAGTTAACCAAAAATATCAATATTTTCATGCCAGTAAAAATTTTTTTACTTTAGCTATTTGTCTTCCTTGGTGATGTTATTCATATTAATGTGAAACTACTAATGTAGTCCAGTTTTGTAAACCCAATTAGCTATTAACTCTCTTTCGACACTAACAGTCAAAAGTACATAATTGCCAGGATCTAAGTAATGATGAAAAGAATCCAAAATAGCTTTGCTACTTTATCAAGACCAGTTAATTTGTTTGAAAAAAAGTACTTAAATTGAAATATTGTTTCTATTTTGATAGTTCTAATATCTCAATTAAAAACTTACTGTTGAGTTCTCCCAGTGTCTCATTAGCAACATGACAAAATAGTTATGAAGAAAATATACAGTTCTAGGAAATTTGCATGCATACTATTTCAATTAGAAAAAAACATACACGTAAGTTTATCTAATTGCTTTTTATCCAAGCCTATTGGAAGTGAAGTATTGCCAAAAGTGGAATAGGACACAATGTTAGTAGCTCTCTGATGTAAATTTTAATAACCTGAATTCCCGAATAATTTGCTTCAAATTAAGTATGACCAAAGTCATTATATTAAGCAATTAATTTAATTGCATTGGAATGAGTTCTAGGAAAAGAGTTTAAAAGGAAATCGGTGCTACAAGAATAGTCATTTGTGGCAAGTATTCAAGTCCTACAATTGTTCAGAAGACTAGCTAGATATCTTCATAATTGAGCTAAAGATGACCTTAGTGATTTTTCTGCTTACAATGTTACACCTAAGTAGTTGGACTGAAACTAAATCCTTTAACCAGCCTCCAACATTGACTATCCAATGGTATGAGTTTTCTTGCATTGGAGGAGACAATGCTTTATTGAGGACTGGACTATGGTTGAGCTACACTTCTAATTCCACTGATGAAACTGGCACTGATGACCAGACTCATTCTTGCCATGTTTGGGTCAATTACAACTCTTCTTTACCAGAACTGCAATATTATGAAGGAGCTGGTCCTAGAAATATAACTAGTGTGAGTTTTATCTTTGTACAACCTGAACATGGAGGAGGAAGTTGCCACTGCTTCAACATTTCAGCAGCATCTGCAATAAAAAGGTTAACTGTGTGAATTTTGTAATTTAGTTACTAGCTACTTCAATAAAGCGTTTGGATTTCTTTATGGTGTTACAAAATTAAAAAATAATAAGCTATCACAAAGTTAAATTTATTATTACTGCATTTATTTCACATAATGTTCATTCATCTAACCATTAATTAAAATGACCATTTTTAGTCTCTGTGGTGGCAATCCTCAATATCCTAGAACAGTACACATTGGCTGGACTGCTACTGATTCCCTCCAAGAAACGCAAACTCATATTCAAGAGAAGAAGTTGCCTTTTAGCAACAGTAACTGTTCAGAAGCAAGCAACAGATTGTATGTTAAAATATACTATGAAAATATTTGAGATTTAAAAGAGCAATACAATTTCAATTCAATATTAAAGAAAAGTAAAATATGTGACAATGCACACATGTACTTAAAAATATTGCAAATACTTTTAATTCTAATAATGTTACTGATTTTATGTTGTTTTTAGATTAATATCCTATGGAATCTATTCTTCGCATGGCACATGTGGATTTAGACATTCTCTTGAAAAACATGATGTATTAGAATTCTCCATTAGATTATTATCTAATCCATCCGAATGGATTCCTCTTTCAATTACACATATTAATGATAACACAACATCTAATTGCAGACGTGGATATTGTGTGCAAGACCATGACATCTTGATTTCTTATCCTGGTGGTGTTAGTTACAAGCCCTATAGTAGGAGGAACATTCAGATATGTGGATTTCCCCTCAATGACTCCATACAACTACGCTGGCTCATGTCGAGTACTATTGTTGTAAGAAGTAGTCCATATGAGGATAAGTGGAGTTTGGATGATGTACAAGTAAAACTGACAACTCCTAATCATTCCAAACTCTTAATGGAAGAGATTTTTGATGAATCTTCATTAAAGTAAGTATAAGCCTCAGTAACTATAATTAGCAATAACCACATTGCCTCTAAATACAATAACATGAGCAAGTGTAATCATAAGTACGACTGCTTATTGTGAAATTTCTAAATATAATTCTCCTGAGGGACCAAATGCAGGTAAAGTTAATTTAATCCTGCAGTTTTGTTATGTATTACTCCATCAAAAGAGGCAGTAGAGGCAACTCTAATAACAATGTACTTGCTAAATCACAAAAAAGAAGATCAGTATTTTTGATATCTCATTTCTAGTTCCCTTACTTCTTAACTCCCTGCGTTGCATTTAATGTGTGTTAGGGCTACCTATTGTTTTTTTCCATGACTTCAGATCTAACAGGGGTGATTGGTGGTGTCACTTGGGAGTTAGTTAGCTAATGACCTACCTAATTATTCATTTTGTGTAGCTTTGCTGTTAAGAAGATGGGTTTTGTAAGAAAGTTAAAATATTTTGGGTCTTTTTGGTAGTGTTTAGGTAATTGGATAATAAAATCTCAATAATGAATTGATAGTGCAGATTACAGTGTTTTCTTGGAATCAGCTTCTGGTACAAATACTAATGGATGAAGAGCCTTAATTAAGTATTTCAATTTATTATGCATAGTAGCTATTTTGGTTTTTACTCGTATGCTATGTTATATTATTTGTGCACAAATTGGAAAAAATTTCTAAATTGAATGTCATTACATACACATATACATGCACTCTATCTCTACTATATATAGGTATTGAAGTTCTAGTAAATTGTAGTTATACAGGCAAAAATGACAAATATAAGCCATATAGAAGAGTAATGAGAAGAATATTTAGGTTATTAATAGAATACAAGTTTCATCCTTGCCCTTATAATCATAATCAGCTAAAGAAAAGAGAAAGAGTTTACTATGAGCTATACATTCAGTAATGTCAGGTAGTTTACTACCTTAAGATTTCCGGATATTGAAATATAGTCTTTTGTAAACAGCTAAGTTGAAAAGTATTTCCTTTTAAAAATAAACTAAGGGTGAACCCTGTTTAGTAGTAAATAATAGTGATTAAAATGATTATGAATAAAAGAAATGCTGGTCATACAGTGGAAACTTTTAGTGGTGCCTTGCTAACAAAAATTAATTAAAATTAAATGAATTTGAAGTTTACACAATATGCAATACTGGCAACAGTGTCAATATTTAGCATGAATATTCATAATATTATATTCACATAAACTTATTTCAGCAACACATATTGGAATCCTTCCAACATTAGAAATGGAAATATTTACTCCGATTGCTCCAATGGAACTAACAATCCAGCTCTAGTGTTTGGGAACGGTATCAACTTTCTTCCATATGGAAACTTTATAACAACTCATTCTGCATTAACTAATGTATTCACTTTAAGTGATAATACCAACAACATTCCTACTACATTACCACCTACTAATATACCAGTCTGCTCTTCGTTAATTCCAGAGACAACAAGCAATAGCATCGAAACAACAACCACTGATTATATTCAAATTAATACATACCCTATTAATGAAGCAATCCTTCATTTAGAAACTCAAGTAACAGTGAGTTATTAATTTACTTGTATGAAAGTGTATTACCCATATTGTCACATGTGAGTTGAATATACCACTAATTGTTTCTTATTATCTTTTAGTTTGTAGTTAAAGATAAAAGTAGTTATGACTAAATGCAGTGACTTCAAATAGATGAAAAAAAATTCATTAGCAATATTGGTCAAATTAGTAAATAGAGAAAATGCTTAGCAGTTAGCTAGAGTGTAGATGAATTTTTTTGCAATTATCTTAATCTAAAGTGTGCTTTATCGTTCCAGAAAGAATTTGAACAGATCATACTAGATGTGTTAAATGGTACTGTAAGTTATTATTATAATGTTTACTTGTCTATGCATAAAAATTAATTAATGTTTATAATCAATAGAATGTCAATGAGCAGCTCTCACTATTGTCAAGTATTTCTATGGACATGACTGAAGATGGTCTAGCAGTTGTCTATATTTTAGGAGTAATACTAAATAATGCAACATTCTTAAACTGTGACAATGAAACTATTCAGGTATAAGTTATATTATGTTGATTATAAAAGACATTACTAACATTAAAACAGGGGTATTACACAATTACATATCTATTAATCCTGAAATACTATTCTATTTCTACACATCTAATAACCTTATATGGATATAAATTTTGCTTATAAATATAATCTTAAGTTAATTTTTTTTAGTGTATCAGTGAAAGTTGTAGCAAAACTGACTATATTAAACCTGGCATTGTATTTTCATTTCATGGATAATTTAAGTACAAATATTTAAGACATATTTGTACTATGTTTGTATTATTGCTGTGAGTTAGACTGCAGTAGATATTGGAAATGATGCAGTTTCATATCAATCGACAAAAACAGTAAGTTATATAGCTATTACGGTTGTAAAGTAACTTCAAATGTCAATCACAGAATAATGCTGAAATTAACTAAAGATTTTTTTCTTTTTATTGAATTATATTTTGCCACATTTGGAAGCAGGACATAATGAGTTATAACTTACTGTCTCTGTTGCCCTAGAATATGTTTGCAGGAATATTATAAATCATAATTTCTACTTCTTTACTTAATTCAACAGGAGCTGATAAGTTAGAGAAGAATAATCACTGGATCATTATGTTACTGTAATGGTCACTTTTTAGTTGTTATTATAATATTGAAAGCTGATTTAAGCAATCAAATTGACAATTCAGCTTTTTTAAGTATTGTGATTATTGTTTGTCATCATACTTTTCAAGTTCATTATATTTTGTAAACAGAGGGTTTATAATGTTTACAGTAATATTCTTAATTATAACACTTTTATTATAGTTATTAATAATAGAATGTCTATATTTCCTGCCATTTTAATTAGCTATTTCCCCTCTATATAGAAAAAGACTACCTCAGGTTTAATGCCAGCTTCTATGACTTAGCTTCAGCTTGCTGCCAAGATTCAATATGATAGCTATCTGCCATGAACTGAATAGAGGTCACATATTACTTCAAAAGCCAGTAAACTCACACATTCCTAGATAACTATTTCTCCACTAATGCTGATTAAACTTAGTTCGACGATAAACTTATTAGATATATTTTCTCTTTCACTGGCAACTTTTTTTTAACAATACAGAATTAAAAAACAACAACATTTGACTGGCACCTGGAATCTAAACCCAGGACCATTTGCTTAACCACAAGCACTCTGCCACTTAGCTAGACAACCAGTCAGCAACCAAGAACTCTTCAATTATATATAGTAAGGGGTACTGAGATGCTACGGTTCTGCTTTGAAAAGACCTACAGACATTTTCTTATTTCAAAGATTCTTTTCATCAGTGGAATTTTTACTCTGCTAATTCATCTCTATAAGCTTCACTTTCCTGTGAAAGAGAGAGAATGTGCAGTTAATGGGTTAAAGACGGCTGAGAAAAAATTGTTCTGAGGGTATTATAATGAAAGATGGTGCCTTGGATATTAGGCAGCAGTAAACTATTTGTCCTGAGGTTACTTCCTGAGATTCCAACCATTATTGTTTCATTATATCTAAGGAACTGGCTTTCCTTCTTATTCGACTGAGTATAATGAACTATCTCCCAGAATATTAAGTTAATTAGCAGAACAGATTGATATGATATTGCTTTACATACATACATTATATTAATAGAATGAATCATTGAGAAATTCAGTAATTGGCAGTACTCTGTTGCAATCACTGGACAGTCTTGTGGCATGTGCAGAAGAAGTATCATATTCTAACAACAATATAGGCAAGTTGCAGGAGACACTTTTATACAATGTAATTAATCATCAAATTTATTTAGGCATAAACATAGCTACACGAAGTCTGACCAGCACATTATTAACTACTATTGACACATCTGAGATTTATGGCTGGACTCCTCCATTTATATCTGCTCATCTTCAAATAGACAACATGCCGGTATCTCATAATGACACTTTCAGATTTATTGTATCTGTCTACACAAATGTATCTGACATTCTTCCAGCAAATATCCAGTATGTTAGTGTTGTTTTGTTGTTAGTGTAGTTGTTGTTGTTGTTGTTATTATATTTATATTATTATTATGATTATTATTATATTCATTACAGAAATTCCCAACTTGCATCAGATGTTATTGGAATATGTTTAAAGTATGAGGA
>WLWD01006088.1_pt1 | contig 77395 bp, 47 predicted proteins | sample 6712731 | NCBI WGS metagenome assembly WLWD01 (sample SAMN12718690, study PRJNA576275) | sponge metagenome | isolation source: marine sponge | host: Mycale hentscheli | place: New Zealand: South Island, Marlborough, Capsize Point | collected 2014-11-01 | reverse complement strand
TAAACATATACTCTTCAATAAGCAAACCAGAAAAGGAAGCTTCTTATCCTGATTCCATGGTGAAGTTTATAGAAGGACTTATAAAGTTTAAATGGTCCAACAAATAATATTATTATTCATTCTTCTTTAGATCTAAATCATTTAGCTAAACCATCTGGCATTTATTGACACAATAATGCCACTCATTTAGTTAATGAATTTGAAAACAATGTAAATTATGTTGAAATAAGCTGTCTCAATGAAACAATAATACAAATGTTCCAGTTTTATTGGCAATAATATTTTTTAATAACATTTTATTAATCATTGAAATTGAAATTCCAGATGTAGATGCGTACTTTGATAAGAACAACACAGAGTTGCTGATAGTATCAAAAAAATGTTATGTGTAATAACATGCTTTGGATTCCGAGTCCTAATGAAAGCACACTGGGCAAAAACAGAATCTCCTATAGTTTGTATTTAGGAAATTTCATATTTTCACCACCTTTCAGGTATTGGGAGGGCTAAATGCTCTGCATGTCAGGACATTTTAGCCCTATCCTCTGGAAAGGTGGAGAAAAGATGAAGTTTCCTAAATATGTGACTGAAATTCGACTTTTGTCCCGTGGCAGATTTGCAGAGTAGATCCTTAGTATTGTTTTCTGAAAAATATTTTGTGATTTTAACCTTAGTGGTATCACAAGGATATTATCTTTTTTCAAACTCTTTGATTATCTCATTTTGGAATGATTAGCAGTGGCATAGGAGAGGAGGGGGACTCTGAGGGCTGGAGCCCCCCAGTAATTTTGGGGCATTATGTCACGAGATAATTTCTCACACAAACTATTTTAACCACAAAAAAAAAGCTTTTGGAGCCCCCCATATGGAAACATTTCCTACACCACTGATTAGTTCTGACGTTAAGTTGAAAGTAACCCCTCTAATCTTTCATTGTCAAAGGAGCTGTAACTTTTATTGATTGGTTATGTGATCCCTAATTGTAAAATACCTAGAAATTTTTCACCCTCTTGGTCCCTGATTAATCTCTCCATTCTAGATAAATTGGTGGCAGTTGAAACTTAAAAATCACAGCAATGTAAGCAGTAATCAGAACAGATTAGCTTCAAATTCTGGCTTATCATACATGTACCCCGTTCACTCCATATGAATCATGAATGTTTGTCTTCCACTGAAAACAAATAAACTCCATTTATCTCACACTGATGCTGCTTCAACTGTTTAATCCCAAACCACCACTGCTTCTCAGCCATATATAGCTATATTATACACTTGCCTGCTTGATTTTACTCTGTAGCTATTACCACTGCTTGATGCATGTAATCTCCTCTGTGCACATTTTTAAATAGAGACTCTAGTGTCCAAATTAATATACAGCCATATACAGACAGATTCCAATATTATATAATGGATATTTTTTTTTGTGGTATTCAAACTAAAATTTAATGTAAATTTTTAAATGTGGTGGAACATTAATTGATTGAATAGTAAATTTATATTTTTCCATATGAAACATTATTGCAAGTTTTGATGTATATAATTTTTACAATAAAATCATGCCAGCTACTCATCTTTCAATAGTTTTATTTTATCTATATGAGTCATTCTACTGATGATTAAGCCCTGCCAGATTATACTAGCATTTTTTTCTGCAATAATAGACAGGAAATTGCACAGTGGAATAATTCTAGAATATTATAAACATTCCAAAGAATAATAAAGGAGAAAATGAGAATAGTAAGTCCAGATAATCCACAATTATAAAAGAAAATCAATGGTGTTTTTTTTCTTTTTCTTTTACAACAAAAGGACATAGCTAAACACATAGAAATGTGGTTACAGTATTAGGTAGAGATTTTCATTACTTGATTAAAGCTACTTGGATTTGTGTTGGCCACTTTTTTTTAGTGTACTTCCATAATGGGAAAAGTTTGAAATATTGGGAGAGCTGTCAGCTCAGTCTCAGAGTCAACAAGTCATCTGGAGAATTTTGCCAAACGGTTTCTCTTCTTGAGCAACTCAACAGCATACCGCGTTAGAATAGACAAAAAATGTAAATTATTACCAACTGACCTATGAATTCTTTTTTTTCTTCCCGCTTAGCTGCTCCCTAAGTACACAAAATCGTTCATGGCATGAATAGGGCCTGCCAAATTATGATTTTTAAAAATAATATTCCTTATTTATTTAAAAAATGTTATTGCTCCAAAAAATGGTGCTATTAGCTATTCCATAAAAATTTTAAATTATTCTAATTGTAGGTATGATTACAATAACAAGTTCAGGTAGCTATTAAGAAACTGTGATATCGTCAGACCTCACTAGTCACTGTGAATTATATGGAAACATTCAAATCTTCAAATAAAGCTACCTGAACTTGTTATTGTAATCATATTTGAATCTCAATAAAATTGTTTAATTAATGGTAAAACACGTTCTGCTACAGCTAAGGAGAGCTGAATTAATAGGAATATTTTGCACAATTTTGACCAGGAAAGGTCACTTACATGCTCTTTCCACCACACAACTGCAGCATGACACTATAACTGTCGAAGTTTCAATTGGCCGATAATGTAAGAATTTAGGAAAGGAAGAACGAGGAGGTTATTCAGATCACTAACTGTTGTCTGTAGTTCCACTACATTTGTTGGGCTATAGTACCATGCAAACTTAGCTGAAATTTGTACCTCTTAATTTTTAATTTTTTTTCCCCAAAAATTATCATGCCTCTCACTAGCCTTGGCATAGTTTGTAAGCTGATTAGTAAGGAAAGTCACACCTCCAGCAAGTGATCAGCAGCTTATACTCTTGTTATTCTCTTAAGTACAATCCATCTGTAAGGAATGTTGTATTTTTGTAATGGTTTCACAAATTTTGAGCCTAAATCATAAAAACAGAAAATATCGTTCTGAAGATGTCGTTCGGAGTAAAACTGAAAGGCCAATGCCCAAAACAATAAACTTCCTGAACTTAAAACAACAAAAATTAGCCCGATAGAATATAAAAAGATGATTATTTTACACTTTTCTCAGGTTAGTGCAGGATTTTCTAAAGACCAGCAGAATAATAAGGGTACACACATACTGCAACAACCACCTGCTACCCTTCACCATGAAAATAGTGTGGGTTCTGGGACTTGCCTTCTTAGCCACTGGCACGGCACATTCTGTTCCAGCAGAAGAGCAAAAGACTACCAATGAGCAAGTCGAGGATGGAGATAAAGTGGAAGCTGACAACATGGCCCTCAGTGAGGAGGAAGATGAAGACAGTTGTAAGTGTGCATTAATTTGTTGCCATTCTCTTTGCCTTACAAACAACTATTTCTTGTTGTAGCTGATGATGAAGACCCTGCCATTGCAGCTGAAGACCAAAGTGATGAGATTGCAGCTGATCAGGACAGTAATTTGATGGATATGGCTGAGTACCAAAAGGAAATTAATGCCTATTTGGAACAGGAGAAAGCAACTACATACGGCATGAGAGTTAGAAGGCAAAACGGCAAAAGTATGTATAAAATATACAACTTTATGACTTTGAATAACATGATGTTGTCTATTGTTTCAGGAGTTATCCGATCGGGAAACACTATTGCCCTGCAGACATTTGTAAAGGACCAGTACTTTTCCTGTGCCGGAAGAGTGTGTGGACGAAGTAGTTGTCCTCGTGCGCATATGGATAAGAATGACTGGAATAGATGTACAGGAGAAGTCTTTAGAATCTACAGGAAATCAGGGCCTGGGGCTGCTCAAGTTCATGATTTGGTGGGATTGGGTAATTAGTGATATTACTTTTGTAGCAATTTAATCATTAGTAATGAGATTAAGAAACAATAAGTTTTCTATGAGCTACAATAAAAAAATAGTGATAATTTAATCAATAAGATTATTATAGTTTACCACCACCGCTATTCTTGAATTCCAATGATATAGCTATATTGTTTAGTAAGCACTCTCGGGGTCAAAGTGTTTTCTCTTATTATGGACACTGATAACAAGTCAAAGTGCATTCACACTTAGCATTATGCTACAGACAAATCAGGTTATCCTTCAGCAGAGACTGTATTTTGCCATGACATGTTTAGTGGAACTGCTAAGCATTTTTATGTGTGTGCATTCTATGATAACATTCCCAATGCAATGTTTTAAAAAATCAGGACTCATCCTGGGTTTGACCTTGGTAATGTTTAGGTGCTAATTAAGTCTTTTTCTTAAATTGTATACTATTAATAAAACTGTTTCTTCATACAAATAGTTCATGTTGATCAATTGATCAAAGTGGAGTAGACGCCACAAGAAATATAACACAATTTGGATTATCTCAACATTTAAGAAAATTATGTTCATAACAAGTGATAAGATGTAGGTATGTGCAACAAAATATGATGTGTACGTCTGATAAAAAACCAATGAACAAGTAATGTTTCTTTTTTAACATGCCTATGGTCTGACCAATTAATATGCTGGAGGCACAGTAAAGTTTAAAGAAAATGCAACTCAGTAGATTCAGTCATTCTTGGCTTGAAATAATTATAATAATAGCAAATTTTCTCATTCTAATAGCCAATATTATGTTGATTAAAACTTATCACCACTGAGAGTTCTACCTCAGTTGACCCTTGAGGAGGTCTTCAGCAAGAAGTCGAAACGTCGGCTGGCGGGTTAAGTTTAATTAGCATTATTGGCTTTATTAGAATGAGAAAATTTGCTATTAACTCAATAGATGGGAAAAAAAACACAACAACAACAAAATAAAAATAAAGGCAGCAATGTATTCATCACATGACATCAAAATTTATTAGCTATACCTGAAAAGTTTTATCAATAGCTATAGTATTGAATTGTCTCAAATCATCGAAAGAAAAATAACTGCCCAGTTCACTTTCAGATATAGGAAAGATATATGATTGAAATTACATGACTACTAAAATATGACTTTAACAAAGCATGATTTAACTCGTATTTTATTGAATGAAATATTATGTCTGTATAAATGTTAGTTTAGTTCAAGATAACCTCCATGTATACTGCAGTATTAGAAGCAGTAGGTAAATTGAGTTGGCTCTCAGTAGTCCTGGAAGGTATGTGTACACTATTGTATGCTATATTTGATGATATTGCATAAGGTTCTGCATATTCAACTTCATCTCCATTACCCTTCTTCTCTACTCTATCATTTCCTGCTCTATCTTCATAGTTATCTTGGTGAATCCTGGAGAATAAAACAAACAAAAGTATCTTTCTAATTTAGCATCTGATGAACTATAATTTTAGGAAATGTAATTGTTTATACTCTCAGGACACATGTGCAAGAGAGAATAGTAGTTGTCTTATTTTCCCATCAAGCTATAATTTTGGAGGTAATTGACAATTAACCATTGAATTAGGTATGAACTTACTCAGATTTGAGACTGTTCTAGGGCCATAAGTCCCAGAGCTAGGAAAGTTTGAAGGACCAGGAAAAATATACTTTTCTCTTCGCACACAAGTTTACAGCACATATATAGAGTTGAGCATAGGTACAGCCAATTCAGTTCAGGATATGAATATCATAAAAGTTAAAGAGTTTGATAAGGGACTCCATGACTGTATCTGTCTTTTAAGAACAAACATGCTGTTCAGGTCCGTGAATGACCTTTTATTGTGCTACTTTTTGTAATTTTGAGCTGATTTCTGAGAAAATACAAAACTGTCAGCTCCGCGTAAGCTGCTATCTACTACTAGCTTTCATTCTTAATGCCACTTTTCATCACATGGTAATATAGCTATATAATTTAACTTCTAATTTTTGTATTTTGATAACTTTAAACTCTTTTCCAGTTAGTACTTCTCCCAAACTATACATGCACATACTTTAAATTTGAAAAGACTCAATACAACTGTAGCTAGCATTGCTATTAGCTATAATCTCGAACTTTTATAACAAAATATCTCTTCATCACTAGGAACTACTAGAAAGCACCCTTCTATTAAATTTTTTCTAAAATACATACATACACTGCTAACATATTAGGACATTTATACAGGTACACCCCATTCTTTGTGTATATATTTATTTATATACTCATTCATATGTTATAGTTAAACGACATATTTGAGGAATTATCACAGATAATCATCACAATCTCAAGGGCAAAGCCCGAAAGAGAGGGCGATTTTCTAGCATTAATTCTGAGAGTTGCCATGGCTTAATCATTTTATATCATAGTTACCATTGCTAACTTTTTGACTTATCGTCGATAGCCATCCCAGTACTAGTGCATGCAACAGAGGGAAATTACAACACAAGAGTGAAATTTACTGGGGAATAACATTTTTGGCTGTTCATACAATATATGTAATATATATTGCAATAGTGACATTAACACTAAGCATGTTTTATAGCATCATGGTGAGCTTTATTGCACTTTCATTGGCAGATAATGTCCACATAGCTATGCATATAACTGGAGACCGCTAGGAGTTCAACGTTCAACATGTTACATCTTCAGTCATACACATTCACTGGTAGCTCAATTGAGTCTTATGAAGGATAGCTGGGTGTTTTTGTTTATACCCATGCAAGTCTATTTGAGATAGTCAGTCCCCAAATCTAAACTATGATAAGAATTATAACCATAGCAAGCTATTCTGGAATGAATGTGGAGGGCAGAATCACTACTTGAAACATGAACACAAGTTTTCCTATTTCACCCTTTACAAGAGCTGAACATTATCAATTATGAGAACACAAAGCCCTTCATTTGGCTTGGGTAGCTGGTATGTTGTTTACATGTGAGAGTGTCATAAGTATGCCTGGCATCTGACTCAATTTTATATCAGAAGGGTCTTTAATAGCATCCTATAATAAGATACTCTTCAATTAGTTGGAAGTGGAGTTGTATACTGTACAAGACAACTAAATCCAGCACTCAGACAGCCAGGTTCCCAGCACTCAGACAGCCAGGTTCCCAGCACTCAGACAGCCAGGTACCCAGCACTCAGACAGCCAGGTTCCCAGCTCTCACAGCTAGGTTCCCAGCACTCAGACAGCCAGGTTCCCAGCACTCAGACAGCCAGGTTCCCAGCACTCAGACAGCCAGGTTCCCAGCTCTCACAGCCAGGTTCCCAGCACTCAGACAGCCAGGTTCCCAGCACTCAGACAGCCAGGTTCCCAGCACTCAGACAGCCAGGTTCCAGCACTCAGACAGCCAGGTTCCCAGCACTCAGACAGCCAGGTTCCCAGCTCTCACAGCCAGGTTCCCAGCACTCAGACAGCCAGGTTCCCAGCTCGAAGGATCACATGAAAGCACCAGATACAATTCGTCAGTTCCTAATTTCTTTAAATAAGATTTTAAAGTTCAGCATACATGCATGCCCAGTTAAATTATTATAACTAGAAGGATACTCTGCCAGACTATTTTTATAGCAATAGTGACTAGTCAGTGATGTAAGAAATATTTCGGAATAGATGGGCTCCAGGGCATGTTTTTTGTTTTTGTAGGTATTTATGCAAGAAATCACATTTTTAAGTTGTACTAAAAAATTTGGGGGGGGGGGGGGGGTTCCAGCCCCCAGAGTCTCCCCACTTCCTTTGCCACTGCAACTGGCCTAAAATGTGACAATATAGATCATTGGATGTTATGCAGTGCCACATGAATAGATAATATGTCTAAGTATAGTGCATAAATGTTTCAATACAGTTCAATGAAGTAACAAATATCTAGTTCTCTGTGGCTGGAACAATTTGCAGTAAGTGTACCGTACGTTTTGAGAGAAAAAAAAATACTACAAACCAGCCCCTCCACCTCCAATAAAAAAAATTGAACCAAACAAAGGTCTAACCGAATCCCGCCTTCACCCCTCCTTTCTTACACTCACTGTTCATTGATCCGTATTTCTTCCACAAAGCCTTTTTTTATCTTGTTCCTGGCATTGACCACGATTATGGAAACTAGGACCACCATCACCACGACGACCACCAGGAACAGAACTCCCACTACACCAGACAGAACAATCAGCAGTGTCTGGTCGCTGCTTGCTGCCAACTCCTCTCCTCCATCCATAATCGAAGAAACAGTCTCCTCAGGGGGCATTGAAGAAACTCCATCTCCTAATAATCCAGTGGCACATTCCTCAGCAACTAGTGCTCCGATGGTTGAAGTTCTTCTAGCCACAGCCAGGACACAGCACTCTAGGAGCATTCCCGGACTAGGCTGCACTGGTACAGACACTGAGGTAGCTGGACCATCAGCAGTTGCAGAAATGGTCAGCTTTCTGTCCTGACTTGAGCAAGTCACTTCGTGACTCAGCAGCCTCATTTCTGATGAAGAAGTTCCCAACTCCCAGATAACAAAAAATCCATTAATCTGAGATGTGACCCGAACATTCCTGGGGGTATGAGTGGTTGCTGGGATACGCAGAGGAGTTTCAATACTTTGGCTCCAGCTGTCTCCCTCGCAGACTTGGACTGAGGAAGTAACTTGATCCTCGCCAAGTCTCAACCTCAACTCATTCTCCCGGCAAACTAGAGGGACACAAATAAATAATAAATTCGATTCAAATGTGAACATGTGGGCCAGTGAGTTTTGTGTGTTAAATGAAACATTTTCTTTCAAATAATTTCCTACATGAGCTATACTACAGTACATGTATTCATTTATTCAGGCAACAAATCCACAGACAGCAGAAACCACTAATTGAGTGGCTCTGGATTGCTAAACTTAGTGACAACAATGACTGGAATTGTAGCTTATCAATACGATGTAGAATGGAAATTTGAAGTGTAATACCACAAGGCACTGTTCTGTTTACCACAACACTGATGTCTCCACAAGTATGGTTAGCACACACATTCGATTAAGACAGCATATGAACAAAACGTTTACACATTGGGGGAAATTTAAGTTTATAAACATAATATGATATGATAAAGTAATGTTTTCTCTTCACTACTTCACTTTCAAGTTCCAACATCTACTTAGTATAAACCAGCAGTGTTATCAAAATTGCTTGTTTTCAAAAATTCAAGTCAAGCATATTTTTGGGTTAAAAACACTGACTCCAAGGTAGTATTTTAGTTTCTCTGCTCTCAACCACTATTCAAGCTTAACTAGATATTTCAGTTCATTTTCAGAGTACTCTGGAAATAGAGAACATTGACAATCAGCTGGAAATATGCAGTGGCCTAGAGGCACTTCTATGACAGATTTATTTCAAACCTATAGCTATGTTTTTATTTTAAATTGTGTGAAAATAAGTGGTATGATTTATTGCTTAATGACACTACCTTTTTAAAACCATATCAACCAAATCCAGTCATTAGTTAATTGTATGAAAAAGGTTGTCTAAGCTATCCCCTCTACTGTCCAGCTTCTCTTCATAAATTTGGCAAAATCATATATGACAGAGTAGTAATCGATGAAAAGTTAAAGATATAATAAGCCATTAGTAAGAATGTACTGTCTGGTAAAATGGTGAATACTCAATATACTACATATTATTTGAGCTACGAAAATTCATAAATAATTCTTCTAGGATTGCATTACTAGATTATGTAAAGGAAAGCCATCCAAGTAAATATGTATTTATAATTTGAAAACTTCACTTTATCTGATCTGAAAGTCTCACTTAATTTATTCAACTTTGTTGAGAGAACACTATGGAGCACAGGTAAAGTTAGTGCTCTAAATAGCTCTTCCTTATATGAAGTTTGATGAATACATTTCATTTATGAATTAATGGAAGAATTTACTGACCTTCCACTTCCAGAGTTGCAGTTGCCTCTCCGCAACCATCATTAGCTACAGTGCAGGTATAGGAACCGGAATGGGATGAAGACTTGTTGAGAAGATCTAGCCGATTCTCATACACAGAGTCCAGAGAATCCACCACAAGCTGAGACTGGCGGAACATAGTCTGATCTGCTTCACTCAAGGGAACTCCATCTTTGGTCCACGTGACAGATGTAGCAGGTCCACCAGAAGATGTGCAGACCAACATGTGGGATGACTGCTGGTACACCAATGAGGTGATATTCACAGCACCTGAACATCTCGGAGGTAAACATAACAATATTCATTCTATTGTCTACTTACACACTCATAGCAACTTAGTTTTTTTAGATTATGAGTATACTGATATATTCTGGATAATGGATCATTCCTGACCAGGGGTGTAGGAACCGGTCAGGTCAGTCAAGCCGTGGCCTGACCAATTTTACTAATCTCAAAGTTGGAAAGTATTGTCAATGAGGAATCTTGTCAGCCAAATATTGTCTTTTTAAGTGGGAGTCAAGTAGAAATCTGAGGTCAGGAAGTCATTCTAGTTAACAGAGGTAGTTGTTTTCCTTTTGTTATTGGCCTTTAAGTCAGGTATCAGCAGAACTATTGGTATGGAATTTATTAGTGCCGCCATAGAACTGATCAAGATACAACACATTATTAAAAAATTTAGATTTCACACGCACGAGTAAAGTATGTAATGCCTTAATACTGGTATATCACATTTCAGCATATGCTCAGGAAAGTAGAGATTATATCCATTTATAAGACCAGTGGGAGTCTCCCATGGCGTGGGGGGTTATAGGACTAGCCTACACAATGGAGCACCAAGTAAGTAAGTGGTAAAACCGAGGTTAGCTATGACGACTTATTAGACAGTTCGTCCTATTCATTTCAAATCATCTCTCCAACACTTCACCCACGTGATCCCTCACGGAGCATGTCTCAGCAGGTAACTATGCGTGGGTGATATAAAAATCAAATAAATGGATGGGACTGAGTGTATGCATGACACATTGAGAGTCTCTTTATAGTCGAGAAGGGATTAGCTCTGAAGAAGGTGTAATTGACATTAAACCAGCAGTAGCCAGCTGATGCAGTGAAGAAATAAACTTTACTTGTTTTTTTTTTCTGAGTGGCTAGTTATTCAATTTTTTTGTTGTAATTACTGATTTAGCTAAATGGTGTGGAAACATGATAGTAAAATATCAAGATCATAAATAAAGCTGGTACTTGAACAAATGCATTGTATGGCCTGACCAATCAAAAATAGCTTCCTACCCACTTGCTGACTATAGCAAAAGTTTATACTACCCTTGTCATGTAATATTTTATAATAATGACTTCAATTGTCATTACAACGAACTATAGATTATACAGATCTGATACTCATTGCCAACTCATTTCCCAAACTTACCTTCTCCAGATGTAGGATAGATGCCCACAAACAGCGTCTGTGTCACATTCTCTGCATCCAGCACCTCACAGCGGTAAAGTCCCTCTTCAAACGAGCCAGCCATGCTGGATCTGTGCAGACGTATAGTCTGGTCATTGCTCCAGCTCTGGTAGATCTGCTCACCTCCTGCTAGCGATGAATTGACAGGGACTGAACTCGGAAGAAACCAGTCACCAGCACGAGTGGCGTTACAGCAAGAGGGGAGAGTGGAGACACAGGAGATGAGATCAGAAGTGCTCAAGTTTTCCAGAGACAAGAGACTGTTATTTGCAAGAATCTGTCCTCTGTAGACAAGAGCCACAACTACAGTACGTAAAAATGGATATTTTTAAGTTATATCTTATATTGGTTGTGCTGAAGTATTTGCTTACTATTGTTTTGGCATCTTACACCAGCATCTTCGACGTGAAAACAGTGGTTCCTACTAATGCATCTGAACAGACTACTTTCATTACCACTGCACTGCAAGCTAGTCAGACCAATAAGACCACTACCTTGGCCAAAGTGAGCTTCATTAAATGCAGTGGCACCTGAAATCATTATATTACTTATCTCATACATAGTCTGCGTGTACTAATCAGCTATAGCTTCAAATAACCTGTTGCAGAATACCCAAGCTGTCCACAGACTACGTTAGCTTCCATGTTGTCCCACCCGTCGTCGCAAACAGTCGCCCACCGGTCATTTTGACAGACTTCCACCCTGCCCTCCAAATAGGAGCTACCGCCGACTAACCTGACCTCGTCGTGGCTACACTCTCTTGCTATTGCTAAAATTACAATCAATTTTTATTATGCTCATCAGCTAGCTCTTTTCCACACAATAACTATTATTTTTTTTACGAGTTGCATACCCTTCCATACATTACAAAACAGTAAAAGAGCGACTGCTGCTAAGAGAAATGAATGATTCATCTTTCAATTCCAACTACTCCACACGCCTAGACGATGAAGAACTTGCAGTAAAGCAGAGATTGTTCCACTTTCGCAATTGCTTGAATCAAAGCCTCCGTGGTAATCCATTCATGATCGCGCCTGTCGCGCGCGCTGGAAACCAGATCAAGGTTGTACAAATCAAATATCGCCTCTAAGTTTTTGTAAGCTGAGAGTGTGAATATACATGTATTCAAGGAAAAAATTGATGGAAGTATATGAATAGTGTGAGTTAACTAGGCTCCTTCTGATCCATTGCCATGACAATCCCTGCTGTTGCCACAGTGGGTGTGGTCACCAACCTGGAGCTGCCTGAGCCAATCTTCTCATTCGTCTACAACAGAAACATGCAACAGTAAATGCCAATACACTACATAATATGTAGTTATACATATTATGTTTCAACTCCTATTCCCACTGGGTATCATGGCATGGAGGAGTTTCTGAGCCCTCCAGTGCTAATGGCTACTTCATTGCATGCTTCAGGGGCCACATTTGGTGGGCAAAAGTCCATTACACTTGTAAAGATTCCCAATTTATTCCCATTAACACAGCTTTACATGGCTTCCTAGAGAGCAGCAGAAATACAGTGAACAATTTCCTTTGTACTACTTGTCATTGGTTTATACAAGAAAATATTAAAATACTAGCAAGAGAGACATCTCAGCCCCACACTGGGTGGGTATAGGCAAGGTCAAAGACACATAATCATGACATTATTCAAAGGCTAGCAAGAAAAGGTAGAGGGTATTGATTTTGATGAGTGTGTTCGCACCCTTGGTGCTGTATTATATTTGGAGCCTGCATCTAAGAGTGATTATATCTTTTTGTTAGTTTCTTTTACTTTTTTAATACTTAGCCAGGTAATGCTAGTGAAGATGCAGTCAGATGAAGTCATCCATACACCCACACTAGAAAACTATCTAGATGTCATACACCAGACACTTCTGTAATTGTTGATGCAACTGACGTGGTCTTATAAAATGAATGCCTCAACTGATTACCTAAAACAAAACAAACTAAAACTAGTTTCATCATTTATTTTGTAAATTCATAAAGTCTACTTTCACAATTCCAATACTAAATATCACACACGCACACACATCACACACACGCACACACATTACACACACATCACACACACGCACACACATCACACACACGCACACACATCATACATGTGCATTGTATACCTCACTTACCCATACTGGCTTATTCAATATGAAAACATTCCAACATGAAACCTAAAATGCCAGACAGAACAACCAGCGCTAGTCTAGCATCCTGGCACGATTGAATGATCTTTGTTAGCCAAATATCATCCTCACATGTTAGATACTCCAGTGACTGGCAATTAATGAGGCCATGCCACGCCCAACTACTTGAAGAATATCACAGTATGGTTGTCAATTTCCCAAAATTTCAAAATATAATAATAAAATTTCGTGTCTTTTCTAGCTATCTGTGCTCTGATAATGTATGTCTGGCTTGAATTGAATATTTGACCTGAGTATGTGGCATTCGAAACAAAATGTATACAATTTTATACCATAATGTCACACTTACATTTACATGCACAGATATCACAGCACATAAAACCACAATGAACATGAATGTCTTGCATTGAAAACATGATGAAGTCTTGAAATAGTAATACACACCTGCATGTTTGTTAATTAGATAAGAAGATTACAATCTGCGAATTTCTCTCCCACACCTTCATACAATAGAGCTACTGCTGGTTGACCATCTCTTCCTACTCTTCCAATCTCTTGCGTATACTCTTCTAACGTTGTAGGAGCTCCCAAGTGAATAATTCTTCTTATGTCTGGGCAGTCAATTCCCATGCCAAAGGATGTAGAGGCTACTAATAGGAGACGGTTTCCATCCGGCTTTGTTAGTGACTTCAACACCTGTTCTTTGTTGTCTACCGTCAATATGTTAGTGAACATGTCAACTAACCTAAACTTCGAAATATAGTACAGGTAACTTGGAGGCTCAGTAATGGATGGACCCAACTCTTTCTTTAAATATCCATATATTGCTTCGCAATCCCTGAACTTTCAAATGTACACCACTGTTTTTGGAAACTTGATTCGTTTTGTTCATGGACAATCTTTTCGTTAGCGGTGGTTAGGTAAATGTCTGGCTACTCCAGTCTACTCAAGCAGAGAGCACTGAAATGAGTGGTGTGAGTTATTTAAGCTCCTTCTTTGCTTTTTGTTTTACATTTTGGAGTCACACACCTGGAGCTGCCTGAGCCAATTTATCTAATCATGGTCAACAACATAAATTAAATACTATAGGCAAACCAAAGTCTCTCTTCAATTTGAGTTTCTTGAGTTTGAGTTGAACTCATATTGTACAATGTTTGAATGCATCTATAAATAATGTCCAGTAATTTAGAAGAAAGCTATGGGTCATCTATACAATAGCTTTAAGAAAATAAAAATTATGGTCTGTTTGAGCTACAAAAATCTGCCAGCAATATATGAATATCAACTTGTAAATCTCCCTCCACCCACCCCACCCCACTTCCATCCCCTGCACACACATCATACATACATATACATCACTTTATACATGCATTGTATGATAATGAAAAATTCCTAACGAGAAAACTATAAAATACAAGATTGAATCAGTGCTAGTCTGGCATCCTGGCATAGCCATGAATCACATAATGAATAGATTTTATGTTGACAATGTATTTTATTTTGTTTACAACCTAGCTACTATGGATACATGTATACAAACTCCAGCTGTTAGACCATGTCATAGCAGGTTAAGTCTTTCATTTTCTAAAAAGAATTTCATAATAATGGTCCCAACTTGATACGTGGTGTTCATTAATAGTGGTGATACGCAATAAAGGCTTAAATCTTACAGCTGGAGCAATGAAAGCTGGTTTTCTGAAAAGTTTAAAACGTACTGTTCAGGATACAAACCTGAACGGATAAAGTCAGCCTCCAGCATACACATTAACTTGTGTCATCCCTTTACCACACGTTAATGTTATTCATGATTGACTTTACCCATTGATTGTTGTGTCATCGTGCAGCCATTTAAGTGTATGTTCAAATATTGTATGTTGTTCTATAGTATCCCAAAACCTAAATTAAGTCAATTAGGGCGTGTGCGCTTTTAGTCTAGAGGGCGTGGTTGCAATACTGCAGTTTTATGCAACCTGGCTTGCAGCCAGTGCTCAAGCACACCACTAGTTTGTGTGTGTATGCATGTATGTTTGTGTATATGTATATGTGTATGTATGTATGTATGTATGTATGTACGTATGTATGTATGTATGTATGTATGTATGTGTGTGTATGTATGTGTGTATGTATGTACGTGTATGTGTGTGTGTATGTATGTATGTATGTGTGTGTGTGTATGTATGTATGTATGTATGTATGTATGTATGTATGTATGTATGTCATAACTGTAGATCATGAAATGAATAATAAGTACACAGTCTTGGTTGGTTGGTTACTTTAATCTGTGCCACTTGAATAGCTAAAGGTAAAATTGTATCTGTGTAACCAAAACTAACTTGAAGTATGCACTTAAATGATGCTGCTATAGAAAAACTACAATACGTTAAAGTTGCTGCTCCATAATTTGGTGACTCCATGCAGAAGTGATACCTAATCCATTGGCTTAACCAACACTCAGGATATTTTGAATCTGAGACATTGACAATTTTTTTTGACTAAAAAGTGGTAGGCCATATAACTTGTCTGATACTTTATAATTGTATTCAATTTGTCTAAAATCCAGAGTTGCTTTTGTTAACTAAAACTATAAAATCCCTTAGTTATGAAGTATTGTACTTCTAGTAAGAAAAACTAAAACTATGCAGTAGCTAGAAACTACATTAAATTTACATAATAATTAATTTTCTGAACTTATCATAGTAGCTATAAATTCAAATTTAATAGCCAAGACAATTTGGCTTTGAGACGCTTCATCAGTTGTGAGATGGTACAAAAATTACTTAGTTTTAGTTTTTGTCATCTACTCTACTGGTAGTTTTAGTTTAATCGAATTTGCTGTCTTCTAAGAGAAATATTTAGTTTTAATTTTCATGCTCAATAACATCAAAAATATGAGTACAGTACAATGTCACTGTAGTACAAATGAATTTGTACAGTATTAGCCAATATTGATAGTAGGTTAAACTAACTAAATCTTTTACGTACATGATATTGAATAAATACTAAAGACTATGGCTCAAAAGAGCTAAATCAGCCTGAAAAGAGAAGAGATAAGGACAGGCCTGCAACTTAATACTAAAATCTTCAGGAAACATTGGGGGGGGGGGGGGGAACTAAAACTAAGCTTGATATGTTATTTTTGAAGTCATTTGGGAAAAATTACAGAGACCCTCTTCACCAGTGATATAGTTAACTAATATTGAAATGAACATTTTCTTCACAGGCCTGGCATTTATCTTTAGTAACCACTAATTTGTTCTAATAGCTAGTAGGGCTGTATGGGAGCCAATCTATACCACCACACCTCTATCCCAGAGGAATGCTACCTCAGCTTATCATAGTTAGCTAGCTAGTCTATTTAGCTCAAAAGAGCTAAATCAGCCTGAAAAGAGAGAGAGAGAGAGAGAATAAGGACGGGCCTGCAACTACAATAATAGCTACGTAAACACACGATGCGCTGTATATGATGAATTTTGCCGTCCTTAGGCTGGATAAAGCGGGGAGCTGGTTGCATGAGGCCCGGATATGCGAGAGTTTACTGTACAAGAACTAGCTACTTTCCCATTACCGAAGAATTTGTTTGAAGCTACACAAACCAATTCAAGTGATAATAAATCAACTAGCTAGCTAAATCTTTTATGTACATGATATGAAAATACTGAAGACTTACTAAATCTTCAGAAAGCATGTGGGAAGAAAACAAAACAAAAAAAAACAACTAGCTAAAGCCAAAGCCTTCAAGACTTAAAAAAAAAAAAAAAAAAAAAAAAAAAGAATGAAAGAAGAAGACGCAGGAGACAATAACACCAAAAAGGATTCCATTTATGATGTAGTACTTCCCCTTCACCCCAAATTTGCCGCATTCTGTAGTCTCACGGAAGCCAGACCTTTTGCCTAATCGTTCCGGTAAAGGGTCTGGCTTGCGAGAGAGAGAGAGAGACTACATACTCGCAGGGAGTGCGCGAGAGCCTGGGTTGCCCATTAGGTGCAAGGTGTTGACGCTTCCTGAAGAATTCTATAGAGATGGCTTCGGTGGCTTCAATTTCTTTATATTTGATAGCTTTTTCTAGTTACAGGGCAGGTAACGAGTTTGTGTGTCCATTCTAATTATCATCTTCAATTAAAGTAGCTAAATAGCTTACTATTCTTGCAGTACTAGCTTGCAATGAAGGAGATCTGAGACTGGTCGGACAATACTTGGAAGGTCGTTTAGAAATCTGTGAAAATGGAGACTGGGGAACAGTATGTGATGATAAATGGGATGATGAAAATGCCAAAGTGGCCTGCAGACAACTAGGCTTCTCTGAGGAAGGTACTCTGCAGTCTTGTAAACATTGCTTTATAATATATTCAGAGATTTCTTTCTCTCATTAGGGGCAGTACCACTTGATGGAAAATACATCAGTTACAATTTTAATTCAGGGATAGGTACAAATATAGTGTTGCGTGAAGTTTACTGTAATGGCAGTGAAGCAAAGCTAAGAGATTGTCCAAGACACCATGTACACTGTAGCCATACAGAAGATGCCGGTGTAAGATGTAGATACAATGGTGAGTGAACTTGCTGTGTCAATAGTTTTTGTTATAATTTTTTTTAATGTACTGTGAACATGTTATGTAAACCAACTTAATGAAGTGACAAGGAATGTTTATTGACAGTCCTAAAAAGAATTCTTAATTAATATCAATGAGCAATAGGGCATGGGATTCAATAATGGGACAGAATTTAATGGGACATAAGATTATATAGTCCAGCTGATATGTGCAGAATTTTACTCGAATTGTGCCTTTGATGATTAAAGCATGAAATTATAGCACACAGAAAATGTCCTTGAAAATATTTTTGGTTATAAGGACATTGCAGATTACTTATTTTTCTAGTGTTGCTCCACTTCTTTTTAAGAGCCTCTTCACATTTTTTTTAGTCTGTTCATATACTTAAGCTCATCAACAATTTCTCTATCTCAATAGTAATAATGTGAAAGTACATGCCACACACCCCACGGAATTATGCATACCCGCAGCCAAGGGGTATTCGGGGGGTTCGGGGGGGGGGGGGGGGGTTAGTCGAACCCCCCTTTAGAGTGACTGGAAATAAATATTTTAGCCACAATCCGAATTTCAGCCATCAATGGTATAAAAAATCTGTATCTGTCTTGGTTGGTCTCACATAATGTTCTGTATATTGTATTCAAATTTGATTAAGAAAGTATTATAGCTACTTATCATGGAATGTAAAGTTGTTCAACAAAGTATATAGCTAGCACAACATACTATAAAGCTTTTATTACTGCATTGCCTTGAACTATTGGATTTGCTTTATCTGGTAAAACATTATGAAGAATCCTTCAAACTGTTTAAACATTTCAAATTAGCTACATCTCCTTCTGACACGTTCCTTCTAACACGTTCCCCTTCTAATAAAAAAATGAAATATCACTTCTACAAAACATAGTCATCAATTTTTAGTAGAGTTGCAAGATTTTAAGGAGGACGTATTTTTTCTCACATCTCCTACTGAAATAATGGAATTTAATGCATTGATCTTCTCAAATCTTTCACATTCTGTTATTTCTGGCCTTTGTTATCAATACCACCCAATAACAACAATAATATTTATATAATAATACACTTGTGTGTCAGTAACGATGATGACGACAACCGACGACCGACGGGGTGTGTATTCATGAATAATTCATGAGCTCAAACGGTTAGGTAAAGCATCGTCTTTACATGAATTGGTAAAGCGTCATCACATTCAGTAGTAAGTGATTAATTGTAACAAAAAAGAGGGTGTAATAGTAGACGAGGGAAGGTGGCGTACATTCCAAAAGTTAGAAGAAAAGACAAAAGGGAAATAGAAGGCAAAAGGTGATTAACTGTAAAACGCTGTTGGAATCGCCGAGGTTAGGCAGCGTAGGTGGTTTAAAAGAGAACGGAAGAGAAGGAAAAAGGTGCGATATTAGTTTGTGGGTGGAATCAACAGTAAAGATCGCTTCGGTTTCAAAAAGGAAGGCTAATGTACGAAAAAGAAGGCAACATTTTTGCAAAGCTTAAGTCCACTATCATGATAATAGGACAGAGAGATTCAGAAGCAAGAGAGGTAGAAAGGGCTGAAGAAAGGAAAGCTGAGATTGTTCAGAAAAAAAGAGAGCAGGAGAGGGAAACTTATGCAATGTTAACCAATGGTAGAGAATGATAACTGAGCAAGATAACTTATGCTACTGCATTCTTACTTTGCAATAGGCCAAGCGCCCTGTGTGGCGGGGTGCTTGCTAGTAATAATAATAATAATAATAATAAATACTATAATAATGAGTATAGCTAATTGGTTGGTGAACTCTAAAAATACCTGTAAAATACGGCAGCAATGGCTATCCACTTCAGATTGGAGTAGGTGTGTGTGCAGCTTTGTCTAGATGTAACACTATGGGAGCAGGCTACAAGACAATGTCTGACCTTCTGATAGATTTCCGTAAGATAGGTTGCTTGCTGAAAACAAGGGGTTTATCATGTCTAGGTGATGGTAATGGAATTAAAGCAGCACTGACAAGTGGCATGATTCATGCAGACAAAGTAAAGAGAAAAACTTAAGAAGTTAAACATTATTTATAAGAAATTTACTTGTCTAAGCTTGGGAGAGGCAAGTTCTTTCCTTGAAACATGCTTCTGTGGCAACCATCCATGTCTCAGTGAATGGGATTGGAAGGTTTAGAGAGGTTGGGAAATATGCTGGACCACTTTTCTTACCAAAAGTCACTCAAGCCTGTAGGGAAACCATATGTTGTGGCTACAGCTTCATATTGCACTGAGCTTTGTTTTTGTCATGGATTGTACAGATTAACTATTGTAACAATAATGCTGTAACCACAACGTGAATTCTGACAACGTTTAGCTTTGCTAAAACTATTGTGAGGTCAAATTAATCAATATTGCTAATACTACTAGTGGTGTGCTTGAGCACAAATGGCGAGCGAGCCTGATAGTTAGGTAACATTAAAACTAAGTATTGTTACTATGTTTTAGCTTAGTTCATGCAAAAACTATAATAGCCGTTATGACCTTTTATTTCAGCAAACAAATACAAAATCACTCTCTTACCTGATTAATGGTAACTTTTGTAGTATCAAACATCTGCCATTCTGATAATCTCAATTACCAGTAACTCTTGAACAACCTCTCGGCTACGATAAAAAAATAATCCTGTGTTATTATTTGTAATTTTAGCTCCGTATCATCCCCCTAAAACGGCGAAGTTTTGAAATTAAGTCTGGAAGAGGGTCTTCAATGCCATAGTAACCGGTCGAATCAACTTTTTGTTTCTTGAAAAGCAAGCGTTTTCGCAGAAATTTTCTCACTCTTTGGAGCTTTAAGTATAAAGTAGGCTTGCTTAATGCTGTAGTTTCAGAATAAACTGGGGTCAATCCTAAAAAGCCGTGTTTTTTTTAGAAAAAAGTACCCCGCGCGCGCGTTTAATTACATACGTACGTCCAAACATATATACAAATAAATAAATAAATAAACAAACATCCCCGATTTTCAATTGTGTTACCCCTGTAAGTGTCTCGCTCGCTACGCTCGCTCGCCAATGATGAACTTGATTTAGCATAACCACAGCAGTATGTAAAAAAATGGCAGTCATTTTGAAAATGAGATAAAACTTTTATTACAGGGTGAATCTGCTATATCCGTATAGCCAAAAAACCTTAATTAGGGTGTATTCTAACACTGTATCATTTTTCACACTTTAAACATCAAAGACACAATTATTTCACATATAAGCTGGCCTAGTATTAGAATTTTTCATAACAGATGCCACCAATAGGTTGACTATGTTGTTTTTTTCTTAACAATTATACACTTCATCTGTTATTGTATAAATAAGAATGAGATTGACCTATTCTATATACTCCTTCTCATTCTGCCTTTGCTTATGGTAATAAATTAATAAATATATACTAAAATTAAAAGTAAAAAGCTAATACTATTTGAGGCCATAAAAGCCAATGAAGCCTAAAAATAGTTGTTTAATTTAATTTTGTTTATTCTATTTTTTGACAAATTAGTTGTCATTTTGTCAACAATGATAGGGGTCATAGCTCTGACGACCCATTGGTTAACACTAAAAATTTAGGAAAATTTTGTTTTATTTCTATTTTGTAAAGACATTCTAGCAAGAATCATATTTTTAAAGCATGTTATAACAAAACGATTTACTATTAAGCAAAAAAAAAAAAGATAGATAGTAGTATGCGATAAGAAGAGCTAAATATTTGGACTTACAGTATCAATACTAGTCCAAGGTCAATCTCAGAGTTGCTACGGGGGTTCAGACAGATTACATGTTCACCTCCTAGTTGCTGAATCATGAGCTTAAGAACCTTGTACTGTATAAAGATTTTGAACAGACAGATGCTTCGAGGTAAGTGTTCCAGTAGCCATATTAAAAAAAATATGCTTGCAATGCGGCCTACACTTGTACTGAAGGCCTGTGCTTGCCTGACCATATGAGGGTAGGCAGCTTGCTCTAGTGACTGAGACTGGGTGGGTAGAGTAGCAGCATCAAAACTAGAGTCCAACTCTTAACCTAACAGCACTAGTTGAGCAAGGCTAGTGAACCGGCAGCATGCCCATGTATTCTCAAGCCATAGCACTCCTGATTAATGCTGATTGCATCTGGTGACATTCTGTATGTAAGTATCGAATGAAGGCCATTCAAAGCTGATTGATGATTTAGATCCTTATGTATCCAACCTGACCTAGAGCTATACTATTTAAGTAACACCATGCACCACTGATGAGCAGGCATGTTTGCCATCCTTAGAGAGATAATAGGCTATAGGCACTAAGAATGGCTAACAGTAGCTGCTAGCTGTCAGTACTAATATACTTGTGCCAGGTTGCCATTGCTTTAGCCTATGCCATTGCTTTAGCCTGTGCCATTGCTTCACACTTGACCACTTAGCCCATGGTTGCTGTATTCCAAGTCTTTTGCTGAAGTGAGCTAAATCTTCATTCCTTTAAACTACATATATAGTAAGTCCACCTCAGAGGTCAATGAGGTCACTGAAAAATTGCAATTATATTATTAGCCATATTTCACCTATCTTAACAAATGTATATTTCCCTTCATGGTTTCTTGTTACACATGGTATGTATGAGTAATAGCATGGGTAACATGAACACATGGTACCTTCAGAACAATAGCTCAGAACAAGTGAAGTGTGTAAGCTTGCCTCGTTCTATTTCAATCACGCTACTCTCCTATTAAGGAATATATTATTAGTGGGCAGAGTTCAGGAGATAGTATGCTATTACATGCTATTTACATTCATTTATGATAATTACAACAACAACAACAATAGCAACTATTATTATTATTATTATTGTTGTTGTTTGTTGTTATTATTGTTATTATTATTATTATTATTATTATTATTATTATTATTATTATTATTATTATTATTATTATTAGTGACCAGTAGTATATTATAGTGTTTGTTGGTTGTATTTTGACATTTATCAGGAGTTCCAGTGGTAAAATTTAATGGAGAATCTCATCCCAACAACAGTGTCATAAATTTCGAAAATATTTCTACAACTACGACAAACGGTATTACTTGTATCACTGATCAATTCCCTTGCTGCAGTGGTCATGATCTTATTAAATGGGTTGCTCCTAGTAATTCACTCCAATCTCAGCTTGCTGAGACCAAGATGTATTCACAAGCTGTAGTTCTCTATCGCAATCCCAGTGAGTTCGTCCCCAATGGATTGTTTCACTGTCAGATCCAAGACAGTTTCAATCAAACACACTACATTTATATAGGAGTATATCTACAAGGATTTGGTAAGTAAGAATTAGCATGGGTTCATTAATTGGCGAGTGAGTGAAACGAGCAAGACACTATACAGTGGTGTCAAATAGAGAATCGGGGATTTTTGTTTGTATATATGTGTAGACGTACATATGGTATTTTGGACTTTTACCCTTGCATTTTTGTGCTCGCTTGGTGGTTTACCCCATACCCATTCTCTGCTGAATGGAATCCTTCGGTTTAGTGAACATGTTTACCCTTTTGAATCAGGTTGTGTCTGACATACCTGAATTTTTGTGGACGCAGTTATGTCTTACAAACTTGGAGTTTATTATCTTTTTGAATTAGTGGCGGTGGTAAGTTATTTTGGCTAATGCACTGTTTGTTATAATAGCCCTACACAACACTATTGTTCTTACTTGAAATTTCATTGTCCTATAGTCAAGTCACAATAGTAAGTCTTGTGTTGGTTTAACCAGTCAACAAGTGTGTGTGAGAGTGTAGAGAGTTACAGCTACTGCTTAGCTAAAGAATAGCACAACGTAAACATTAAATATATCAGCAGCCTTTACACAGCTTTTTTGGCTACTGCTGTAGTAAGCAAGTCTTTGGGGCTAGACTATATATTGTGTGGTAATTCCTTAGAAAAGCATGTTTGTTTTTTCAGGTCAAATGGTTGCAGAGAGTAGTTACTATGACATACAAGTCCCTTACCATATGCCATTTAAATACTTGGCTGTTATTAGGTAGCTGGAGTGCTTTTTGTTAGGGACACTGGTCATTAAGATGAAGCTATCACTACTATAGTCAATGGCTACATAACTACTTGTAGCTACTTAAAGGATGAAATAGAATGAATCATGCCTTATAAATCTAGGTGAACTGGATCTAAGACATTAACTTCAGGCCAACTATATGAATGTAGCCTTATGGTTATTTTGTATACAGATTTTGTAATCAACTTTTATCAGATTTCTACCTTGTGTGGATTACTTGTGCACAATGGCTCACTCGCCATTTGTGCTGAAGCACATCACTAGTATATATAGTAAAGTGATCTATTTAATGGAAATAGTTTGTTTGTATTCTTGAGTAGTAATAAAATAGTCGATGGCTGACTAACATTATGTTGTGTGTGCATCACATGGTTGTAAGTACTTTCTTTATATCATTAATTGTATAATGATCAGTGTAAAAATACCTGTTCAGACCAACACTTATGCATGCACAATACGGGACAAGAAGCAGCAGCAAAAAAAAAAAAATGAAATAGGAAAAAAAACACCAATGGAATTACCACAACAATACAACATAGTGACACATTTCAAACCTTATAATAATGTGGCTAAATCATTCTAGTGTTCATTAGCTTGGGCGCCATAATAAAGTTTCACTTGTAACAACATCACAGTCAGTGTTAATTCTGGTGACTTCATTTCATTGGCTGTAAATTAGTTGCTGTCACATTGCAGGAAAGCCTATCGTGACTAACTTTAAATTTGATAAACAATCAAATGCTTTCACTTGCTCATCCATTGGAGGCCCAACTAGAGTTGTTTCTTGGAGTAAAGACGGAATCCTTTTAAATTCCAACTCTTACAATTCTTCTCAGCAAATAATAGACACAAGTTTGGCTATCTACGAGAACAGCATCACTATGTACTCTGTGGATCCTGGACTATATTCTTGTACAGTGGGAAATAGCAGGGGGAACTCATCAATGGAGTTGATCATCCGTGGTAAGTAAAACTGGGCTATAGCAGCAAGATATAGTATACTAAATTTAATATATATTTACTACATTTAAAAAATATGCACTTTAATAACTCAAGACAGTGCCACCCCAAGGGTTTCCTTATCATTCACTTCAATCATGCTGCTTTGAGAAAACAAAAGATCAATGAGAATGTTTACTTGAAAGTGGTATCTGCTGCTCCTGAAAAAGCGTTCTCTTTTTGTTCCACCTCACTGAATTTAGTAGGGTGGTAAGTGTGTAAGTGGCTGGTGTGGCTTCATTTAGCTACAACTCGCTGCTACTTATAGCCTACACCATGGAGCATCCTAGTCATCAGGAGAAGAAAACGTTTTAGCATCAGCCATTGTTGAGACTTGACCAACTTAGTGTGCTTTGAAGAGCCAAGAGCAAGCAAATTAATAATAAACTGGCTACATGTCTTGTAGTTAATAATAAACAAGCCAATGATGCTAATGGCAGAATTACTACTTAGAATGCACCTGGAATATCCAATCCAACTACTAATTACTAAGGGCTAAAACCAGCTGCAGTTTGAAAACCAGCTGCATTGAAATACTGGTATTATGGTTCTTTCAAAAGCTGTACCATGAATGCCACTATAATACAGGTATTTATAGATATAACTATAGCCCCAGCTTTAGTGATACGGTAAGAGTGGATTAAATGATTCTGTAAACATGCCCACCATTTCTGATCAGATTCACAGAAAAAAATTCCATCCCATGATACATTCACTGAAATGGAAAACCTTATATATTAACCTGCACAGTCTATCATTGTATTTAGGAATAAACACTCTTAAATTGATTGTAAACTTTGCATTACATTACTTTTAGTGATAAAATTATTAATATCTATTTGTAAATAAAATCTAGATAGTCCGGCCAAATAAATAGGAGCTAGTTAGCTATTACATTAAAATGTTCATAATTATGATTACTCTAGAGCTGTAACTATGGGGAAAAAATCCTATATTGGCTTAGGCCTGAAGTTGGGCACAATTACTTACATTCTTGAAATACGTGCTCTAATAGGAAGCTAGAAATAGATTTGTAAAAAAAAATTCATCAGTACAAATCTCTTTGTTATTATGATGTATTTGCAGCTTGTGAAAATGGTGATGTCATAATGAGGTCTTCCAAAATCAGTCAGATTTGCTACAATGAGCAGTATTACAATGTGTCTGGTGATGGTCAACGCCAGGATTTTGCTCAGAGAATAAGTGACAGTGCCACTTCATCTATTGTACTACCAATTCTGGGATCACTACTAGCAGTATCAGTACTGAGTAATGCAGTCTTCATCCTCACAATTATAGTCATGTGTGCAAGTAAGAAGCGTGTTAAAGTAATGCCTCCTCCAAAGATGCCATCAAACGAGTAAGATAGACTTTTTTTTAGCAAAGTATTATGAACATGCATACAGCTTAAGAGTGTTAGGTATTATATATACAGGAAAAAATGGTGACAGTGCCCTACGAGGCATTGTTAGCTGAGTCTGAAAACCGTCCAGAACTAACAGTATAATTGATTCTTGGAGAGCCTTATTAATCAATTGTATCCTTGAAGAGTTCAGTTTATAGAGCATACCTGGGGGGGAGGGGGGAGGGGGGGGGGGGGGGGGGGGGGGGGGAAAGAAGAGGATACCATAGGTTAATTAATGAATCTCTATGCTATTTGTTTTAAAGGTGTGGTGACTGCAACGTTGAGGATCTTTGGTTCAAACTCAAAATGGAAAAAAAAAAACACAAAGAAAAAAGAGTATACAATAGGTTAATGAAGCACCAAAGATGCAAACCCTCAGCGCTACAGCTCTTACAAAATTATTTCAGACCAAAAGAATAATTTATTGGCTATTTTAATCATGTACCAAAATATAGATCAAGCAATGAAAATGGTAGGTATAAATGCTGTCTTCATAAGAGAAGTACCTAAACTGGCCAGAGACACTCAGTGGTATATTTTTCAACATGAAACCCCACTTCCAGCACTTAGTGTTGCGCACATGATTACGACGTGAGAATAGGGAATGTTACCCACAAAAACTAGTACCTACATAGAGTTGACAGCTTCACATTTTCTAAAAAAGATCAGCTCGAAATTTAAAAAAAAAAGTACCACAACAAACGTTAAATCGTCATTTTGAGTAAGTTCATACCTATATCAACAGTTAACTGTCAGTATAGTCTCCAAAATCAGAGCGTGGCAGACAAACACACAGACAGACAAACAGACAGACAAACCGACAGACAGACAAACAGACAGGACGACTACTATAACCATCTCGCGCATGTGCGCTGAGGGTTAATAAGGCACATTGTCATAGTTACTGACACACAAGCATATTATTATAATATAGACATATAATTTTTTAGGCAAGACTATAGATGGTTTTATTTTATACCAGATTTTTTTATCACTTGTAAAGTTTTTGTGTACTCTCACACATTTCACAATTTAGCCGGTATCTTATTTGGTCGACCATTACCATATTTGAGTGTGTACACCTAATAAGCCATAGCCTTAACCATGTTTATTAAAATTATTGATTGTTTACTTTATTTCAGATTTTAGTCAATAATAATCAATAAAATGTCCGTACTTGTCATGAGTGTATGCATAAATATATGAGCCTAATACAACCACAAAAATATTTACTTAAGATTCTATTATATGAATCCTGCTTACCTGATTAAGCACCAATTTTAATTTTGCTTGCTATATACAACTGAGATAAATATACAGTAAAATAATGTCAGTTATCTGAACACGTTGGCACTGAGAGTTGTTCGGATAACTGAAATGTTCTGATAACTGAACGCCATAGAAAATGTATTATAAAACACTAATAAAGGGGTGTGGTCAAGCAATTCATCGTGTCTGCACGTGCTACTATTAGATTTTGGGTATTCGGTTAACTGAAGTGTTCGGATAATTGAAGTTCGGATAATTGACATTCTACTGTAATTGGAAAGTGAGCAAAGACAGTTCTATAATCTATGTTTAATCGAAACCTGGGCAAAAATTAGCTATACAGTATGCATATATAATATCGTATGGACAATGCAATCAATAATGAAGAGAAGTGATGACTAAAACTTAAAGCAGAGACATTCCTGGCAATGCACTGGAGAGATATGAGGCTCTACTTATAATATCCTTGTCCCCAAAGCAGGGACTTTGTATACATACAGTGCTCCTCCCTGAGGATGTCAGGAATTTAAGTCAATCTATCGCAATACAAAACCTTATACCTGTGTTAGTTAGTTTAATTGAAGCATTCAGTAAAATGAAACATTGCTGTGCACATCATGCAGTTGAATTTAGTGATGGTGAATTGGAGGGAAACATCTTTCTATTACGCCAGTATGGGGCATCAAAGTTCCAAGTATTAAACGTCGGGATAATCTGCATTGCTTATTGCTATGTTCTACTTTTTAAATGCTCAGTGGATATAAAGAATGAAGCCTGCCTCATAGGAGGGGGAGGGGTGGTGGGATAGGGCTTTAAGGTTTCATGTGATAAAATCACTTCTTTGCCTTGCAGTGCTTCAAAATTATGGAAAGGCTCCAGCACCCCATGCCACTGTGTTTGGATAATGCATGAATGTGACTTATCTGAATATATAATATACCGCTATGACTGATGTTTGTATTTTTAATCAAACACTGTTAAAACAATAGGCTTACCCCTTTTGGTACTAGCTACATCAATAAGCAATTATTGCTTGGACTTAAATTTTACTTATTTATGTTGTAAGTGGGTTCTTTGGAATGTAAACCCTTTACCATGTGCAATTTCAATAATTCACTCAATTACAGAAGTAGATGAGTGCTTGCAGTCTAACTACTACTGGATTAGCTAACTTTAAGTGAAATAAATTGTGTAACAGCATTTAGCTAGAATATTTTAGAAGACTGCTAGGACACAAATTAGTACATTAATTAATTAATGCTAATGCACATAAGTGGCTCACTATTTGCTTATAAGCATACTAATACTATACATATACTTCTGTTAGCTAAATAACTAGCTAAGTATTAAGTTTAAAAACTAAGATATTTTGATACTTTTATAATTTAGCGTGTAAAAATCATGACGAGCAAGACTTCTACTATCATTAGCTAACCTCTTGAAGTAGCTATAGCAAGACTATAAATGTGCCAGATTTATGACAGAGGCATGTATTTATTATACTGGGTACTTAGAGAATAGCTCGTTCATCTATAGCTTTGTATTCCTGCAAATATTTAGGTCCAACAAGACCTGTCAACAGATGGAAAATGCAGAGCACAAAGTAGAAAATGATATTTATGGAGAAGAAGAGAATTCAGAGTATGATGACAGGGAATCCAACATGGAGTATAGCCTCGATGACAGACACAGTGTCTCTGAAAACTTGTATGAAATTGCAGCTGATGAGCCTGCTATTTATGAAGTACCTAAATAACTTGTTATATATCATTCCAGAGAGCAAAATATATATAACTAGCTCTCACAAACCCATGTACAACTCAATCAGAGTTCTTTTAGTACTTGGTATTGCTTCTTGTTTGTTTAATTTCTTGTTTATTTTTATGAACTTTATACCAGACTTTATTGATTTGTGAATATCATTATATTGCATTTGATTAAAGAAATTGAGCAATGGATTTAGCTGATAGTGCATACAAATTAAATTAGGTTTAAATGTTTCAAACAATATATACCCGATTTTGCATTATCCACCCCTAATACTGTCTCGCTCGCTCCGCTCGCTCGCCAATAAGAGAATTCTACCAGGATTGGAAACGGATCACGTGCGCAAGTAGAAATTGTACATCTAAAGTGTTTAACATTAATTGTTACATTCGGAGGCGTTTGTAAAGCCTTACCACCTACCAAAAGCTGTATAAGGCGAGCTATCCAATGGAATAACTATTTTTCTAGGTTACTGGATATTTTCAAACGTAAAAAAAAATCTGTTTAAAGTAATACCTACCTTTTGCAGTTATTCAACTAAACTGTTATAACCCCTTTAAAAAAGAATCTTAAGCTGCAGGTTTGAAGCCAAACTAGTCCAAAATAAATAACTAGACACTGTTATGAACCATTTCAATGGACATAATGAGAATGGCATTTTCAATTAAAGTGTATACTGTTTGTGTTACAATCCCTTTGCTAGACAGCCAATTGTTACTGATACAATAATAGCAATTGAATCTGGTATGTAATGTACTAGTAAATGCAATATGCAATATGCAGTATGATTGTGATGTATAGTTATTATTATTCCTACAAAGTTCACATTGATAAAGCTTTAATCAGTAGATCCATTTAAAATTATGTTATATGTGTGTAATAAAGTAGTTGAGCAACTTTAAGCATTAATTTACTCAAGTGTATTTTGTGAGTTTGTGATCAGCTATGAATAATGCAAATTAGTTTTTGCTAAAGCTATCTTTCATGTGCACTCTAGCTAATACTTCACATCAAATATTTTTTTGGTTAAAACTAAACTATAATATTTTTAGTCATAAGTATTGTAGTTTAACTAAAAATAAAATTTATGTGGTCAGACAATAACTCAAGCTAAAAGCAAAGTCAGAGAGAGATATCAGCTAAAACAAAACATCCATTAAGCATAAAACTATATGGAATATAAGTAACAAATAATTTTTTTTTGTTAAACACTGAATGAAGAAATTAGTGATCCATTAAACAGTAACATATACATGAAACTAAAATTCATGACAAATAGCTAGTAGTGACTGAAAACTGTATTACTATGATAACTAAAATCACGATTGCCATGTAAATATAAACCTCCTACATGCTTTAGTTTCTCCAAATACCTCTCCCTTTTTCAGCGGAACTTTTGAGAGAAGAAAAGTATCCTCCTAACAACAGCTTTTTTCTGCTTTTGGATTCCATTTTCTTAGCGTGGTTCGCGCGGTTGTACTCCAACATGGCCGCCCTCACTATTAACTAGTGATAGCGATGAATTCTCTCCCAGTGAAAATAAGATGGAGGAAGAAGCCAGAAACAGTACAAGTGGGAGAAGAACAAGGCACACTCCAGCTCAGTTGGCAACTCTCAATTCTTATTTCAAGTTTGGTATGGTAGGCCTGGGGAAGAATTATTTGGCAATGATTGCTGCTGCCTCAAAAGATAGCAACTTGTCTGAGGAAAAGGTTAAGGTAAATTACTGTTTGTTAGTTATTTTATTTTATGCTGCAGTTTGGTGTTTAATTAAGCTATTATATACATTATATTGCACTCTTGGTATTTTTACTTGTTATATTAGCATCACATCTTGTTATATTAGCATCACACAAGCATTCAATATTTCCCATATTAAATCTCCAATTAGCGCATGCGTAGCATCGGAAATCAATGAGAAATGTATTGTAGTTTTGTTGAATAAAAATATCAAGAGTGCAATAAAACATTACGTTCGTACGTAATATTTTACTCTCGCTCATTATTTATACCCGCCTTCGGCTCATGATAATATTTTTCAGGCTTGTAAAATAGTTTCTAAATTTTGTGTGCTCGTAAAATAGTTTCCAATATTTTGTGTGCTCGTAAAATAGTTTTTAATATTTTGCGTGCTCGTAAAATAGTTTCCAATATTTTGTGTGCTCGTAAAATAGTTTCTAATATTTTGCATGCTCGTAATTAATAGTTTCCAATATTTTGCATGCTCGTAAAATAGTTTCCAATATTTTGTGTGCTCGTAAAATAATTTCTAATATTTTCTTTATGATTATTTTTTTTGTTGTTATTTTGCTACTGTTAATGTTGTTATTAAAGGCACTGTGTCACTATATAGTCTGCGCTGTTACTAAAAATATTTGTTATGTACCTGGTTTTCCGCATACTCTCCGTGCACCACCTCCGTTTAGTTACAATAAGTTAGCATGGAGTTTTTGCTAGAACCTGTGTATCTCGATTGGGACCCTATCACACTCACGCGCAGTATTTCACAATCTATCACAACTTCCTCAAACTATAAAATAGTACGGCGGGCTGCTTGTGTACTGACACAGTGCCTTTAATGCTGATTTCGTTGCCAATATTATTGTTATTATTATTATTGTTGTTATTATTATTATTGTTATTATTATTATTAATATTGTTGTTGTTGTTGTTGTTATTATTGCTATTATTGTTATTATTGTTGTTATTTTATTTCATTATTGTTATTTATATTTATTGTTATTATTATTATTATTATTATTTATTGCTATTGTTATTATTATTATTTTATTATTATTTGTTATCATTATTATTATTTTATTATTATTATTTATTGTTATTATTATTATTTTATTATTATTGTTATTCTATTATTATTTATTATTTTATTATTATTATTATTATTTTATTATTATTATTTCAGGGCGTATTTCAGGTTTTTTGCCAAGGGGGAGCAAATGGACCTGGCCAAGACTGTAAGAGGGGGCAGAACTTTTCTTACCAAAATATTGAGTATAAGGACTAATAGTTAGAGTTAGCATAGCAAAACCTAATCTGCATGCAAAACTTCTATTTTGTGTCTAATGTAGTCCCAATCTTAACATGTATGTACTAGTGGTGTGCTCGAATAGCGCAATGGTGGCGAGCGAGCTAGCTGCAAATTGCTGGTAGAGGCTTATTACCTTATGCTGAGCAATTTGCTGCTAGCTCGCTCGCCACCATTGCGTTATTCGAGCGCACCACTAGTACATACATGATTAAGCAAATTTGAGTTATTCCCTTCTCTCACATTAGTAGCTATTAATTCTCAAGCTAGATTTTTGATAACTGAAATAAATCCAAATATGTTGTATTTGGTTACCAAATATATTTTCTCAGAAATCTAAGGGGGGGGGGGGGGGCAAACTGGATCTGCCCCCCCCCTGAAATAAACCCTGATTATTATTATTTTATTATTATTATTATTATTATTATTGTTGTTGTTGTTGTTGTTGTTGTTGTTGTTGTTATTACATTACTATTGATTGCATGATTTCTGCACAGCAAGGTAAAGTGATATTGTACCTGTGATCATCTGTGATTCAGTGAATATATGCGCCTAGGTGCTTACCGACAAGTGGGTGCTTGGGTGGTGGACTACAGTACTTGTTTATTTCCGGTGTTCCCATTTTACTTCACAATAATATTAATATTATAGTTTTTACATGCGCTGGATGACATCATACAGAGACTTATCTGGCTGTTCATTTCAAGCAGGGGCCATATTATATACTTTTTTGCTGGGGCAAGTTATGTAAACACTAAACAGTACAATATTAATTAACCAAAGGCTGGATTATCCCGAATTTTTTTTTTTTTTCATGAGCGAAAATTGAGTGGGCTGGTCAATTTTTTTTCCAAGGGATATCCTGACATTTGTTGATGCCTCCTTGATTCTTCTTTATTCTCCCCTCTCACCCCCTTTCCTGTTTTGATTTACTTTTGTTAGTCAACTGTTCTAACTGATCTGGTCATATGTAGTTCAGGTGCAATTGTATTTTGTTACAATTCACAGTACCTGACTAGTATAATTTGCTCAGATGAAGTTTGCCCATTTTCACTTTGTGTGGCTTTTAGATACAGAAAAGTTTTGTGTCATCAGTTCATTCAAAAGTTACTCCCTATGCTGAACAGTCTTAATTTTGAGCTCCACACCTACTAAGTCTGGTTGAAACAAATTGTACTAGTCATTTCTAAATGTTGTCCATGTTCACAAAGGTATGTGACCGTCTACAAGAAAATGCGCATTTACACATTCATCGGGATTGACAGGCTGGCCAGTGAGGAAAATCGAGCACTATGCGGACTTATCTGGCTGTTCATTTCAAGCAGGGGCCATATTATATACTTTTTTGCTGGGGCAAGTTATGTAAACACTAAACAGTACAATATTAATTAACCAAAGGCTGGATTATCCCGAATTTTTTTTTTTTTTCATGAGCGAAAATTGAGTGGGCTGGTCAATTTTTTTTCCAAGGGATATCCTGACATTTGTTGATGCCTCCTTGATTCTTCTTTATTCTCCCCTCTCACCCCCTTTCCTGTTTTGATTTACTTTTGTTAGTCAACTGTTCTAACTGATCTGGTCATATGTAGTTCAGGTGCAATTGTATTTTGTTACAATTCACAGTACCTGACTAGTTGGTGGTTTGTATAATTTGCTCAGATGAAGTTCCTAGCCCATTATTCACTTTGTGTGGCTTTTAGATACAGAAAAGTTTTGCTATTGTTCCAAATCATTCATCAGTTCATTCAAAAGTTACTCCCTATGCTGAACAGTCTTAATTTTGAGCTCCAAAAATTTTTGAGTACACCTACTAAGTCTGGTTGAAACAAATTGTACTAGTCATTTCTAAATGTTGTCCATGTTCACAAAGGAACCATATATGTGACCGTCTACAAGAAAATTGGGCACAATGCGGGCGCTATAAAAAATATTATTTTGCATTTACACATTCATCGGCGTCCATATATTGAGCTTTCCGAGTTTTAAAAAATGTATTATATAAGCCAGCAGAAGTGAACGATGAGGGTGCAACGGTTGAAGCAGTTAATATATGTCTAATATGTGACCAGAGGCAAATGGTTACTGTATTTTAATATATGTCACCAGATCATTTGGGGGAGGGGGGGAATCTTATTCGCTTTTTGAGTTCGTTTGTTTTTCTTGTTATTGTTTAAAAAAACGAAGGCATTAGATTAACCAAGGAATTATTTGTAACATGTCAAAAAAATACAATGTTCACCGAGTATTTTATATTTATCTAAGAAAAGAGTATACTCTTCTGTACCCCCCCCCCCCCCCATAATAGCTGACAAGTGAGACATTTTCAGAAATGGTGCTTTTAGCTGTGCCATTATGCATTGTTCTATTGGTTACTTTAGAGATGGATCCTTAAGAAGAGTCACAAGATTCGACATTCGAAGCGATCACAGTCTATTCGTATGCCTACAGTCAAGAAAGTTACAAAGCAAACCAGCTGGCAGATGTTTCTGAAGCAATTTGGTGCCACTTCAGGTATTGGGAATAGAAGTGGTGATATGTTCTATAGTTTATACCAATTGCATTGCTTTAGTCCTGTTTATTATTCCAATAATTGTTCTGCACAGTTTAATAATTTGTCATAAGATGTCGGTTTGATATGTTTGACTCAATCTGCAATGAAATTACATTTTGTCTGAATTATTACTGTAGCAGGGAAAGAAGCCATGAAGACTGGACCTGCTGCTTTCAGTGCGGCCGCAAGTGACTCCTATAAAAATATGAGAGATGAAGATAAGAAACAACTTGAAGACAGTATGGTTAAGGAAAGGGAGAAGACCATGACTATAAGAGACATCAAGAAAGAGGGCTCGAAGTTATTTCGAAAGATTGAGTTGCACGTACGTACATATTTTACAATTTTGCGGCTTGTTTGCTACATGTATGTTTGTAACATCTTTAGATGAAACAATTGGAGTCGTTTGGTTACCAAGCACTGGCAGTGGGGCATTTTGAGGATGACTTGCAGGTGTCATATACAACAGATGTGGCACAACTAATGGATAAACCATTTCTAGAATCCATTCGAGCTGCAATGATTAATGGTATTTTTTTTCTTCCAAATTTGGTATTTTGGCTTAACTTAATTCTCCTAATACAGCAAGATCTCATTCCATGGGTGGTGTTCCTGTACTGTGCTCGAGATGTTCAGGTGATGTTAACACCTCTGTCCATTCTGGTGCACCTGGATTATCATCTGCAACATGTGATTCCACTAATTCTACAATCCAGCCGTCATTCTCCTCACCTCTCATGAAGTCAACACCACCTACCAAATCTCTACCCCCTACAAAATCAAAACCATCCAAAGTCACACCCATTATTTCATCAATTAAAGCTCCACCTACTAGCAAACTCACTATGAAATCTCTTTGTACTGCTCCTCACGCCGTCAAAACCCCACCCATAGTTTTTTCCACCATCAAAACCCCACCCATAGTTCCTTCCAGCATCAAAACTTCACCCATAATTCCTCATGCCATCAAAACCCCACCCATAGCTCCTTCCACCATTAAAACTCCACCCACAGTTCCTCCTACCATCAAAACTCCACCCATAGCTCCTTCCACCATCAAAACTCCACCCATAGTTCGTCACACCATCAAAACTCCACCCACAGTTCTTCCCACCATCAAAACTCCACCCACAGTTCCTCCCACCATCAAAACTCCACCCATAGTTTGTCACACCGTCAAAACTCCACCCACAGTTCCTCCCACCATCAAAACCCCACCTATAGTTCATTCCATAGTCAAAACTCCACCCACTGTTTCATCATTCATATCTCCAGTCACCAAGTGTTCATCATTGAAGGCCACACTAGCCGTTAGTGCATCTCACATCACACCATCAAGCAACTCCTCTCCATCCAACAGCTCCATTACTATATTGGATGATAGTTGTGGTAGTTCTTCGGTAAGGTTATAGGTTGGTTTGACATTCAAAATAAATTATTGTTCTTTTTTTTTTTAAGGTGTTAGTGTCAACTAGTTCCAGTTCACATGGAGCATTGCCAACGCTCTCCAGCAGTGACATAACAATTCTGGAATCAACTGACCGTTGGATTACTGATTCCATAATTGTGGCAGTACAGGAGCTATTAAAGAAACAGTGTGACGGGAAAATATTTGGTTGGCAGTCTCCCCAGATGGTGAAGAGAAAGGATATGTTCAAGCCGTTGCCAATGAGTGTGCCATTTATACAAGTGTTGCATGTAAATGGCAATCATTGGGTCACTGTATCCAACATCAGGCCCAAGAGCGACCCAACCTTTGACAGTGTCGGGATATACGATAGTAATTGGTTGAGTACCAGTAAAATTAGATCTCACACAATGGAACAGATTTGTTCGTTTTTTAAGAGCAAGGCTAAATTACTATGTTTTGATGTGGTCAGTGTGGAGCGACAGAAAAATTTATCGGACTGTGGTGTTTTTGCTCTTGCCCATGCCACCGAATTAGTTTATGGAGACGATCCTTCTGTTGCAGTGTGGGACACTGAAAAGATGCGAAAGCACATTATTAATTCGGTGGAGAATGGTTATGTATTGCCTTTTCCGAAACTTGGAAGACGTCGAGTTGGATTACGGCGTATTGTAAATAGTTATCCAGAGCCAATACACTGTTTGTGTCGCATGCCAGATGACGGAAATAAATATATTGAATGCCTTCAGTGTATCCAGTGGTTTCATGTCCGATGTGTTTCATTGCAAGCAAAGAAGTTTGAAACTCTTAAGTGGATATGTTCTGACTGCGAGGAATTCAATAGGAAGATCTACAAAGAATAACATCATTTGTTTTGTGTACATATACTTTTTTCCCATAGTAATTCATAATAATTTCGTTAAAATGAACATCACTTTTATTGGAATGCGTAAATCTAGATGTGTGATGGGAGTGAGGCTGTGTGGTCAACAGAAATAACATGCACATGCATGATTCACACATGCGTAAAAGTTGGCTTTGTAGACACAGAAGTAGTATGCCTCTTGCTCAATTTTTATACACACATGCACTAACTATATAATTGTGGTAACATGGGAAGTAGACGAGACAGAAATATATTATGATCGATGATGCGTACACACTAACATGCATCCAATTGAATATCCAGTATAGTATAGAAATTAGGTTGCAGTAAGTCAGGAGAAACATTATTCATTGTATACTGGAGAATCGCGAGTCTGTTGGCTACAGCCAATCAGACGAGTGATATTCTTCATTATCCAATGGATATTAATTTTATTATGTACTGCTCATGTGTGATTACCATGACACTATAAACACAATACACAAGTTAATAGCCTGGGAGACACGACTGGGTGTAGATATGGGGAAATATAAAGTCACTTACTTGAATGCAATTTATGTGGCAACAGTTACCAGGCCCTATTGAGTACATAATAAATACAGTGCAGAGTGGAAAAATTAGAATTTGAATAAAAAGTGTTTTTAAGCAAGAAAATCTCCAAATTATTGATTTCAAGGTCAAAAAAGGTTTTGTACAAGATTGGAATATCTACCCTTAAAATTGAGTGAAACTAGCCAATTTTCCCCCCATTTATCTGTATTTCAATCACCAATAGCCACAAAAGTAACTACAGTAACCACAAAGTGATTTGGTATATTTGTTTCAATAATACAGAGTGAGATTCTGAGTTTTCCACTCTCTAACCTGGAAGCACTGTATTATCACACTTCAACTTCTATTTCAAATTTAAGAACTCTATTTTCTGAGCACTTCATTACTAACTACAGAATATGCCCAATTTTGGCAAAGTAATAATCCATGTGGTAGCTACATATGTATTAAACTGGAGAATCACACTATATGCCTATCAGGTATAAACCTGCTCCTGGTATAATTATGTATGCATGATGTCCCCTCCTTGGCCATCAGCTTGTCATGGTGGAGGGGCTTAAAGCGCATTAATGAACCTCAGAGGTATCAGAGGGTAGGTTCCAGACTAACTTGATCCAAGCAGACTGCAGTAGGGGGTAAGAGTTCAGGGCATGGTACCACTTCCAGTCTACAGAGCATCCTAGCTGGTGCCAGTGATGTGCTGTGTCTACCTTACTCCCCCCCTATCCTGGGGCTACGTGGGCAGTGGATGAGTGGAAGTCAAGGTCTGTGTGTGTGTGTGTGTATGTGTGTCCCTATCATCAGTACATAGACGGCGAACTAAATATGGAGCTAATGTTTAAGTTTGTTGTACATGATCAATGTATAATATTAATTCAGTCATTTTATTTTAAAAATCATCATCAGATTCAGAGCTACTGAAGGTGAAATATTCATTAGTCAAACGTGGTTCCTTCATTGTCCTTCTGGTAGACTCCATGCATTGCTGCAATTGGATCACCTCTTGGAGCAGCTGGATCAACAAACATTTAGCCCCAATTGAACGTGCGGACGTATCTGAAAACTGCTTAATTTCTGCCTCAATAACAGCCTTTTTTGAAGAATAGAATGCCACCACAGAGTCAACTTCTACTTCAATGAGTTTAATTTCTTCTCTGCTTCTCAACAAAAGTAAATACTCTTCCACAACTTCATGTTTCTTCTTCATTTCTGGAGACGAGTGGGCTATTTCTAACAAAGTGGACAGAACTTCCAGATTTAGTGCTGATGAGTATGGCAGACTATCACCACTTGAACAACACAAGTTGTGCTCCACTAGGAAGTCCTTGATGTTCTTTGTCTCCCTTGCTATTTGCCGAGACAGACGTTTCGCAATTTTCTGTCCATCTACACACACACACACACACATACACACACAACCAACACACAACATACGCACAGAACATAACCTTAATTATATAAAATTAATAACATTTTCTCTAATACAATGCATGTCCAACATTATGGGCATCTATTTGGAGGAGTGACAAAGTGCTTGTGGAGTGATAGCAGGTTAGTTTGGTGGGGTGCAATTTGTAGCGATTTTTCAGTATTTGTCGTCCTCCTCAAAATTTTATCCTGCGAGTACATACTCCACAGTAGTAGTTACCTAAAGATTTCATTGAGGAGCCATTAACTTTAACCCTCAAATCATTACCCATGAAACATTCCCACTATACTTCATGTATAAAATCCCGTAAACTGTAGCACTATAAATACCTTGACCACTATAATCACATTCTGATGACCCAGAATTTGATGTGTGTGTGTGTGTGTGTGTGTGAGTGTGTCTGTGTGAGTGTGTGTGTGTGTGCATGTGTGTACCATCTACCGCTCATATTAGATAACATAGTAGTGCATGAATTTGTGACATGTCTGGACGTGTATACATGATTTTTTTTTTAAACAAGTACACTAGTGAAAAACCAGAGAATTCTGACCTACCATGGCTACTGGAAACTATCATATGCATCTATGTGTACGTTCACATACTCAATTAAAAAACAACAACAAACGTACCTGCGTACTTGGCCTTTAATTTTAGCAAAAATGCTCTTCTTTTTGCAGCTTTCCATATTGCTCTCAACAATTGCTCTTTTTTCTCCGCTACTAGACGTCTTTCCAGCTCTTGATATTCCTTGTCTGATGTTGTCCACCTTGAAACAATAGAATGCTTCTTTTCAATGTCCTCTAATTTTTTCTCCATACTTATGGGAGAAAGCAGATAATAACATTAGAAAACGTATCTCATGAACACATTCATAATTCCTACCTTGCTAGTTCCTTTCCAGATGGGGTTGACGGGACATCATCGGTCAAAGTATTGTTTCTATATCATTGAACAAATGAAAGAATAATGAATAAAAAATAACAACTGAAACAACAAAATAAAGTTTGTGGTCATGTGACAAAATCACGTTAATGTGAAGTAAGAATAAAGAGTATAGTAGTATAATATCTTCCACTGATCTGGTCCTAAAAAGAAACCGAATACATACACATACATATCTTTCAAAACTAAGCACTTTTTGCACATACTTGACAACGATGGAGAACATTTATACGAGTGTTCTTCTTCTGAGATCCATTTTTCAACAACACTGTATCCTTCACTGATGCCTTGAGGGTAAATCTTATTTAGTGTCTCCTCAGCTACCTGGGCAATCCTGCCAGCACGTTCCCATCGCAACAGCAACATATTGGCTACAGCATTGCCACAACATATACATTTTCTTTGTTAGCATCTAAACAATACTTAAATTAAGTGTACAATCTTATGTACCTTGTTCCTAGCAATCTTATAAGCCTCACATTCATGAGTGCTTATGCACTGTGCAGTGCCCAGTGTTTTATTGTATGCCTCATGGGAATGCAACAACCACAAAAAATGGCTCGGGTGGCACCATAACACCAAACAATAACCCAACACAATAACACTTGACCCCCGTGTACCGCAGAATATTACCCGAGTTAAGTACATTCACATTTCAATAAATCTATTATGAAACTTAGCATATTTGGGCCACATAAGCACACAATAAATTATATGATTAATTGTATGGAAAACATGTAGTGTGTTGTCCAATAAACTTTAAACAGTGTCCATACATGTGACTACTCAGACTACATTGTACACTTACCAAGCTTCTGTTTGGTCAGGATACCATAGTATACTAAGGCATGTGCTAACACATCAATGCGGTGTGAAGGCCTCATTTCTTTGGTCATGTGACTAAATCGCCTTAGGAAAGACCACAAACGTTCCATTGTCTCACCATCACTGAGGCCAATACCAGAACATCGCCTAGGACTAAACTGTACCTACAGGATAAATTAAAAAAACAAAAAACAAATAAACAAACAAAAAGTAGACTCTAATTTATTTGAACCCCAAACAATATAATATAATATAACATGCACGCACACACACAACACAATTCTTCTTGCCAAATGTGAGGGAAGTAGATTGTATATAAACTATAAAAAATGAAACACCTTATATGTATATACACACCTGACAAGACACTTTGTGGCCAAATGAGTGAAAAATAGGTAAACACAGAGTAATATCCTCCAAAACGTCCGATCGCTGTGATAGCTGATAAGGTAGAGAGTCCAAAATTATACACTTTGAAAAAAATACTGCTACAATGACTTACGCACAAGTGACTGTGAAGGGTGCATGCGATGTCGTACATGAAATATAACTCATTGTTTGTAGATTCATTAGCTTTAATGACTTCCTCTACCATCCACACTGCATAAGCAAGCCTGATTATAGAAGAGCAAAGCATGTGTAAAGATAAAATATTAATAGCATTGTTGTTCGTTAAATTCACTTTTCTCCATGCTTTAAATTAATAAACTTCACTGGAAATTCATGACGACAAGCACATCCAAAAACAGCAGTCTCATCCAGTGCCCTGTACCTGCTATTACTTCGCAGTGCACTACCAGCCACAAAATTACTGCACTCCTACATTAATATACTCTCAAAACTATATGTTTATAATGTAAAGTGCAGCAAACTTACATTTTTAATTTTTTTATTTTGCCGACTTTGAGCCACAAATTCATCGACTTCCAACTGATCACCAAACCATAAGTCACCATGTAGGGGTTCACGATGGCTGTGACCAGCTGCTTTTTTTCTTGGCAATCCAAATAGTGCATCACATGCGTATATAGTTTTTCCACCAGCCTAAGCATAATAGTATAGTTGCAAACTTCAATTACTCAAATAAGTCAGACAGTTCACATCTTCCTTGGGCAGATCTGATGCAGTAGGAAGACTGCCAGGAAGTAAACACATCCAATATAGTATCAAAAGTCGCTATTAGATATTATGTGCATCAAATAAAGCCACACACACAAGCAAAATAAGTGAAGCACTTCCACCGTAAATACCACACCAATGTTGATAACTTGAGTTGTTGTTTACTTGTTTATGCCAGGATGAAGTGTTTAGCAGGAAAAACAACAACAACACATTTCCCTTACCTTGGGACAAGCTGGACAGACATTCCCAGAGTCTAAGTCTTTAGAGAGAACGTAGGTGTCGTAATTCATGTTTTAAGTACCTAGCGACAAAATTAATATAACACATATACATACCTGTATTCTTCAAAAGCATCAATCAATGATTTATAAATGTCAACTTTCTACAAGGAAATAATACATACACAAACATTTTTAGGGAGATAAACCATTTTCAGGGGGAGGGGGGAAATGTCTTTGAAAAATCCTTGCATTACTAACAGGCTTACTTGAGGCACGAGTTTAAAAAAAAAGAATTAAAAAAAATAACACTTACTTTTTATAGTATTATTGAAATAAATTGTAACAAAATCCTGTACACTTTACCTTCAACAATTTGAATCGGCACCTAAATGCCAAGGAACAGCAAAAATCATTCAGCGACACCTGTGCTTCTAACATCAGTGCCTCAGCCCAGTCTAATAGGCCAAAAGTAAATACAAGTCTTGGACGGTGAGGAGTAGCAGGCCATAACTGGGCTCTTGCAAGGGTTACTGGAAGAGGTTCGCAGGTACAACTAGCAAAATTAATGGAATGCTGTGAACCTAAAAAACAAAAACAAACAATCAAACAAATATACATATATATATATAATACTTATAGCACGAGTCTGAGTACAATATGGGAAAATATGGCGTGAGAGTAAAATATCATTCCCATATTGTACGACGAGTGTGATAAGTGATTTATTGCTTCTTTGAAATTTTTCTCAACCGGTTACAATACAATTTTCATTGATTTTATTCGCCACGCGCGCTACTTCGAGCGTTCAATAACAAGCGTACAATACGGGAGAATACAGAACGCTCGCGTGATGCGGAAATATTCAAGAAAAAATATCAAAGCTGCAATAAATATATATATGTAATATCCAACACCAAAACTAAAACAAATCAAAAATAAAATATTCAGATAATTGAGTGTCAACTGTGTATTGGGATATTATTGCACAACTCAAGATAATGCAACACACCCACTGCTAAGGTGTTGCAAGTTTTATTCAGCTTACAATTTTTTAAAACAAAAGACTAAACTGAGCGGTTATATTGGAGTTATAATGAGCTCCATCAGTAGGATCTACCATTCTTTATATGAGAAAATAAATGATTACGAATTTAAAAAATTTGTCTAGATTACCTAATTCATCCACACAAGTGAGAGATATTGATTTTTTTGTTGAACACAAGTGAGTTGGATGCACATCAATAGAGTGAGGCTTCAACACTGGGATATAATGGTCACCCTATTATGCACACATACAGAACAATGGGTATCAAGGACCACACTCACACTACATTATAGTTTTGGTTTTGAAACATTCATCATTTGTCAAATAGTGATCAGAGAAGTAATAATATTGCTATTTTACTATTTGAGACTGAACAAAAGCTGATCCTCACTATGACCGGCTTCAAACTAACCCATTCGAATTAGTGAAGAGCCAATTCTGGACTCTAAATAATGCCCATCAAAATACGTGATTATAAGACACTCTATTTGAAGTTATGATAGGAGGTACAAGGTGGATTTTCCAATACTCCAAGCCATCATAGCTAGCTGCTCAGTAGTCCAATACGACACAACCCATAATCCAAACCCAATGCAAACCTACTATAGTAACAAGTTTGTGATGTATATAAGAAAATACCGTATTATTAATGGTATGCTTAAATGGTACTATTGACAAGTGAGATTGCATGCTTACCAATAGTCTCGTAAGCCAGACTCTTTACGCTAAGTGAGGGGGGGGGAAGTGTCTAGACAAGTGCCTTTTTCCTTCCAGTAGAATGTAATCATGTTTAAATAAGATGCAATTTAATTTTCAAGTAATCACCAAAATAACGCAATAACGAGCATTGAACAGGGAAGCCAGCTTAGTTAGTGCAGAATGACCACTACAAATCTTGATACTGCTACAATTCTATACTACAAGTATAGTATTCATAAGAGTGAAGCAGTACTACTCATACAAATCAAGAGCGCAAGCATTGCAGCCCATCCAACTTGTATGTAAACCACACCCCCTCATAGTTTTGCATAGCTAGACCCCTTACCAAACCGCTATGAGGGAAAGGGGCTTAGTACCAGTTCTTACCCCTCAGATTTCATGGGATAAGTTGCGGTTCAATTTCGTTCATGAATATATTTAACTCACCGCCGCTAATGGTATAACCATTTGTTATCGCAGAACATCCGGGCAAGAATAAAATTCTTTTCTAACTGGTACAGTGTACTATTGCCATCATACCCCTTCCCCGCGTAACTGGTTCGATATGGGGTCTGGCTACTCAACCCCTCATTATAGGTTACACACATTTTTATATGTTCTTTCAGAATCTAGAAGAATTGAACAAAACGGGTCAATGCACTTGTCCAGATCCTTCACACGCATAGCAGTGAAGGGTCAGAAAATGGTCTGGCTTGCAAGACTAGCTTATTAACGTACTACAGATGTTTTTTTTTACAAAGCATGGGAAAACAGGGGATACGGCTCCTCACCCCTCTATTAAGCGAAAGGACCTTACATAGTGCACACATTGTATCTATTATTAATGGATTCAGCTTTTTCTCCAATGACACAACAAATTCTAGTGTAAACTTCAACAGTACACAAGACAAATCATGCAAACATACCGTCCACTGTTCCGTAGTGTGTAAAAAACTGCACTGTGAATGTACTGAATCAGTACATGCTAGACAATAATATGACTGAGGTCCACATTGCTGACATCTAATAACCGCATCACTTTTCCTGCACAGCACACACATCTGGCCAACAGGCATCCCCAACGATTCAGTGACCCCAAATAGCAGTCTCTCCCTTACTGCCTCCCAGCCAGCCACTGATGACTTTGCTTCAATAGAATACATTGTCTCTTCCACTTCATCCACTAAAGCAGAGGATATTGGTGTAGTAGCAGGTGGAGAAAACATAGGTGCTGGATGGTCATCAGAATGGTCACCACTGTATACACTTATAGGAACTTCCACAACCTTAGCACCCTGGTGTAAATCTTCTCTTTTAACAGAACCACAGGCTGACCTCCTGGTGAGTTTCAGAGGAGCAAGAGTAAACGAGCGTCGAGCCATACTCTTCAACAAAAATCTAATCAACTGCAGTGATATGTGGGTGGAGTCCAATAATTTGTGCTCTGCCGCTGGAAAAAAGGAATGTAAACCGGTAGTTTTACGGTTTACATTCCTTTTTTGTTTCCATACACGTGCGGCGGTACATTCCTGAAGCGGCGGGTGATGTTACATAGTAGTCTGGCGGACCAGACCCTTTACCTTCTTTTTTATGGGCGGGGGAAGGGAAAGCCAGAGAGATCAGATCTTTCAAGACTCCGTTCTGGAGTTGTGTTAGCCTGGCGTAATCTAATGCAGGAAGCATTGGAAGAGAATTCTGGGCCCTCTCCTCCAGATTGCGCCGCAAGTAGCTGTGATCTTAAATTACAAACCTCATGACATCAGGTTAGAGTCTTCCATGCTCTTGAAGGAAAAAAAAAAGAACCGTATAATGACGCATTATGATGACGTCCCATGACGAATGTACCAAGGAATGTGCTAAAACCGCCACCCCAAAATCGGGGTGGCTCGAACAAGTCGTTGATGCTAGTGACTCCAGACCAGTTACATAGTGCCTTTTTGTATTGGAAAGACGTTATGTGCAGAACGGCTGACCCTCACCTTTGACCTCACGCAATGTCTTTGCGCGTGCTCTTGGTGCCAGCTTTCACCTTCGACCTCTGTGGAAGTTGTCCTTGGTGACCCTGCAAGATTGAAGTAGGTGGTGGTTGGTTGCTCCGTTGTTGGCGCGGCTAGGTTGCATTTTGTGCCACTGGCATAGGCTCCAACCGTCCCGGATTTGTTAACTTTGTCCCCGGTCCCGGAAGAGGCTACTATTTGTCCCGGAAAGTTACTTTAACCGGCAAAAGGTAAAGGGTGTCTCTACGCGAAATGGGAAAAGATCGTCAGTATCACAAATGCAGGAGTGGATTCACGGTTATTGTAGAGGTTGACTAGTTGGGCGGAGCCCGACCTCTTCTGAAGGGAGAGGTCGGGTAACAAGCCTCCTATACCCGGGTTTGTTCTGCTGAGTCAGCTAATTTCCTTAGCATTTAACCACACTTCAATCTGATTGGACTGCAACGTACGTTGCAGCAGGGAACAAACCCGGGTATAGGCTTGTTACCCGACCTCTCCCCAGCAGAGGTCGGGCTCCGCCCAACTAGAGGTTGACATGAGCGATTGCGGTCCTCCTAAGCTTAAAAGAGCCAGAAGGCAATGCCATTTTGATTTTAGCTGGCTTCAACAATTCCCTGGTATAGGTAGAAGCTCTAAAGGTAAAAGCAGTAATAAAGCAGTGGTTATTTACTACTTTCTAGCTAGCACAACAAACGTATAATAATGACTATAAAATAAATACATAAACAAAAGCAACAGCAATTTACTATTACAATGAAAAGTCATTTAGTGTAGGGAATAATGTTGGATATATATTTTGATACATCAAATGTAAATTTCTTCCAAGGTTTGAGGTAGTTGTATACAACTAGATGAACTAGAATAAAGTTCCATGCAATATCTCTGTCCTCATTGAGTAAGCACTTGATAATGAAAAAATTCATTATTCTTTTCCACAATTTTTTTTAAACTTTCAAAAATCCAATATAATTTAAATGCTACACCTATTTATTAGCCTTAATCGTACTTATTTAGTTAATTAGTCGCGGGCGTGGCTATGGTCCCTGAAGCTCCTTTGGAAAAGTTGGAGGGTATGCACTGGTGAGTGATGATAACGCAAGAGAGGACTACAACGGCAGGAATTCACTTATGCTGTGTGATAACAAGTAAGTGTACTAAATACTCTGATGTGTATAGAATAGATAGCTAATGAATTGCATGTAGAGCTATGGTGAATGACAGATTATTTGCCATGACAAAGAAACAGAGTTTTCTTTAAGCACCTCTCCCCTCCCCCTCTTGTAAAGCATGTAACTGTCTGAACTAATCATTTCTGCTGCCAATTCATTGCTGAAAGTGTGGGTTATCGAATACCATCTTATATTACTAGTGTGAGTACAATAGCATGGGTAACCATGCTATTAGGGATCAATAACACTCGTAAAGCAATTGAAATTGTACTCGGAGAGTGCTATTTTGAATGCTTTATGAGTGCTATTGATCCCTAATAGCACAGGTTACACGTGCTATCACTCGCTAATAGTAGGCCAGCTTTTTTTTTTTATCATTTGCACTTGTAGCTACACTGTATCAGTCACTCACTATCTTCGTATTTCAGCATTAGCTTCCTCTGGAATTTCGTGTTTAGCCTACAACTCATCGTAAAATGTTTAAAAAAATTCCATCTAATATGGGTAGAGCTGTGGTACACAATGACATTGTCTCCAACTAGAATCTCTCGAACTGTGCGTTTTCAAGGTTAATGCTGCACACATGCACACTTATCTATCCGTACTATTTCACTTAGTTTCCGTGCTATTTCACTTAGTTACGCACTATTTCATTTCCCCGTGCGATTTCAATTGAACAGTTATTTTCCCCATACATTTTTAATGGGCAATTTCGCACCATACTATTAAATTTAGAAATTGTTAATTTGTTACCTACTGAAAACATTATGAAAGGTAGTAATGAAGCACATTCAATAACTTAACATGAACAAAGTCAAAACATGTTCCTTTTTGGTTTTCTTATCCATATACATCTTCCATGTCATCGTCAGGTAAGATTTTTTGTGATTACAAGCATGACAGTAAACACTCAGCCACTGTACCTAATAAAATTCCTCCCCCCCAACCTCCCTAGTACTTAGTGACATTGTGTTGTTGTTTTTCCTTTAATGTACTGGTATTTTTTTAATTAACAGTGGTATACACGATGAAAGTGGCTAAGGTATAAGGCTTAGTAGGAAAAATAAATAATACACACACAAAAAAAAGAGAATGGGGGTAATATTTTATTCTAAGTCTTGGTACAGAATTACATCTTATAAAGTATATTGCACGATTAATTTAAAATATCGATTGCTGTCTAACTTAGCTTCCCCCTGGGTGAAAAGCCGGAAGAGCCCTAATGATAGTAGGGATAATAGGGTGTATTGAACATGTTTACAATCAGTATCGGTCATGAGATCCTCAGAAGTGTATCTGAGAGTTGGCTAGAGATAAATTTATCGTAGTGACAGTGGTTAGTGTGCAGTAGTTCAATATGATGGGATTTCCTGGATAATATTGAATTATTCAGATGTTCAATTTCTTATATGATATTTTCAATGAATGCAATTTTTTTCATTTATGCTGGTCCACCAAATTGAGGCCCATGTGAAATATGCTCTGTCCACACATCGGGGATTTGCAACTGTTGCATTTTCTATATCTTCCGCTAAGTTTATCTTATTTAGGATAATGAATTTTTATTTATTATAAGGTCTATCATTTAGATAGAGCTGAGATTTCTTCCCTGTGGCTAACCTCTCAAATTAATGTTGTTGTTGTTATTATTTTTTCCACACTGTCTTGACCATCTATTTCTGCATTATACTATGTGTTCATGGATGGCCCTACCTCTTGTTGTGTTACAACTGGCCAATCTAGAGATCCAGAACCGCTGTGTTAGTGAATATGTTTAAGAGACTATACCTCTCGAACTGTTTCTAACAATTTCTTGGGGGGATTAGCTTGCAGAGTATGAGTTGAAATTTCATGATTGCATTTATTCACTTCAGTGTGTTTTCTTTTTCTATTGCTTTTCTTTGTAGTGGGATGGAGTGGGTGGAGCTGCTTTCGATGTCTCTGTCTTAGACCAGCTGTGAATGATGGCTCAAGAAGTGTCAACATATGATCATGGAGTTACCTGATACTGCTGTAATGATGGCAAGTGAGTGTTCTCTAGAGTGTGTTTGTAATATAAGGAAGTATTGGTTCCAATAGGTCTACATTGCTAGAATGTATCACCAACACTCAGAGCAGTTAATGGCTCTGGCTAGCTTGTTGTGGTCACCTAGGACACAAGTGTTTGTGTGACAATAAATATACATGTAAATGTGTATGTCAAGTTATGTAATCAGTATATGAGACCAGTACTATCGCAAGATGTTGACAATCTTAGTGAGTAGTCCGTCATTCTCGGCTGAAATAATTATTGGCTGTTAGAACGAGAAAAATTTGCTATTATCTTAGGGGTTTTTACCCACACTAATTAAGCCACAATTAACTACGTGATGAGTGAGCAAGTTAACGGAGATGTAGCCCACCATCACATCACCCAAACCCAGGTAAAGGTCGACAGAGGACGTGCAAATACTGCGACCATGCGGCTAAGTGGTCACATGTGGTGTGTCACATGTGGAGCAATGGCACAATTACATTAGTCCTAATAGCCACTGTTCTCAGTGCTTGTAGCCTAAGCCTAGCAGCTACCTGTTACTGCCTTGCCAGAATGGCTGATTCACCCGACACTATTAGCTCTCTAAGGATGACTGCTCATCAGTGGTAGTTTTTTGTTTTTTTTTAATAGTAAGGGGCTGGAGATATACTGTCTGTACTCTAAATAATTAGCTTTCTGTAGGTCAGGTTGGATATATAGGATCTACATCATCAAGCCACCACCTCATTGTGAAATCATCAGCCCGGCTTATGGCCTTTCATACACAATAGATACTTACAGATGTAATCAGCCGAAAACAGGAGTTCTATGGCTCGATAATACATGGGCATGCTGCCGGTCCATTTGCCTTGCTTAACTAGTGCAGTTAGGTTTAGAGTTGGACTATAGTTCTGATGCTGTTGCTGAGAGCATGCTGCCAACCCTCATTATGGTCAGGCATAGGCATCGTTACAGGTGTGGGGTGCATGGCCGGCTCCCACTCTTCTTATTCTAACCTTCATGCAAAAATTTATGATCATCATTGTCCATTGCATATTAGTAACTATCTGCAGTATTTAGTAATGGATCTGCAGTATTTAGTAATGGCCAGACCCTCTCACGGTATTGCCAAGATTGGCTCTGTCAAAGTGATCAGTTTTCTCGAAAGCATAGAAACTCCTGAATCAGTCAGGTGCATGCTGTAATTGAGATTTATGCTGATGTGAGTGTTACATGAGAAGGGAGGTGGAGAAAATAGGGGTTACATGATGAGAGAGATTAGAGAATGAACTAGTGCTAGATGTGTGTTGGGACTCATAAGCCACACTACACTGTGGCCAGTGTGGCATTATATAGAGCATAGGTAGGAGGTTCTAGTGCATATTGTAGTTAGATTTTACTAAAGGTGTGACGGTCCACCGGGGGCCCTTTAATAGTGTCTTATTCTCACACTATCACATTCGCTGCCTGTCTCTATTCTCTTACTCTCAGGCTCACTGCCTGTGTATTCTTGCACTATCAGGCTCACGGCCGTCATTCTCAGGCTCGCTGCCTGTCTAGTCTTACGCTATCAGGCTCATATTCTTTCACTATCAGGCTTACTGCATGTCTACTCTCACTCGCAGGCTTGCTGTCATCTATTCTCTCACTCTCACTCAGGCTCGCTGCCTGTCTATTCTCACTCTCACTCAGGCTCGCTGCCTATCTATTCTCACTCTCACTCAGGCTCGCTGCCTCTATCCTCACACTATCAGGCTCACTTTCTATCTATTCTCACTCTCGCTCGCTGCCTGTCTATTCTCACTCTCACTCAGGCTCGCTGCCTATCTATTCTCACTCTCACTCAGGCTCGCTGCCTGTCTATTCTTAATCCTATTCTCACTCTCTCACTCATGCTTCGCTGCCTGTCTATTCTCACTCTCCCTCAGGCTCGCTGCCTATCATTTCACTCTCACTCAGGCTCGCTGCCGTCTATGCTCACTCTCACTCAGGCTCGCTGCCTATCTATTCACTGTCTCTCCCCTCAGTCTCGCTGCCTCTATCCTCACACTATCAGCTCACTTTCGATCTATTCGCACACTCGTGTTACTGTCTATCTGTTTTCACACCCAATGCTGTTAAAGCATCTTGCTCTTTAGCTCACCAATGTATTCGTGCGCACTCTCGGGCTCACTGCCTATCTTCTCATTCTAGCCACCTATCTAGTTCCCCCACATTCCAGATCTCTAGTTTCCAACTACAGGTGTTCGCCACCTATCTCGCACGGCCCAGGGCCTATCTATTGTTTTGCATGCACTAATCATGCTTGCTGCCTATGTTTATCAAACTGCTGGCCTATGTATTCTCAGACCACTTTCCTTCTATGTATTCTCATGTTCGCTGCCTATGTATCTATTCATAGGCCTTACTGCCTATCTGTCTCAGGCTCACTACCTAATGTAATCTCAGGCTTGCTGTCCGATCTAGTCTCAGGCTCCCTGCCTATGTATTCTCCGTGCTCCCTTCCCTATGTTATTCTCATGCTTGCTGCCTATGTATTCTCACCTCACTGCCTATGTATTCTCAGGCTCACTGCCTATTATTCTCCGGCTCACTGCCCTATGTCATTCTCAGGCTCACTGCCTATTATCTTCAGCTCACTGCCTATGTATTCCTCAGCTCACTGGCTAATGTATTCTCAGGCTCCTGCCTATGTATTCTCAGGCTCACTGCTATGTATTCTCGGTTCACACTGCCTATGTATCTTAGACTCACTGCCCATGTTTCTTAGACTCACTGCCATGATTCTCATGCTCACTGCCCATGTATTCTCATGCTCACTGCATCTTATCTCAGGCTCCTGCCTATTATTCCTCACTCACTGCCTATGTATTCCTCAGCTCCACTGCTATGTATTCTTAGACTCACTGCCCATAGATTTTTAGACTCACTGCCCATGTAATTCTCAGGTTCACTGCCTATTTAATCTCAGACTCCTGCCTATGGTATTCTCATACTCCTGCCCATGTATTCTCAGGTTCACTGCCTCTGCCTCCATCCACCAGGCACACAGTCCCGACTGTTCCTATTAATAGCTATGCCAACTTTTGAAGTTCCATGTGAATAGGATGTGGAGCGATAATGCAACAGGGAGGGATATTCCCTTTGAGGTTGTACTCCACAATACTTTCACGACAACTTACATAACCTACGCAAGGACTTAACCTTCGTGGGTAGTCGTGGATCATGACTTTTTTCAAGTATACCTGACAATAGTTATTAAACTTACCCACCCACCGCCCTAACTCAAATAGAAATGGAGCTCCCACAAAGTGTTTTTTGAATTTTACTGCATCCGCAAAATAATAGAATGTAAATGGTAAATAATTCGCTTTCTAGGGTGATACTGGTAATGATCCGTAAACGAGGATTCCTTGTAGTGAAGGGTTTGGGATTGGGTTCGCACACGGAGGTCCCCCCCGAACACAAAAATATGCGAGGGTCAAAGTAACAAATGCATACGTACTCCACATAATTACAAACAAAACCCCATTTTCATTGTTTACCCCTGAGAGTGTTCTCACTCGCCATTTATGGAGTCAAATCTTGGTCACAACCACTTGACCTATGGCAAGAGTGTTGTAGAGAGGAGTTATGGTACTGTTACATGTGAGGTTCTATTCTCTCCCCCGGTGTGGTGTGACAAGTCAGACAGACCACCTTAACGTAGCTGTCCAGGGCAGCTGCCCTTCAGTCAACATCTAATACTACTACTGCGTACTGCCCTCACAGCTTTAGGCCAAGCAGCCCTTCAGCTAATCACTAGTGTATACGTACAACTCTGCTGCCCTTGCTCGGTCTTCTTACCTGGGCATGTGGTCCCTCACTTATTAACGACTTCTGGGGCACTCTCCTTACTCGACAACCACTACCCCCCATGGTGTGTTCCTGGGGTCTACTTAGACTCCAGTTTGCAGTGAACGCAGGTGGAGGTGGGAGTATACAGGACTTCACCAGTCCGGTTTACTGAAGCTGCCCCCTCGGGTTAGCCGAGATAGAACATGGTTTCTGGAGTCATCCAGGTCCAGGCTCGGTCACAGCTCCAAGGTCAGAGTGGCACGCACTCTCCTTCTCCGAGGAACCAATAACGTTCATTGGCTGGCCACACCATCCCAAGCCATGAGAGGGAGAAGGTTGGGGTCCCAAGGGTCGTTCAGCAGTACTCTTTTCATAATGCTCATTTCTCACCCTCACTGTGTATGCTTGTCTGTACTTACTGGTCGCAGGTATACAGCTACTAACCATTGGTAAGAGAGCTCCAACCCTCTCCTACCTATCACTTATACGCCTTGGTGGTATAAGGTCCCCTCCCTGCACCCTTTAGGGGGACCGGCAATGCAGGGCAATTAACGCTAATTGCCACTGACCCTGCCGAGTCTCTCACCCCCAATCCACACAGGGGGTGGGGCCAGTTTCATACCACTGGGCCTCAGCACAAGGAACATGCAACAGACATACACGGGCTCCCATCACACAGCCGCCAATGTGTAATTTTGGAGGATGAGACACCAGGCAACCATACCAATAGGCGAATCCAGTTCTTTTTGTTAGTTAGTGGGAGAATGTGTGGCAAACAAAATTAAAGAGACCATCACTATTTTGTTAACTTGCCATTCATGATCTTGATCTGATGAGCCCATTAATTTATATTAGAATTCTACCATGTGTTTTTAAAATGTTACTGCAAACATGTCTTTAATATGCATGCTTGTATCTACATCAGCAATTCCAATCTTCTACACATTTCCCATTTTGTGAAATACATGTAATGTAATTTACGGTTATTACACATTGTTTGAGCACAAAGTTACGTATTACAGGCAACATCGTAGTATTCTTCTAATATTTATGTAAAGAATGGTTTCGATTTTTCGTATGCTTAGAAAAGTTTAGTAGAATCTTTTGCAATCTATCTTTATTTTCTTCTCTGTCTAAATCCTCAGGATTAATGGCAAAACTATCTCAAATTGCAAGAAATTATTTGCTTCCATAATTACGATAAACGACCGTTACGATAGGGGGGGATTTTCCACAACAGTTAGTAACCCGATGTGAAGCCAACCGCTTTATTTTTCTCATACTTTTCATGTTTTCTCTGAACTGCCAGAACATTTACACTTTAATTTCATCATTAGTATTCCACGCATGCTCTTGTTCTAGTCTTATTTCGGTGTACCGTCGTGCATCGTCGATGATTTGTTTTTTGTTATAGTTATCACCTCAACACTGTCATTGACTGTTCTTAACTGGAACTCTGACTTTACCCATACCCACTAGTGGTCTTCACTGCATATAGTTTACTCTTTTTCTGTTCTGCTTTAGTGTAGTGCGTGTAGCCAGGATCAATTTGATTTCTCGCATGAAACACCTGCAAACAAAACAAAAACTTGCCCTTCCGAGCCTACCCATAACCGAATCATCTTCCTACACCACTGTTTGCAATTTGCTCTTAAATTACTACTTTACATTTTGTAACAAAAGGAGCTCCACTGAAGGCTTTCTTACTGGCAAGCAACACCCCCTTTTTTGTATTAAGAGCAAATTTAGTGAAGCCATCCAACATTTTGAGCCATTTGTACAGATTCCCCTGATATATGCGAGCACAATGTTTCAATTCATAAGTAATCTCTGGATCACATGCACATACATGAAACAACTGTTGCATGTAAAATCATTGAAGAAATGATAGTTTCAATTATTACAAATTGTGTAATCAGCCCCATGACTAAATGTAGAGCTTTTGCTGCTATGTCTGTACAAATTAAAGTTTTTTTGTTGTGGGGCTCATCACACCTGGCTTCCTCGTGTACAAACTCATATATTGTTACACCTTACATATACTCTGTGTAAGCAGTATATAAATTTCCATTGTGGTCTCTTTCAACCCTCTTTTAAAAAAAGTAACGAGGTACTTTTCTTGTTTTTTTTTTTGTTTTTTTTTTACGTTCTTACGTCATAATGTCTATTTTAGTTTTCTACATTAAGCATTATAAAGGTTTACTATTGAGACTTTATCGAGTAGAGATAAGCAGTGTAACATAAACCTGCTGTACTGTACTGTAGTGAAAAACATCATTTGTTCCTCAAAGGAACACAAAAATTGGGAACATGTGATTACTTTCCCTTCTTTGTACGGTTGGAGATGAAAGAGTGTCCAAGGATTGCTGTGGACGTTTCCATTGACAATTCAATCCTTGTTTTGAAGGAAAATCTAGTGGAGTTGAGGACAATTAAACCTATCACGACACTGTCATAATCCAACTCTTTAAAGCGTCTTCGTACTGAAAATTTACAGTATTTTATTTTTTATGAATAGTTCATTAGTATTTTGTCAATGGCATTGGGAAATGGTTATACTAGCTTACGAGGCAGTCTGCATAATTTCAGAATAAAGGACTAACAAACATAGTACTCAAGGTTCCTACAGTTAGTGACCTTTAGTGCTCGCCTTGAGTCGTCACGTTGATCGTACTGAAGTTGTATTTAACTAGAACAATTCTATGGGTACTCTAAAGGGAGGGGGGGGGGGAGAGGAGATGGAGGAGGCGGGGGAGGTGGGGGAGTGAGATGCATGGATGATGGACCCAGGAAAAGTTGTATGCTGCTCTCACTCTGATACATACCATGTATATTGCTATAACTCTAGATACATCACACATGTAGACTTTTAGAATGTCACGTCCAAATTGAAGCCACACACTTTGATTGTTGTGACAAGTGCTATTATTATTAAAAAACTACAGCTGCAAAATATTGGTTTGTACCCACAGCTATTTTTCCAAGTGATCATGTACTTCAGCATGATTGAGGTGGGTCTGTTGGCTCAGAAATGGTCAGCCCAGCAGAAATGGTCAGCCCCGCAGCAATGGTCAGCCACGCAGAGATGGTCAGCCGGTCAGCCCCGTCAGTCCCGCAGCAATGGTCAATGGTCGTCCATTTGCGCATGCGCGAGTGCTTAAGGTTCAAAGTTTGTTTGATTGGCCGCGCTCTATAGGTCAAAGGTGAGGGTCAGCCGTTCTGCACATAGCGTCGTCCTTTGTATTGGCTGCGGGGCGTTTCCAATCCCTGTAATGCTTTATCGTATTCATTTTGTCAACGGCGAATCTCGCAGATGGCGGTCTTTTGTGCCTTAAAAATGGCGGTGTTTTGTGCCTTAAAGCTTCGGCATAATTTTCGAGAAGACGAGAGAAAAGACATATACTAAGGTGAGTGCTGCTGTGCAACCACGCACATTGATTCGTTTTTTACCGGTGTCACAGCGGATTTGGTCTGCCCGCATATTATTTAGTCTGGGTGGACAAAATCCGCTTAGCAGATTCGGTCCTAGCTACCTCTCGAATTTGGTCTGGGTAATTTATTAAACTTCCCTAAGTTATACCATCAAAATATTGTTGTCTCACTATAGCAGGTCATTTTTATGACCCAGATAATATCTGTGGGCACAAAATACAACAACAATAATGGGCTGCCAATGAAAATTGTATGAGAAATATTTCCATTTGTGTGCATGGATGTGGAATATTTGCCTGAACCAATCCGTTAGCATATTTGGTTCCCAGGACCAATAGCTATGGAGCAGATTTGGCCCAAAAAAAAAGCACACCTGGACCAAATTTCCTTTTACACCGATGTGGAGACGCCCCCAGCCCTAAGAGGGATCAAGAGCAAAGTGGACTGAACTGTTGAGCATGCTCAGCTTATATTATATATTATATAATTATATAGTTTCTATGTCAAGTATTTTTACAATTAGTTTCTGCACATGAGCAATGAGTCAGCAAGCTGGGCTGGCCCAGTTCATTCTGTATTTCATATGCACACACACAGTCAGTCAGTCAATAGTCCGTTTTGCGAGTCACCCGACACCGTCCCCTGAATTATTAAACTTTACTGTCAAGATTTGCGGAGTACCTGGGAGCGCAAGTGAACTGCCTAAAGAGTTGACTCTGGTGGCAGCTATCTTATAGAGTTTTTTTTTGTTTTATGCAGAGGAACGCACCCTCGTCACCACAACTTGCGGCAGCGGTGTAGAAAGAATTCCGTCGTCGAAAGCCGAAGAAGTAGGAAGACTACTCTGCCACACACAACTAACGCGTCGGCAATAGAAGACTCAACTATCAGCGCAATTTAGGGCTGTAGTGGTACAGAAGGCAACTGGGGAGTAGAAGAAGAGGAGTTCACAGCTCCTACAACTTTTGCAGCAGTCAAGTCCAGTATAGTTTCAGTAACAGGGATTTTAAGAGATGAATGTTCCATTGAATTGTATTTGTGGTATTCTGTTGTACTGTATTGTGTTTTTGGTTGCATTACTGTTTTCATTTATTTTGTGGTGTGTTATTTGTTGTTCAGGTTGAGGAATGATGCAACTTTTGAAATGATTTGTCTAATGAAAGACTAGCTGGTTCAACAGAAAGAACAGCTTGCCACAGCAAGATTTCCAACTGGATGCGGAGAGAGAAGAAAGGAAAGATATACAGGGTCGCATGGAGGCAATAGAGAGAGATAGGGCAGACAGAGAGGCTATGGCTATAGGGATATATGCTGAAAGGAGAGACTCTTGGAAAAAATACCCCACTATAGGGAGGGTGTGGGAACGCCCACCATTGAGGGTACAGCTCCTATCATGAAGGCAGTGAATGATTATTCATTGAACAATAGAGACAATTAACTGTTAATCATATCAATAGTTGTATCATTTATCATCTTTTTGTTAGTGTAATGTGAGTCGTGTGTGGCTGGGTTTTTTATACTGAGGCCTGCCATGCTCAGCTCAGAGTTGAATAAAGTCCAGTTTTGTGCAAGTGCTGTGCTGTTTCGTACGTAATCTATTGAGACACCTTAAGGGAAGACCCTGGGTTGCCCATATCTAGGAGCTCAAATAAGGTTTTGCGATGGCCTGTGCCGGCCCTAACCTGTAAGAAACAACTACTCTCTGGTGGCAGCGGAAGAAGCTACCCTTCCCCAAACCGTCCCCACAATTGGGGCCAGCGGTGTTTGGAGAGGAACCCTACTAGTTAGAACTGTTTAGTGAGAGAGACCCTTCGCATCTAACGACTTGGTGCTGGAGGTTCGGTGTAATACATTTGCCAGACTGGTGGAGAAGACCCACTACACCTGGTTGCAAGTGCGATACCCGTCAAGCCTGAAAACTTTTCGGATCCCAGGGGAACTGACTTCAGATATTGTTTGTGTTGCGATCATTTCTATTTGTAGGCAGTGAAATTATATTTAAAACATTTTTTTTTTGCGTGTGTGTGTATTTGTCTGTGCAGGCGCAACCGGATCTGGGGCCTATGGACGGAACCAGTGTGTCTTGGTATGAGTGGAAGGTCTACGCGCTCAACAACGAGAGCACGGACATTAGTTTTGAAGGAGAGAACTCGACTTTTGGCTACACAAATTGATAGGAAAGTGAAGTCTTTGAGCAAGAAAGCTGTCTTGCCCCTGTGTTTAATCCTGATAGACGGGCGAGCGTAGAAATGACTGACTCGGAGAAAACCTTGGATTATATGTCCGATACAGTGAGTGAGGCTTCATCGAAAACTGAGCCCACTCCCAACCATATAATGTCTATGATGATGACCCTTCTCCAGAAGACACAAGAAGATGCTGTTAGAAGAGAAGAGGATGATAGGAGGAGAGACGCAGAGAAAAAGCAAGAAGAGAAACCAGTAACCCTTCCAACCTACCCACCCAACTCCAGAACTTCTCTACGGTATTGGATTCGTGTGACATTGCTGATGAGAACAAAGCTAGTAAGCTACCTGAGATTATTACCGGTCAGTTGGCAGTTATAATAAGGAATGTGGACCTCCCTAAGAGATTCCTTTTGAGAAGGCTAATGCAAAATTGCCGAGAGCAGCTGGACTGACTCCAATGAGTGCTGCAAAGAATTTTATGCATCCAGATACGGAGCATCTTTCTACGATGAGCTGCATTGATCTTACTAACCATGTCTCTTGTCTAGTCAATAGAATAATTGATAATTCGACCTCTCATGAGGAGATGGCATTTCAGTTGGAGAGAACCTTTTTCTATACATTTGGCAGCCAGAATTGTGTGTCTATGTTGGCCACCAAGGGTGCTGACAATTCTGAAGATTTCAGAGAAATCCTGCATCAATGTTTTGAGACATATGGATCTGTCGTTGATATTGACAAAAAATGTTTATGTCTAATTTGGAGAGTCGTCGTCGGGACCAACTTTTTCTAGTCGATATAGACCGTGGAATGAGAAGCCAACCTGTGGAAAGTGTGGAAAGATTGGCCACAAGACTTCAGACTGCTGGTCCACGAGTGGTTCTAGTTGGAAGTCCCAGAGGAAGGTGACATGTTTCTCTTGTAGAGAGGAGGGACACTACACACTACAGCACAGATTGCCCTAACAAGACTGTCAATGCTGCTTCAGCAAAAGATGAGAAGGTGGAGAATACCAACAAGAAAACCACAAAGTGTAATAATGCTGTTCTGCATGCACAACCTGATCATATGGACAATGCTATTCCTGTGGTTGTGAATGGACGAGAGATCTGGGTGATTCTGGACTCTGGAGCTCAGCAGACAATATTGCCAAGGAATGTGGTTGATAGTGAGTGTCTAACTGGTGAGTCATGTAAACTGTGTGATTGGGAGAGGAATAATGTTAGGTCTAGGGATGAAGCTATTGTGAGTATCCGGGCTGATGAATTTGTATTTAGTGAACGTGTTGCTGTTAGTGATGATATGGGGGATTTGGGCTTACTTCGGTTGCCTTTTTCTGACAAGGAAAGGATTGATAAGCTGATGTCAATTTATTGGAGAAATGCTGAGTGTGAGGGGAAAGGGAAATCAATTGGTGCTGTGACGACTAGGTCTATGGCAAAGAATGTTGCTGTTAGTGAAAAGATAACTTGGGAATGTCATTATAGAAGGCCTTCAAGAGAAGTCACATGCTATCGGTGTGAGGAGAAAGGGCACATTGCTACAAACTGCCCTAGCAAGCCAAAGCTTCCGGATGTAGGGAATCTAAGGTTAAAAAGCGGCTAGAAGTGAAGCCAGCACGCCCAGTTAAGAAGGCTAACTGGCTTACTACTAATGATTCCACCCCTACTATGCCTATCACAGTCAATGACCTACCTGCAGAGATGGTCATTGACACAGGAGCCGAGGTCACTATGGTCCCAGGCAATCTGGTCTATGAAGATCAAAAAAATTATCATTTTGGGAGCTACTGGTGTTACAATTGAAGCCCAGATGGCACTGGTAGACATGAATGTCAATGGAAGAGCTTTTTAGAGAACTGTTGCTGTGGCTGTTCCTTCTATGCTATGTAAATAAAGTACTTTATTCTGTGTCTTTGAAAATGCAAAGAAGCTCCTGGAGTTCAGGCCCGTAGCCAGAAATTCACATGGGGGGGACTGAGCATCTGAATTACTGCTGATGTTTTATCTGGATCAGACTGAATACCATTTCGATCGATGATGTGTCCCAAAAACTTAATGCTATCCTTGCAAAATTCACACTTGTCCTTGTTAAGTGTAGCCCCTGCTTCCTCAATTCGCTTCAATACTGCTTCTAAGCGTTACTATGTTCTTCTTCGGTTGTACCAAACACTAGCACATCATCGACTAAACAAACAACTCCACTGAGCCCTTCGAGAAGTTTGTTCATCCTCTGTTGAAATAATTCAGGAGCACAGGATATTCCAAATGGTAGCTTGTTGAAATGATACCTCCCAAATGGAGTTATGAAAGTTGTGAGGTGGTGAGATTCCTTTGACAGAGGAATCTGCCAAAATCCACTGTTTGCATCTAACTTGGTAAATTTCTTTGCACCTGCTAACATTCCCAATACATCTATTGGATGAGGCTCTCGTAGCACACTTTCATTTAACGGCTTGAGGTCCACACAAATTCATACGTCACACTGTAAAAACCGGGGTGTTTAGTTACACCCTAAGTGGGGTGTACTGGAACACTTTTTTGCATTGGGGTGTATTGTTACACTCATAGGGTGTGCTGTTACACTCACACTGCGAAACACTCTATGATTATACCAAAAAGAGTGTATTTTTGTCAGGAATAATAGGTAACACCCTTTCAGGAATACTTTTTTTACATACCAACATTTTATAATGAACCTGTTGACTTATAATAATTTTCTGTTGGTTTTGTTTTATTTGCTTGTTGTTTCATTGCAGCAATAAAGGCATGCTGGTATAACATGGAGCTGTGGATGAAGAACATAAATATTCATACTCGTTAACTGTTGTACTGTGCCAAGTATATTTTATTCATTTGATCACAAATAAACTGAGAGTCATTTAAAAAAAAAATATTTACGCCAGTCAGAGGGAGAAATGGTGAGCTTTAAGTTCTACAAAAATGTGACTTGGTTTTCTGCAATTTGATAGCCTCTCACCACACTCCACAATGCTTGAAGGTGCTCGTTTTAACTAATTGTTTTAGTTAACTTCTTGCATTATATTATTAAGCAAAATTAGAAAGCTAGGAACTGTAACATGGCTGATGATTAATTGAAGAAGAATCCCTCATAAGCGCAAGCATATCCAGTGTGCATACTACTGCACAGTTTTATAACCGGTGTAGTTTTTTACTTGATCACTCAGGTCCTTCCAGAGAAAGACACAATTAGATAGTGACCCCACCTTGAGTTTATAATGTCCCTCCAACGGCATTGATGAAAATGTAGCTACGTTAAATATTTGTTAGGCTATGTACTGTTGCGTAGACATAGGCCGCTCTGTGCATCTTGAACTACCGCCCTCAGGCCCTATAAGTACTTCGCTGCGCTAGACGCTGGACCATTAAAAGCAGCCTCGCAAAGATACTGCATTTTCTCATGGAAAACCCTTTTCCAATTACGTGTAGGTAAGTATCGCCGGGTTAAATAAGTTTAAAACGCTTTACCATAATATAAGTAAAACTCTCGACTGGAAGTGGTCGTCTAAACTATTGTTGCGCGCTATAATAATATAGTCTACTGATTCCTACTACGGCTACGCTACTGTGTCTTGGTGAACTTGAAGGAAGCTTCGCTGTCCCTACCCCTGGCTTATGCTTCTGGGGTAAGTAGTTTTATGGCTAGCGGTCAGTGGGTTTCTAAGTATTTTAGCTGCACGGGGTCACCCAGGTCATTTTTTTCCCCTGGTGAAGTTGTGTTTCCTGAACAATTTTTTCTAAGCTATGTATAGCTACTGTATGAATTAATTAATTAATGAAAGTAAACAGCAAGATATATTATGACAAGGGCTCGTCAGTTTGTTTGTTCCACAGTACTCTTGAAAATTTCATTTCTTTGTGAGAAAGTGTGGGTGCATGTTGGAATGGTTTCTAGTTACTGAATTGTTCCAAAACATGCTCCACCAAAATTATCCTCACTCATAGTTTTTCCCATGGCCACCCTAACATCCTTTAGTGTGCTCCTGGACAATGAAGGGGAGATAATTATTGCATACAACTCAACGTATTATTATATTTTCTACTTTGTTTTAAGCCCATGGTTTCATGCGGGTTATGGGAGCCCTGGGATTCCCATCCTAATTTTTTTTACCCCTTCTGAATTTATTTCAATGTAAGTTATGAAAAAATTGTAGGAATTTGTAGTAGTTTGTCCAAGTTTTCGTGATCATGACTTCACCATTTTCATGTGGCTAAACGGTTTTTGTGACTTTACAAATCTTTCTCTTATCTCTCTCTCTCTCCCCCCTCCTCCCCCCAGTGAAAATCGTGTATGAAATGAAGTCCTGTCATTCTAGTTCATGCAATTCTGATAAACTTCATTTACTTATCTGCTTATTCTTCATTGAGCTGTTGTTGAAGGACTTTTTCAGATTGCCCATTGCTTAATTATGGTTTAAACAGTTTATTAAGTGATTATCCGTTTTTATTATGTATCTCTGAGGCAATGTCAATAAATTTGTCAGTTCTCTAAGCGTACAAGTGATAATATCACAGCTTCAGAAGCACAGTGTCATATTAGCTTGTATAACCAGGTTTCGTGCCAAGGTGGTAGGGGCACCCTGAAATCCCCCATCTCTTCCAAGCCTTAGTTCCCCTAGAATTTTAATTTAGTAAGCTACAATAGCTATAAGCTTTAATTATGTGACAAAGCACAGGTTAGTATAAGGTATATACACTTTCACATAGGCATGCCCATCAAAGCAGTATGGGTTTCCAAAATGAGACTGGCCAAGTACACCAGTGTTTCCCACCCCCAGCGCAGAATCCAGTATGACACCCTGATAACTTAGTCATCATATGCTTTTTCTGAAGTAAGAGTATGTTCTTTCCCCAATATCTAATGTCACTATGAAGCATTTGTGCATTTTTCAGCTGATGTTGTGAGAATAGGGAACAAGAATTTTCTTCTGTTGGCCAAATATATTGGCTTCCAGTATTCAGATGTGCAGTGATGGAAGGAAAATGTCCATTTTTCACATGCAGTTCATAGAATAAGACTAGGACAGGTCATGGGAGCCATGACAACCACTAAGGCCATAAGCAACTTGGCATGATACAGTATAGTATTGATGACCATTACCAAATGCAAGTCGTATGACCTCATAGAGGTAGTTGCAGGTCTTATAAGTCACGATGTGGATTTGGGACTGGTAGACAGTTAATTTGCTAATTTTTTTCAACAGACAATGTTGGTTAGCAATTGTTGTTGTTTTTTTGTTTGTTTGTTAACCCTAAGCGCGTATGCGCAAGAGGTTTGTAGTAGTTTCCCTGTCAGTCTGTCTGTCATGCTCTGATTTTGGAGATTACTGACAATTAACTGTGATTTAGGTATGAACTTATTCAGAAAGAAGATTAAGGTCCTTTTATTGTGCTATTTTTTTTTAATTTGGGGCTCATTGTTGATAAAACGTGAAGCTTTCAGCTCCACATTGGTACCAGCTGGGTAACTCCCCCTAGCGTCACGTCATAATCACTTGACTTCTTGCAGCCCGCAGTGTAGTTTGCTTTATGCTCAGGGAAGTTAACCGATGGATTTGAATGAAGTGAAGTTCACATTGAAAAATTATAACAGTGAGTGTTTCTGGCTAGTTTAGCTTCTCTTATGAAGACAGCATTCCCATGTACTATTTTCATTACTTGAGCTATATTGATGCCTCATTAAAATAGCTAACAGATTGCTTTGTTCTTTTTGAAGGAGATTATATTATTATAATAGCTAGGTAATATTTAATAGCACTGAGGGTTCGCAGCTTTGCTGCTTCATTTGTTTTGTTTTTGTTTTGTTTATTATTCTTATTTAAAGCTTATCTGTATTATATAATTTATAGCCAGTACACAATGTTTTTTGTACGGTAGTGAAGAGGTGGTGTAGTTTCACTGACCATACACACCCTTCCTTCTGCTGGGGGGAAAGGCATTATACTTGTGATGTGCTTCAGTAAAAAAAATTGACATATAAGGTCAAAGGGTAAAATTCATCTTTATAAAATCATCATGCACAGTTTGTTTGAACAATTTACACGGCCGACTTTTTTAAATTAGCGTACAAGCAAAACAAGGTTTTCCAAGAAATTATTGCACTGTATACATCCTAACTCTATATAAGACTTGCTTACTAACAAAAGAAACAGGAAGGAACCTAAGAAGCTTAACACACAAAGCAGCAAATGTATATTTATTGTTTGTTCTTAGCTAGTCAGCACATGTAACACACAACACTCTCACATGCACGCGTTCACTGGATATACCAACACAAGATATACATTGTAGTCTCTTGGTAGCTTGGCATGTTGGGCAATGGATTTTCAAGTACAAACAGCGATGACAAACAGCGCGTTGTTAACCAAGGTAACGAATGAACACAACAAATGTGAGTCAAAGTACAAAAGTTACATACATCCGTCCAAGCATATATGATTTATACAATCATATATCCCTGATTTTTTGTGTTGTCCCTGATAGTGTCTCGCTCGCTGCCAATTATTGCAGATATAATTACCACGGTTGAGCTTTGTATGTGTGTGTGTGTGTGTGTGTGTGTTTGCAATTGCATGACTTTTAACTTCATTCTACCACTGCTCTGCATTTTATCACGTGATGCCAGGAATGATTCTCTCTAAGAAAGTTGCTAGCTGTACTAACTTTAGCGATGATGTTTCAGCTCATGACTTAAAGCCGTAGTACTAGTGGCTGGACCCATCGGTTTGCTTCCTAACCACAGCTATATGGTATTGTTCTATCTTGTGTAAAACCAGTGTTGTTGTTATTCAGGGAGCGGAGGAATGAGGGCTTGTACATCTCCTTAAATCTAGTTTGCTGCCCTTCCCCCACCCCGTAGGGATTAAAGACATCCTAAAATTAATATTTACAAGGGAAAAAATAGAATACATTGATATGTGATTATTTTTTCCCCCCAAATGTCAATTAGTCATCATTAGATTACAATGGCTAACCTAATTCTTGGTCTAATTTAATCAGCGTCGTTTGTACTAAACAACTTTCCACATAAGCAGTGTAGGGCAGACTGTGGCAAGTGCATTGGGGATGCTTAGCTTGTACTATCTATTGTGCTGCTAAATTATGACACGGAGCAGTAATATCTTTTGGGGCTAAGGAAATAATAAATGTGGTCTTATTGGATAAAATGCTTTCTTCGTGATTTCATCAATTGATAAACTTTTGTTTTGTTTTTTGGTGTCCAGAGGCATGGAAGATTTTGGAATAGGGAGGATCCACTGCACTTGAGTTAGACAGGGAAGTACTTTGCTTCCCTTTGCTCCCCTCCTCCACATGCACACACACACACACACATATACACACACACATATCCCAGATAGTTTGACTTTCGTGGAGACATTTGCCCCAATTTTTCATAACATTTTGTGGTAGTTAATATAAATATAATATAATATGGAAGGTACTGTACTAAACTAGTTTGATTCTCTTAAAAAATGTCTACATGTGTTAAAATTACAAGCACGAAAACACAAATCTGAGAATCTTGAATTATGTTGAGCTAGTTTTACTTGAGACATACACTTTCAATGTAGGAGTGTGAAGTGGCAGGTGTAATGGTGCAGTGACTACTCCACTGGTGTACACGTGATGACTCCTGGACTTCAATACAACTAGAGGTGAGGAACTCTGGAATGACTTCTTAACTCCACTAACAAGAAGGAGGCCTTGTGAAATTATTTTTTTATTTAATATAAATCATTTTAATTGACTGGTAGATATTTCCATTTAATGCACACTTAGACAACCTGAAATATAGGGAGCGACTTAAAGTCTGAACTTTTAGAACTCTTGTCACTTCATTTACTAACAGAATAATCCTTTGAAACCATTTGTATGTGTGGCCGGGGACACACACACACACACACACACACACACACATTATATTAAGTAAAAAACTACACCAGTTATATAAAACTGTGCAGTTATATGTGACCGAATTTGCGAAAAGGGACCTTATCGCGCATAAAGTGATTTTGAGTTATAGCCAAAAAACGACGCCAGGGTCGACTTTTTACTTTTTATATTCTTATAAATAAATTATATATATGACACTATTTTTACCTTTGGGCGAAGTTTGGAGGCTTAATTCTATCGGGAACATCGAGAATTAACCGCTAGAAAACACCCTACGCAATGGCGGCCGACCGTGCCCGGAACTGCGACGCGATTTACTAAAAAAAATGTTTTGCTGAATGTACCGCGTACGCTAAAGTAAACGCTTATAGTTTGGCCGTTAGACGACGCTAAAGTATAATTTATAGCTCATTTTGTTGCTCTAAAATAGAGCTATAATGTGGTACCAATAACTCGAAAAAAAATTTTTGCGCGATAAGGTCCCTTTTTGCAAATCTTGTCACATATAGGTAGTTAGTAAACTGGGTGTGGCACCAGCGGTATTAATTATGGCGAACTTGTACATTTTACACAAGAATGCTTGATCATAATGAAGCCACTTTGGCAAGTGCTCCAAAGGAGACCTACAAAATCTTTGTCTAATAATTGACGAGGAAATTTAATGGCTACTGTGCTGGTGTATATTTCCAAGTAAAATAGCTCTACTTGTGTTTTAAGTCAGTGACTTTAAAATGTTTTGCTTGTGGTTTTGAGGTGTGACTTTGTACCTGAAATTAATTCTGCAATTTGCCAAAAAATTGATGCTACTTGGTAACACTGTAGAATGTCATTATCCAATCACTTCAGTTAACCGAACACCATAAATCTAATAATAGCATGTACAAACAAGAATACATAATACTATATTACATAATTATAATACGTTTTCTGTTTTGTTCAGTTCTCTGAACATTTAAATTATCCGAACACCTCTCAGTCGCAACTTATCCAGATAACTGACATTCTACTGTATACCATTTCATATGTCCTCCTGTATGCACACATCAACACTTCACGCATAGTTACTTGACTGCAGCCATTCGTGTCATTTACCAGCCGTATATGTCTTGGTTTTGTTGTTGTTGGTGAGGCGTAAATCCACCACAGGGAAGGTCAAATAATAAAAAATAAAGAGAAAATAATGAAGTTAATAATAAAGTTCTCGAAGGACCAGAATTCTTATAATGGCATCTAATTAGTCAGTCAGATATACAGAGGCTCCCGCCAGCACTTAGACTTTATTTGCGCAAGAATAATAATTGATTGCGAGTTGGTACAGATTATATAGGGTGATATGGTATAGAACTGAGATAGGTAGGAAGTAGGTGGAGATTGAGATGAATATGATTAAGTTTTAAGATGAGAGGCGCCCGCAAGCTGGCCAAATGTAAGGTGTGGGTGTTAAATGATGAGATAAATGTGGTGGTAATCAATAACAGGTTCTGTTCCAAGTTCAGACGGATAGCTGTAGGTCAGTTCTTCCTCCTTTGTGGGGGTGGTTCCGACAGACAGTTATCCTGAGATTGACCACTCTGGGTGGAGACAAGACAGTTGTTGTTGTTGTTGTTTTGTTTTATCAGTTCACACACTTCACTACTTTGAAGTTTTGCTCAGTGCAGGTTTGTGCCATTGGCATTAAACTGAGAAGGCAGAACTGCCGTATGTGTATACTGAATGTTTGACATCGTGGTTCCTATGTGATTGTGTAGATGAGCATTAATAAAAATATATATGCAATAAAGCATTCCTTAAGGCAGTAATACTTAGGTGAGATGTATTTTTAACTGTTCTAGTGCGAGTGCTATATCTGAGTTCAATCAAATGATGTCTAAATTTATTATCCAGCTATTATTTATATGTACCATACTGCTCTGTGTGTGTGTGTGTGTGTGTGTACATGTGTGTGTGTGTACATGTGTGTGTGTTATGTGTTTTGCAGAGTACTGAAGTCTTTTTGCTGTACTTCATGTGACAGACTAAAATTAGTTTACTAAAGGTATGTTTAATTTTTTGTGTTAGTTGTTGTACAAATATTTTTGTGGATGATTCTCTCTTTCACGGCTTTTTTTTTTTTATTTTTATTTTTTTTTTAACCATACAAATTTTTTTTAAATGTTTGGCTGTCACCAGGAATTGAACCTGGACCGCTTGCTTAACACACAAACACTCTGTGGCTGAGTGATAATTTTCCAAAAGTGGGTGTATGCTCCTCTTTTTTCTTTCTAAGGCGCCACACAGCTTATTGTGTAAGGAAGTCCACATCAACCGAACAGATCGATTTTCAAAGAGAAGTTTTGGCTAGACGGTAGTATAAATTACAACTTTCTATCTAGAATGATTTGCAAGTTGGAAATAAAATAGCTTTGGTATTGTGACTGAAGACTACTCTTTGTTTCCTACTGTATGTGCCAGAAAGTTAACAATGAATACATGAAGTGACTAAACCAGCTGTTAATATTGTTTTGCTAGTTATAATTGCACTACCAGAATGCTTTTGTTTTGCTATCTCGAGGGTTTCTCAAAGGTAATGCTTTTTGAAAGCATGAGCAGAGTGCTTGTGATAAATACGCAATAGATGCACTTTGAACAATGCCAGCTCTACTAAATGCTTCAGATGCTTTTTACTGTGGTTTGGTATATCACACCTCTTACACCACACTCAATTCCTGGCCAGACCACTTAGAAATGCCAGAGAAGCCCCTGATCGAGTGGTCTCATGTTGGATTCCTACTGATAGACAAACATTTTTTTAATTTCTTTTTATTGTTTTTAAAAAGCCTGTGAAAAGAGAGAATACATATGTGACCGTCTACGGGGAAAATCGGGCAGCATGCGTAGACGTCGCAAAAAGATCGATTTAGTTCTTAAAATTGTATTAAATAAGCCTAACGAAGGGAACGGTTAGGCGATATATAGCGGGAATGGCTAAAGCTATGGCGATAAAACTTGGAGAGCTTAATATCTGCTTGCCGAGGAGTCTGTAAGTGCCAAAAATAAAATTTTTTGTCGGGGCCGCGTTGTGCCCGATTTTCCTGTAGACGGTCACATATTGGATTCCTAGTGATAGACAAACATTTTTTTTTTTTTATTTCTTTTTATTGTTTTCAAAAAGCCGGTGAAAGAGAGAGAATACATCTAATGAGAAAAGAAAGCTGAGAAAGAAATTGTGAAATATTTTTATGCTCTTGATTTTTAGATGCAGTGAACAGTGGAATTCTGCTGATGCTCGTCGTATGGCAAAACAAGCACAGAATTTTGTTACCAGTGTAGGCCACTCCCCCACAAGAAGGTGGTGGCCCCCTAGTGAATTGTCCTTCTCAAGATAACTGGAAAGGAAGCTGCGAACATTCTTAACACCTGTCATTCTATCATATCCCACTTCTTTGTGCATTTTCATTGAACCCACTGGGTTTTCTTTTCTTTGTTTGTTTTTTGTTGCTTTTTTGTTGTTTTTTTTGTTTTTTGTTTTGTTTTTTGTTGGTTATACTTATTGATAGTTTTGTGCAGTAACTCATTACGCAGTGAAATCTCACACAACAGGAGTGGGAGGATTTGTGGAGGAGGTTAACTACTACTACAAATATATTTCTATTACAGCAGTGGTTACATTCATTTTGGCTGTTGTACGGAGTCGTATATGAAGTCCACAATAAGCAAGCAGTGCATACTAATCCACCACTAAAACCAGCAAATATGGCATTGCAGCATATTATTATAGATACAGAGTAATCAAAATAATGTAACTCGTTCAACTTCAACTATTTCACTTTTACTTGTAGTTCTACTTAGTCAGTCATGCACTGGTAAAAATTGTTACTGTGGCAGATAGTTTAGACTTGCAGTAACATAAAAGTACCAACCAACAAAGCTAAATTCTAGTGAGTATGTAGAGAGACTTGAAATTTGCGTCATAACAACCAGTTAGCTATAGAATGGACGTATGTTGAACAACCTCGACATTTTGTATGGAAACACTGTATAATAGTGCATAGCTACAGTGAATGTTCTTCCTGCCCCATCCAATTAGATAATTTATTGCTTATTACTCCTTGGAACAAGCAAACCTCTAATTTATGATCTGAAAGATTGCTCTTGATTTGTAGGTTCTCTTTTAGAAAGTTTGTGATAAAATTAATAATGATCACTCCGATCACTGGAGTTCATATTTTCCATTGCTAGTAGCTACTGTTTTGGTTAACTAAAAAAAACCCTTAGTTTGAAGAACAGCTATATAAACTAATAATGGAGAAGATAGAAAATTTGATTAAAACTAAAATTACCCTAGAGTGGATGACAATTAATATTACAATTAGCTAAGTAAACATATAGCTATGAACCTCTCTACAATGGATTTCTGGAAAAGCAACCTTAAATCTCAACGACAGCAAACAGTATGCGCAAAATGATCTTCCACAATCTAAAATAGCTAACCTCTGAAAGCAACCAAACTCTTAACAAAGATCAAAACATTTGTCCCCATGCATGGGTGGCCTTTGTAAAGAGTTTTGCTGTAAAAAAAATACAGTACAAATATGTCATATAATCAACCCATATTATGGGTTGATTATATGTATGTTTGTATGCTTTTCTCACCTAATTTAGATAAGCATTCTCAAATGTTTCCCACAACTCCAACCTGACGTTATAACCAACAAATTCATCTAATATTTGAACAACAATTTATTGTTCGTTGGAGCAAAGTTAAATTCCGAGATCATTCGAGTCCAGCCTGGATCATCAGTGTGTACATACTTTCAGAATTGTTTGTAAAACGACTGTAACTATAACAACAGTCCGCGCCCACCTAGTCAGCGTTAAAAGGAAGGTCGATTTTCTCGTGTCCAGTCTCCATAAAGTAATACACAGCTTGTGCTGGGTGGAATGGCCATGTAAGAAAGGTTAGAGATGTTTAGGTGGCTATACTTTATGGGGCTGCATATGCACGTGCAAGTTGAGACTTATGGCTAGCTATAAGAAAATGTATTTACTGTCTGTTGGCTCTTGTGTATGTAAGTGAGATTGTTATGTTTCTGTTGCTGGATACTTAACCTGACCTTTCTTAGGTGATGTAGCTAAATTTGGCTGGTTGCACCAATCACGGGTATCCACTGTGTGATCTTATTTTTTGGGATATGCACATGTGCAGGGCTGCCTCTATGTCAGAGTAGTATATGGCACACCTAAAACTGTAACTAAATCATACAATTAATTGAAGGTGTTTGTTGGTTTCTTCTACTACCATGCCTTCTGTCTCAAAAAATAGATGGCTCTATTTTTTCTCATCCATGACATGATCAATGAATTACACCAAAATGTATAGCAATGACCTATAGCTGGCTACAGTGTACATGCCATGGCTCCGTCTTATTCATTATGTTATAGTTATAAACCAAAATTGAAGTTTGTATGCGATTTATAAACTCCGAGACACGAGGGTGCAGCCCGAGTGGCGAGGATTTATAAATCGAAATACAAACCTAATGATTTTGGTTTATAACTATTTTATAGCCAGAACATAAACAACGAGCAAAGTATAGCGTTAGCTATCTTAGTAATTGTATTAAAGTACCCAAACTCTTCATTGTTCCATTTTGCTTTAATCTGCCTTCTACCATAATTATGGTTGCTAAGAACTATATCAGACTTTTCCCCGCTAATACATTTTCTTACGAGCATACCAGACTGTATCAGATTTATAGTTCTTAACGACAAGCACGGTCGCTCGGGTAACGGGCTATAAACATGTGCTACAGTGTACGTGTGCTCAGTCTCCATGACTGTGGTTTATTCATTATACATGTTCTACAGTGTACATGTGCTCAGTCTCCATGGCTGTGTTTTATTCATTATACATGTGCTACAGTGTACATGTGCTCAGTCTCCATGACTGTGTTTTATTCATTATACATGTGCTAGTGTACATGTGCTCAGCCTCCATGGCTGTGTTTTATTCATTATACATGTGCTACAGTGTACATGTGCTCAGCCTCCATGGCTGTGTTTTATTCATTATACATGTGCTACAGTGTACATGTGCTCAGCCTCCATGGCTGTGTTTTATTCATTATACATGTGCTAGTGTACATGTGCTCAGCCTCCATGGCTGTGTTTTATTCATTGTGTTTAGTTTCCATGGGAGGCATGACAGTGACAGATAAGCCATACCAGTGTAGTGTGTGTGAGAGAGCATTCATACGCAAGCAAGACATTGATAGACACAGATGTGTGACTACTCGTTGAAAACATTAGTTACTGTGATTTAGACTGTCACTTGTGGAAGAGAAGCATCATCCAATATGGGTGGCTTTCTTTCAAGGTTCAAGGTGTGTGTGTGTATATGTATGTGTGTGTGTGCGCGCGTGTGTGTGTGTGTGTGTGTGTGTGTGGTGTAGTGGTTGTGTCCTGGGCTCAGGGCCTGAGGGTCTTGAGTTCAAGCCCCACACTCAGGCAGCTTTCCATCTTGTTTTCCACCTGCCTCCCACCAGCCCCACAAGTCCACCCAGCTGTGATTGGGTACCTGGCATTTACTGGGTTGCAAATTCAAGGCCTTTTCTCATGAAACAGCAATGGTCTAGGTGGGACTTTGGGTGCCTACATCACTTGCTGTGAGGACAGGCTTGTGCTCCTGCGAGAGTTCCTAGCCCGGCTCTAGGAACTTTGCTTGTACGACTCGCAGTGCATGCTTAGTGCACACAGGCATCCTGGCTCTACCAGGTGCGCATTACCGCTAGCGGTTGCAAGATAATTAGCTTTTTGCATGTGTGTGTATACACATGTTTCTAATATACAGTGAGATATGCCACAGAGTAGTGAGGTCATATGTCCCTATAGTGAAGCTAGTCTAAAAAGGCTATGCTTTATTTGTGTATGTACATTGATTTTCCCACAAATATTGGGCATTTGATGTGGCATACATCAACAACAACAGTTCACTTTCTGTGCATTTCAATGTAATGACATCACCGTGAGTTGGTCAACATCTATTACACTTCTATAATATCCTGAAGGCTTCTTTTTTTTTCTTTTTTTTTCTTTCCAAATATTTGCTTACCAGCAGCCCTACCCCTCAACTAATGTTTCCTTGGACAAGATCAATGGGTCTGTGCTAATGAACCATCTATTTACTAATTAGTGTACCTACTTTGGGGCAGGTGAGACAAAAACAACTGGGGGAGAGAGGGGGGGGTGAGGTTATTACACTGAAACCTCTCTATCCAGAACTGTGTGGGACCAAACCTAAGAAATGTCCCCTAACTCAGAAACACATTCAAGTAACATTCGCTGGTAGCTTTAGAACTGTTCAGATTAACCTCACTGACTTTCCTTCTTATTTTCTGCTATAATTATCTCGAGCTTTCTTGCTAGAGTTAAAAGTGACCTTTCTTCCATTCCCTCCAGTCGTTAAGTTCTAGAACTAGTGGGGCCCACTGAACTAGCATCTTGATTTCCATGTTCCACTCTCCTCAACACCGCAATTGAACTCAAAGTAACACGTGAAAATATTTACACAGTTTTATTCATTGATTTTGGTTTGGTAGCTTATTAACAGTCATTCACTGTTTATTAGTGTCTGGTAGACAGAGGTGTCCGTAACTTAGACGGACGGATAAGAGAGGTTCCAGTGTATCTGCAATCTTCTTGTTGATATTTTGTCAGTTCATCCTAGTTACCTCAGTTTATACTTTTATATATTATTAAGTATTCTCCATAGTATCTACTTTCACATTTACACACACATATATACATGTAACTCTTATTAACACTCAGCACGCATGCTCGAGAGAATTATAGTAGTGTGTTTGTCAGTCTGTCTGTCTGTCTGTTAACATTCGATTTCATGAATGGCTCAGAACTAACCTTTAAACAAGTATGACCTAACCCAGTATGAGAATTTAAGACTTTTTCAAATTTCGAGCTAGTTTCCTAGGAAATGTGGAGAAACTTCAGCTCCAAACAAGCGCAAGCTAAATGCAACAAACCTTACCTTTTGCGTACATGGTTTTACATCATACAGCAGTCATGTGATCACTTATAGTTCACGTATGTTCTCTTAACCGCGTGTGTCCTCGGTAGTTAGAAGTTAAAGTAATCTGAAAAAATCTTAGTTGTGTAATAATGCGCTGAGGGTTTGCACCCTTGGTGCTCTAGTTCTGTTCAGTCCTTCCTATTTTTCCTTTACTACTTTGTGCTTTCATTTTTCTATTTGATAGACTTAAGCTTATCCATACTGTTTTATATTCTTGCTTGCTTTTGTGTGTCTTTTATTTTGTTTTGTTTTATGTTCTGTAATTATACTTCATTCTGGTTGAATTTGAGACTGAGTACTGATAGGGATCTTGAGCATACTGGGAATAGTGGATAGACCTGAGTCAGTGTATGTAATTAAGTCTCGAGATGTTTTAGTTTTTTCCTTTGTTTTTGTTTGTAGTTTTTGCGTGATAGTTTGGTCGAGTTAGTATGGCTTTACCTGATTGTTATGTGCTACTCTAAGCTACTCATCTTGGCTTGGACCATTACAAAGCTCGCTCCGAAGTAGTTAAAACTATCTCCCAGTATCCTCCAAAACTGAAGAGTGCTATTCTGGAACTCAATACAAAATTTTATGGGAATAGAAAAAAAAAACGCAGCTTCCCACTCTATAATGACCGAATGGATCACTTGAAATGTTTTGAGAATGCACTGTAAATGTGTGTGTGTGTATGTGTGTGTGTGTGTGTGTGTGTGTGTGCGTGTATGGTGTAGCCCTGGGCCTGAGATCCTAATCCAAGCCCCACTCTGGCAATTTTCCATTTAGTTTTTTCTTCCTCTGCCTCCCACCAGCCCCACCAGTCAACCCAGCTGTGATTAAATGCCTGGCATTTGCTGGGGTGCAAATTCAAGGTAATGAAACAGTGTTGGTGCCCACATCACTAGTTTATTTGTTACAATAAAATGAACTACTACCAGACTCCCCCAAATTTATACCTGAATTTCCCTGTAAATACATAAAAAATGTTTACTTGGAAACTCTGGTGGTAAGGTGCTTATGTGTGTGAGTGTGTGTTTGTGTGTGTGTGTATTGCAGGAGTCTCTACACATACTTGTACATACATGAGTGCTTGTGGGTCCCTCATCTGAAATTACATGGGTGAGATCCAACCAAGATGTAGTTGTGGTTATGTGGCTTTTGTGATGATGTTTGTTGTGTGTTCATGATTGCCTTGGTTGGCAGTCATCAGCTATTCTTAGTGAGAAGGACTATTGCCTCAAAGCAGTCACTCTTGTGTTTTTATTTTGTTGTTCATTGGTGGGTGTTTTTTTGTGGGGTCATTCTACACTTGTAGATTTACTTGATTTCAATTGTGAAATTCTGAAAAAATATTCAGTAAATTTGTATTGGTATTTTGGCACTTGAATAGGGGGAAAAAAGAAGTACAGGAAACTTTTTATAGTATTGAGAACAATTCAAAAACCAACTATTCAAAGTTGGAAATGGAGCTCAAATACAGTCCATCTGCAGTAGAGTAGCTGTTGAAGCTGCTGCATGAAAACTAACTTATGATCATTAATACTAATTTACATTTGAACTAGTTCACGCCTTCATTCACTCACTAGTATTCCTATTTCTGTCTCTTGCACTAATTACTGTTAGAATTACTCTCTTATACTGATTGCTTTCTCTTCCTTCAGTTGTTGGTTCTCTCTAAAACTGTGATTTGGACTTTTCTCTCTCTATTATTTTTGGTATCATCTCTCATTTTGGAAGGTTACTACCTCTACTAGTTGTTTTGCGCTCACCGACTGCCTTTGATGTTGTTCTTGTAATTTACTATTAATAATATTTATTCGTAAATTGTATACATACACTTGAACTAATTCTGAAGGCGAGGCAAACGGCTGGAATTTACAACCCAGTCAAAGGTAGCTATCATCAGTTTATTTAGTCATCGGTTGGGTCAAGTCGGTGGTCTAATTCAGTAGCAGTGATGCACCATAACAACCAAAGCAGTGTATAATGCTGCCATTGTGTGTGTGTGTGTGTGTATGTGGCACGAGGCAGGCAAGATGTGTTGCGTTTGTGTGTATGCTGGAAACAGTGTGGTTAATACAAATTGGAAATTGTGTTGGTATTATTCATTTCAAGAACTCATTGTGGAGACACGTGAATGTGTGTAAACATTGCATTATGACAGTTATTGTTGTTGTTGGCTATGATCTGCTGGTGCACTTCTCATCTTCATGTCATCAGTGTACACATCTTAGACTGAGGTGGGTACACGGATACATGGATGATTTCATCTTAGAGATGTTAACTAAAAGAGGCTACACTTTGTGTAAATTTCACTACAGTATCCGAACACCACATGCAATTACTCATTTGTTTTAACAAGGACAATACTACAAAGTTACCCAGTGCTAATTTTATGAAAATTTCTGAAATTTATGACTACTTCTGTAAGTTATTTGTGAGTAAGCAAAACATACTCTCAATTGACACATGTAAAAAGGACTTGATTACTTTTTGTTGGAATGTGGCTATGGTATTTGTATGATACCACTTGTGGGTAGTGATGGTGGATATTGTTGATTAATATTGGTGGTCTCTCTCTTTTTTTTTTTCTCTTTTTTTTTTTTTTTGTGTGTGTGTGTGTGTGTGTTTGAACTAAATGCAGCATCATCACTAATGACACAAAAAGTTTTAAAAAA